>Ga0131853_10022944_pt1 | contig 11278 bp, 5 predicted proteins | sample TergutLab28metaG_FD_92764 | JGI IMG/M metagenome (GOLD analysis project Ga0131853, IMG submission 92764) | Labiotermes labralis P1 segment gut microbial communities from Petit-Saut dam, French Guiana - Lab288 P1 (version 2) (version 2) | ecosystem: Host-associated > Arthropoda: Insects >...
ATACCGACAGAGCGGCCGCCGCCGGTCGGCGAAGTTAGTGCCAACTTTTGCGGATAGAGGGGTGTCACGTGGTCAGCGCAACGGGTCCCCACAGCCGTTAATCTCTGTTTCCTAGACCTGGAGTCGCTACTTTTTCATTCAAGTAGCTCCTCAATTGACCTCACGCGTACTTATCATCAGGGAGTCAAAATTGTATTATACAGCATCACACCTACAGAGTTTGATGATACCAGATGCTGTATAATACAATTTTGACCTCCTGATGATAAGCACATAATGCTCGAAACATGTAGAGGCAAAAAATAAACTTATTTTAAAACAGGAATTTGTGCATTAAGTTGGTTAATTACTAAGGCTAAGTTTTCATTATGTTGCTGTTTCGACTCTCTCCTTACTTCTTGTGAGTTCCAAGCTTTTAATCTGACGGACGTAAAAAGAAATAAAGAAAGAAAGAAATTACCTTTCAAGCAGACCATGTCCCGCCAGTGTGTTACCTGCTCGCTCCATTTTATGTAACACTTCTTTTTACAGTATAGTCATTGTATAAACGAATGAACATACTTTGCCCTTCCACCTGCACTACAGGGGTAGAATTCACATTCTTTACAGACCCTGCGGGCAGCGTGTCTCCAGGCGCCTGCTGAAACAACTCCCATCAAATACCTTACCAACTGGAAGTCAGACGATGATTTGAATAAACTGTTTGGAATAACGACACCTGGATTACAGGTCAGAGTGAATTATTGACCAACAGCTCGGTCGGTTACAAACGTACTTGCTTTATGATCAATATTGTTTCGAAGAACACGAAACGGATGTGTTTTTTCGAATCACTGTGCGCAGATTAATAAATTATTAAAAGAATTTTACTTAAACTTATTCTTTGGCATCTACAACAAAACTGAAAGTTTAATTAGACGTTCAGGTTATCGTGCATCGTGATAAATTCTTATAACAAAAACAACTAGATGCAATAATTTCTCAAATTTATTATGGAATAAAACTCTTTGTGTTTCGGACAGTTCCTCTGTCCATTATCAGGAGTATTTCACTGTACACACAGCAATGGTACAAGGTATTTGGTGACAGCAAAACTGTATGACATACACCATTGCTGTGTGTACAGTGAAAAACTCCTGATGATGGACAGAGGAACTGTCCGAAATATGAAGTGTTTTATTCCAAAATAAATTTGAGAAATTAGTGCATCTAATTGGTTTTATTATAAGAACTCAAAGTTTAATTTTGCTTTAACTCTTCAGCACATCCCCCAAACAATATAAGACACAGAAAAGTATTATCCAGATTTTCAAACACAGCATCCTGTAAAAAGCTTTTGTGCAAGAACAAAATGCAATCTTATTTAGCACAGAGTTTGCCTTTATATCAGACACTGCGGTAGTAAAGGCTCAAGAAAGTACAAGGAAGAAGGTGTAAGGTGCCAAGTTGGCCGAGTGAAATTATTTTCAATTTGATGACGATAACAATGAAACACTGTACAGACGCACCCCAAAATGTTGCATGGCAATGGATATCAACATGTCCGAGCCTACGCCGCTCTTCGTACATGTGCTCATTACTACCTTTTTGTGTGGGAGTGGCTTTGTATAATATCTGCTAAAACTGAGAAGGAAAAGAAACTAACTGACAGATACGCAGGGCTGTCACTCACAAGGATTAGGCGTCACCGCATTACGGAGCAGTACAGTATTTTCCCATACTACTAGACCCTCACTCACTGCATTAAATGAGAGCGCGATATGGCATCCATGCAGATGCTGTCGAATATGTGGTCTTTCAAAGCTTGGAACGGATTGAAATAAAATGAACGGAAAGTGGGCACTACAAGTTCGTAGCAGAATTTATCCAGGTATGTAACTCAGTGCAGGTACGTAGTTAGACATTAGTAATTCTACCAAGCTATGTTTACCCTGACTTACCAAAATATGGCAACTTACTGCTTAGTGTAGACTTTAGAACCTGACATTTGGTAACTTACGAAAAACATGATAATGAAAAAACTGGATTGTAAGGAGGAACATTATTACCAGATCCAAACAAATCTGTGCTTAAGCAGATGACATTTGAATAACAGCAACAACAAAACAAGCACCGAAAGAAATATTTAATGCATTGAAAGAAGAAACAGAAAACTAGGTCTACTGCTAAATATAAATGAAACAAAGTATTTGAGCACAAAAAGGAAAGCAAGGACGTAGCTATAATACAGATAACGCTGAGCTGGAACAAGTACCTGGGTTCAGTCGTAAATAAAGACAATGCAATAAAAGAAGAAATAAAAGAAAGAACAGCGGCATGGAATAAAGTATTTTATGCAAATAAAAAGATGATGTTTAGTAAATTACTCAGAAGAAGTTCTAAAACGCTCGTCTAAGAAAGTTCGATAAGACCCGTAGTCACGTATGGAAGGGAAACCTGGGTACTGCAGGACAGACAGACACGAACAATAAGTTAAGAGGCTTGAAGCTTTCCATTCCGCGCATTTTTTCGTAAAATATCTTTAATAGTCCAACAAAATGTATATACACAATGAAATTCGAGTGTTAATTATCACCTTTTCTCCTACACGTTTCGATGCTTGTTGCTCCATCTTCAGGGAGAAATTTATTATGCTCAAAACTATTGTTATATTTTGCGATTGCGTAGGTTCGCAAGTAATTGTATAGAAGTTGCAATCCTATGTCATCACAAAATATAACAATAGTTTTAAGCATACAAAAACGTTCCCCCTGAAGATGGCAAAATAAACGTCGAAACATGTAAGAGAAAAGGTGATAATTAATACTTGAGTTTCATTGTGTATATGCATTTTGTTGGTGTATTGAAGTTGTAACATGTAAGGATGCTTGAAAAGAAATTAAAGAGGAAGGAAAACGGCCCAATAAGAAAACAAGATAAGAGTGGAAGTATAATAAATATACTGACTAGGCAAACATACAGATACAGTTAGCACAGATAATAAGATGGGTTGTACATGTTGTAAGAATGGATAGAGAAAGGAGGGTGAAAAGAATAAGAGTGTTGAACAATTGCAGTAAGGAGGATTGGTAAACGGAGGTTAAGATGGAGCGTGATGTGTGAGCGAATCTGGGAAAATGAAGATTCTGAAATGGAGTAAGATGGCTATGGAATACAACTGCTCATCAGGCAAAACTCATAAACAAATACAGCGTCAAGAGATAATGTAGAATTACGAAATGCTTCTATTCGTACAGAAACCAAAGTTTGTCATCTTCATAGTTGCACCGTGCATGTTGATAGTATTAAGCCCTTTATTTGTCCAACTAATGCACACAAGTTTTTATAAAATTTTTAAACAATTAAAATAATTTAAAATTATAATAGTTGCTCCAACATGTTTCGGTTTACATAAACCATCATCAGGGAGCTCTCAGCCTGTGCTTCGCTAAATTTACAATGTTGACTTCGGTTACATATCGTTATTTGAATTTTTCGGTATTGTGGCTGCGTGCACAGGTTGAGAGCTCCCTGATGATGGTTTATGTAAACCGAAACATGTTGGAGCAACTATTATAATTTTAAATGATTTTAATTTTTTAACAATTTTATAATAATTTTTGTGCATTAGTTGGATAAAGAAAGGAATTAATTTAATTGCCATATTCACAAGGACACACAAATGTTCCCTATTTTGAGCCAGATGAACCCAGCCTTCACTCTCCAACCTCACATATTACGGAAACTGCATAATGTTTGTTGCTGTATTTTCCGCATCAACCTCCCTCCGTTCTTCTTCTAGTCTTCCTTCAGTACCTTACACTTGCATGTCTGTGCAGCCCGTTTCAACCACATTCGAACGCCCAAGCGTAAAATGTTAAGAATGGAACGAAAAAATACACCCACCAACGAAACAGCGCTTTGAACCTGAAAGGGATAAATGTAATATAGTACAGACGCGTTCAAGGAAAAGTCACTAGCCACATTCTAGAAGGCTCTGATGCGATTAATTTCGAAACTGATTTTAAAAGATATTATTCGTTATCCAATGAATTTACAAACCCAAGATGCTATACCTATTAAAAGTGAATCTGCAAACGTTTCTTTCTATACCAATAACTCAAAAATAGCAAATTTTTTGGGTTGTGACTCTCTTGTCGTAAATGAGCGATACGGAAGTGAGTCGTGTCTCGTGTTCAGAAGCCCCGTAAGTACCGGTAGGATGTTGGGTGGACCCCAGAGCTTTCAGGACTCTTAGGAGATGAGTAGAATCTAGTGATCTTATCGGGACCAAACCTCAATTCCTTGGTCGTCTAACACGTAATTTAGTCGCTACAGCGGCTGAGCTGCCCCTGAAATGTAGCACGTATTTAGGACATACATATATAGGTCAGTTACACAAAGTCAGTTACCTGTGTCTGTCTGTTAGGTGCATTATCTCTCCCTCGGGTAGGATCTTGCAGATTTAAATATCCGTAAGTGAATACTCATATCAAAACCAACGAAGGGTACACAACAGCACAAATTTTCGAGAGAGACAGAGACAAGCAGAAAAGTGGTAGCAGAAAGTGTAAGACGTAAAACGAGAAGAAACGTAAGAAGAAGAAAGATAAAGTGAAGAAATGCTGGAAGGCGTAAATAAAGAAGAGAGAGAGAAACATGAAGAGAAAACGAAGAAACAATGGAAGCAATCGAAGAATGTAAGCAGACAACGAGAGAACACATGCTTCGAAGTGTTTTATGTACGTGACTATACCGATGAACTCACGTAAAATGGAACAGATCGACTCTAAAATGTAGGCCCTTCTTAAAGTAAAATGTGCTCTAGAAGACAGAACGTGTATATGTTCAGAGTTCTTGGGCAAATTTGACAGAGTTATTAACCTCTGTCTGACCTTTCATCTGCACAAGAGAGCCTGGTGGTTATAATTTCCTACTCATATCACTCAGATTATACGTTAATCATTTAAGCAGGAAGTTGTCATACAAACTGTGCATTTCATTTCTAATGGGCTGTAGGCTGATGATGTGCTTCTACAGTCATGGCATAACAAAGTTCAAAGTGGCAGTTTCTTTTTGTTCTCTCAGCTGTACCAGTGATGGATTTAATGCCTTGCAGGCTCCAAGTTGGAAATCCAGAAACAAGCGGTTCATCTCCCGTATAAGACAGGTCCATAGTACAAGACAGTGAACAAATGCAACTCCTACTGCTCTAAATATAATTCCTTCAATAGTTTTCACATTTCAGCGAAGTTAACCCAGATATCAACTGATACGTGCAGTTAAAAAGTAAAGTGTACCTTTGTACAGGCACTGAGGCTCTATACAGGCCGTACGGCCCATACCGGCAGTAGAGGTATAACTCTACTCTTTCTTGGCCACGGCACTAGAAGGTTGTGAGGGGTCAGCGTCACGCCTCGGCCGCTCTTTACCCCCGGGAAAGACCCTGTACCCATTGTACAGGAGACTGGGTGGGCCCCAGGGCCGGTCTGGACAGATGCGGAAAATCTCCGCCCCCCCCCCAGCGGGATTCGATCCCCGGACCGTCCAGCCCGTAGTCAAACTAATACGTGAAGTCTAAAATCTTTGCCTATATGAAGAAAGTTTAAAATACATTAGGCTTCATTGAAACGTCGCTAACAATTCACTAATCGACACGACTTAACATTACGAACGACTTGACGCTTCACCACTACCGCTGTGAGGACTCCAGATCTCGCCACCTACTTACGTGGCAACCTAAACCTGCTTTGACTGAATTATCAACCGAGTAATCGAGAGAGTAATGGTAAATGAAGCTACTTAAAGACACTGTTTTAACTACGGAAATTATAAAACATCTCATAAATGGAAGTTAAATGTAAAACAATGACAGAAGAGAATACGGAATACTAGAATATAGTAAGGGTTGTTTACGAATGTTGAAGGAGGCTATTTTCGTCTGTTTGGAGATGTAATTCCAATGTTAACCTAGGAGTAAAGGAAAATTTAAAAATATCATCGACTAGCTCCGCCCAGATTAGAACTTAGAAACTCCCGAGTGTAAGGAAAAACGGCGATGACGATGACAGCCAGTTCAGAGGATTATCGGCTTCATTTGGGGTACAAGTCATGTTGGGAGCTCGGTGCAGCCGACGCCACTTTCCCTAAATTTTCATCCTAACAAATCTAGGGAAGGAAAAAATTCTGCAATCGATCCATTCGGTCTCGCAATGCAGAACTTTTGGAAAGCCAGAGTCCACTACGTCCCAACTTTACTTATGGTTGGCTTGCTGCAAATAACACTAACAGAAAGAGAAATACAGTAGGGTCTCGTTTTGCGACCGTTCGATTTAGAACGATTCACTCTGACGACCATTGTCGAGTCGTACCGAGCACTCCCGACTTGTGGTGCATCACTGTCGCAACTCAAGCACCCTTTCTCTACTTAGTGCGCTTTTAGCTCTTTGCCGGTGCGCATGTGCTTCTTCTTTTTCTATTTTAGCGCAATTCTTTTAAGTTGACTGTGATTTTTCTACTCATGACGTCCACCAAAAAAGACAAAAGATAAGAAAACTTCAAAACAGTTGACGTTGTATTCTTTCTTGATGTCTTCTGAACCACGGCTTGGGCCTTCTTCAACAAAATAAAAAGTGATTTACCTGATTTTTTCAATTATCTGTGTTATTTTCTATATACCTAATTCATTAAATTAAAATTGTATGTTATAATGTAAATAAATATTTTAAATTATAAAATTATGTGACTAATTTGTTTGGCCCATGAACCTATCTCAATTTAAATCATTTAAATAGTACTCGTTTTAAGACTATTCGATTTAAAACCAAATATTGGAGAACGTAACCCCGTCGTAAAACGAGACCCTACTGTATTTAAAAGATCGGTTCAGATCAAGACGCAGTAATATATATGAATTCCACTTGGCAGGTGGATGTTCGAGCCCCGGCAGAGAGATCTGTTTTTATGATTGATACTTTCGTGGTATTCTGGAGTCCCTAAATCCATTGCTAAGATATATCTTCTGAACGGCCATGTTAGATTCAATGGTGTCTGTACTTACAAATCCCTCTTATCTTGTGACAAACAAATAACATTTGGAATTTGTACAGCGTTATTTAAACTAGGTCATGTCTGACATTCATAGATCTGAGAAATAACCAGTAAGGCGACCAGCAGATCCTAGAGAACACTCAGCCTCATAGACAGTTATTTTCTGCTGCGTTTCTTCGGGGATATATCGACCGCAGCGTGAAATTATTCGCTCACCACAGTCTAGTGGAAAGCTGAAGAGAATACACAGCTTTACCTCGACCCATATTAAATACCTATACGGCGCGGCATCTAGGCACACGTTCAAACTTAACGTTACGCTCAACTTGAATATATTCTGTTTAAATAGATTCTTACTTAAAATTATTTATTTGAATTTAGACCCTGCGCCAGATGTAGCGTTGCCTAATAGTGTTACATAAACTCTGAATGCGAGGTATACTTGAATGTAGTCTGGATCATTCCCGGCAGCTGGCAACGTAAGTTACTGGACAACGTGTGTGCTTTAGACGAAAATTATAAGCTAGTTATGCTTGATTTATCGGAAGATGTGATCCGAGATGGTCCTGTTGAAAATGGTTTCTTGCTGCTAGGGCTAAACAAACCGAGGTTACTATAAACCCAGAGACTAGGTAAGTTAACCGAGAGACTGACAAAACACACGGTCGAATACCTGAATAACTCTTTGTTTCTTTCTTACACACTCACTTACCAACAAGCCAATCAGTCAAAAAATAAGTGGCATAACAAGTAACTAATGAAATCAGGCCTACTTAATTTTTTGGCACAACAGCCCCAAGTGGGCCAGGGCCTCCTCATTATCGAGGCTTCACAATCACACACCACAGTCGGTAGGACTCCTCTGGACGAGTGATCCGACCGACGCAGAGACTTCTGCCTTACAACACACAACACTCACAAGAGACGTTCATGCCCCCGGCGGGATTCGAACCCATAATCCTAAGAAGCTGTCGGCCGCAGACCCAGGCCTTAGACCGCGCGACAACTGAAATCGGCAGGCGTACTGAGGGGTGAATTAAATATTTGACTCATTGACTGCATCAACATACAGTTGTCTTACTACATGAATATGTAAATATTATGAATGGCTGATAACAGATGGAGAAAACTGACATTGACCTGGTCGTTGGAAGGAAAAAAGAAGAAGAGGATGAACTGAAATGAAGGGGAAAAGGGTAGAAGATGGAAGAGTGATGAAACAGAAGAACCTAACAGGCCAAGACGCAGTAAACCGGCAAATATGGCGAAGAGCGACTGAAAACTACTAAATGGTGTAACACAGGTAAATTGTTATAGATAGCTGTAACTAAGTAAGTGTAGCAACGGTAAATTAAAATGTAGTTTTGTATACTGTCGAAAGAATTTTTTAGTTAAAAGCATAAGTGAATTTGTAATAACTGAATAAGTAATTTCCAAACATACATAATCTAAGTACAGCGTAACTAACAACTGAAATAACTAAGTAACTGACATTAATCTGTGTTAGCAGCTTTACACGCACTGAATGTGTTCATCAGACGTTATGGTGGCAACTGAGAGGACTCCCTGATGATGGCGGGTGCGACGTGCCGAAACATGTCGGAGATTTTCCAAGTCTGACCAACATATTTAGTGCATGTCAAGTTGGATGTACAAATTAATTACCATGCAATGCACGGTACAAACAACATTAAAATGCTCGTAAATTACTGACAATTTTAGCTAAATAAGAAAATTTTTAATGTTTTGTTGACCTGCCTACAGCCAGTCAACATAAACGCATGACATATACCAGTTGCTGTACATACAGAGTAGTACCTCCTGATGACTAGCAGTAAGCTTGTTCGAAACATGTAGAGGTTAATTATTGGAATAAATTGAATGTAAATAGTGCATCTTGTTGGTTCATATTGTACGGATAAATAAAATTTTATTATTTGCAGTCCGACATATTATTGAAGTATATATCTCTCTAACCAGTTACGAGAATGACCGGAGTGTTAACTAATTAAGCGACTATTTAGCCAGTTACCTCAGTTAACTGCTTCTCACATCTTCGATAAAGATCGGGTATGTTTCATTTAATCCGCTGATATACGTACTGTACAAACTTCGCAACATGCAACATGACGGTTCATCCTCATTATCACAAAATCCTCTATTCAATCCAGTATTCAGCTACTTTGTCCCCACTTTCCCATTCATTTAATTATTACACTAATTTAATACAATATTTTAATGTCAACTTTAACACGTTCTGCTGGTGTATTTTCATTTTCTAGATTGAAACTTCTTTCAGGCAAAAACACTTAGCCTAATTGTCTCTAAAGGAAGTCTCCAGTGCACTGTTGTGTGTTTGTAGGAAAATCTTTAAAGCTGGAGCATAATGGGAGGCAAAAGTTGTTTGTCAATCACATGGTCAGTTTCTCATGGAACACAACGAATTTTAATTACATTCGATGTCTGTCATTCTTAAAGTTTTACTTGTTATTTAGTACTGTGATTTTATCAATAATTCTGGCGAGAAGACATGAATTTATACAATACGTAAGTTGCTCAACAGCTTCTAATATTTAAAGTCTGTATCAATAAATCTAAATAGATCAACAGCCATTTTCAATTAAATTTAATCCCTCTTCCATACCTTGTTCATTCTAATGGCGTGCTTCCGAGCAGATTGCAACTAACAGTAACAATCCGCCACTGAAAGCAGCTGTGCGCAACATTACCAGTAATCAAACCTAGAACACGTAGTGCTGCACGTGTCATACCACATGCTGTTTCAAATTCCTACCGTTTATTAAATCTTTTCCTAGAAAGTGGCACGAGAACCGTCCATCTACTGTGTCTACATAGTCAAGGGTTTTGCTCAGAGTTGTCCACACAGAGAAATCTCAATTTATGTTGGGAAATCTAAAGTTCTGCGCAAACCAAAATAATTGTCTATGTAAAATATAGACATTCTCAAAAATCTCACTCAGGAGATCTACCCGCGGAGAAGAATCTAAGTCATTATTGAACAGTCTTTTCAGAAAAAAATATTATTAAAATATATGTGGACGTAAATACGTGTAAAAGTTTGGCGCATTCAAAGAACTGTAAAGTACCTAATTTGAAATTGTAGAGCTCGCTGTAGATTAGCGATATTAATTCACGTTTAATCAATTTAATGTAAACACATTTTCTTCCTATTTAAATGACCTGTGAACCCCAAATGTCAACGACCCCTGTGTTGCGATCCGAACTACAATTTGTGTCTCATGTGAGTAGAGGGGATCAGAGATGCTGTTGCTCGTCTCCTGCATGTGTTATGGTCATGAATCCGTCATCGCGCGCTTCCGTCCGTCATCTGCTTCGGATTACCTCGGCACTGCTTTTCGTCTGTCAACTAACCGTCTACCCGTTCCCACTCAGTAAATGTGTGAAAGCTGGGCAGTATGGTTCCGGAGAGTGACGAGTTTGTAATTCATACTTCAGGGTTTAAAAATAGCAAGCAGACATGCTCGGAAATAAGAAAAGAAGGAAAAGAAACTAGAAAAGAAAGAAAGGAAGAAAGAAATGCACGAAGAAGAAAGCAAACAAGTATTAAGACGAAAAAAATTGGGGGAATGTTTATTTTCGAATTGCTTTCTTTCTTTCTTAACCGCTGAAAAATGAACTTCATGTAGATGAGAACTGCGTTCTTCTGGGTGGTTACGCAGCCAGTAGTGGTAATTCCTTACCGACGTTTCGGGACAACTTAGCGGTCCTCTCTTCTGACCACCACTCGCTACGTAATAACCCACAAGATCGCAGTTCTCATCCACTTCGCGGCAGAAGTCTGAAAGCTTGAACTCATTGTAGTTTATAAAACGAACCGTGCAGGAGAATACAGCTGATGTGAACAAAGAAAATCGTCACCTACAAGAAAAAAAAACACTTGAATTTTGTAAGTCGATAAGCTTCTAAAGACCTGCCCATTTTATTAAGACAATATTTTTAGGTAGCTGGAAAACGGCAATAATTTTATGGTGGCCGGACAAATTATTTTTGTTGGATGTTGAAAACAGACCAAATGTTGTAATATGTAGCTTGTCGAGTAATATGTATACTATTACATTAGAACTCTACCACAGTTACCAATCGCACTTACAAGTAAAATCAACAGAAACTTCAAACAGCAGCACGATTATGGTGTGTGTATCCATGTATTGATTGACTAATCATGCAACTGCAATGACTATGTTGTACGAAAGCCCCCAGACACGGC
>Ga0131853_10022946_pt1 | contig 11277 bp, 3 predicted proteins | sample TergutLab28metaG_FD_92764 | JGI IMG/M metagenome (GOLD analysis project Ga0131853, IMG submission 92764) | Labiotermes labralis P1 segment gut microbial communities from Petit-Saut dam, French Guiana - Lab288 P1 (version 2) (version 2) | ecosystem: Host-associated > Arthropoda: Insects >...
GCCATTGGAAAATAGTTGTGAAAAGCGCAAGACTTTAAATACTATTGGTTTTTACCTGTCATAAATTAAAGAAGAAACATAGGAAAAACAAAAGAAAAAAAAAAAAAAAAAAAGAAAAGCTTTCAAACTGGCTAGAAGTGAAGAAAGAAATCAGTCTAAATTGATAAAATGAAATAAAAAGGAACCGGGTTGACGCAATAACTTGACGATAGAGGAGTATGAGGAAGGGGTGGTTGATTCAAACATTATCAGTGTTGTAGGAGCAAGTGTAACACCCCTCAGGTCTTCAGTGTGACCCGGAACTGCCTGGTGGTTTTAAGTTATCGTCAATGGAGGGCGGTCTACGTGCATTGAGATGTGACACAATGTGACTGTGGTTTGCTGCTAAGGGGTGATACGACAGGGGAGACCAAACTGTTAAAGCCCGGTTGACACTTTATTAACAACTGCCAGACGATGGCAAAATAAGCCCTCGACACTTATGTCAAGTTATCATCGTCATATGCGACTATGACCAATGATTAAAAACACAACGATCTCCAAGCAGTCTAATTAATCTTACATGGAGCTCGAACCTTGGAATTCTAGATATAATCGGACATGATTCGAGAGGCCTATCCTTCACTGTAAAACTTCCTTACGTGACTGAGAGTCACGTCATTGAGAGAAATGTTTATAATACCCAAACAAGTCAACACACTTCCTGCTTTCGACGCAGGACATCACGTTTTACAGTTACACTTTCATTTCATTACGCCATGCACACACACATACACACACGCGCGCGCGCGAAAACAAGGTATGTCATTCTCAAAGTATAAGAAACTGAATGCCGTGAATACTTTATCTTCACTAAAAGCATTTACATTGAACACATTTTTAGTGATTACACAGAAGAGGAAGCTTCGGATGAACATTCGATAATTACCCTACTGGCATAACTTGAAGGCTACGGTGGATCACGAAAGTTCAGAATGAATGGGAAGAAGCTTACTTTACAACGTCTTACTTTATATTGCGGAAGTGTTTTATTTCTAAAAAATCATAACCTAATGAGTCACATAATTAATACTATCCTTGTTTTTATATAAAGCAGTTAGCCAATATGTTCGGAACAGCTCACCCAGTTGTGCAGCCATAATTCCAAAAACATATAAAAAGAAGTACACATAAGGAAAGGACACGTGAATTGGAGTGGAATAGCACCTGCCGTCAGACCTGTACAACAGTTCTTTTTCAAACAGCTGCAATGTAACACGGAATTATGCTTTTTTTACCCTTTGCTTTCATTGCCTGACAATTTCATTGTGACCTGATGGTACTTTATTTCAGTGTTTTTTATAAATTCTAATCTTGTTTTAGACAAATAATTCAATGATTTATCTTGTCCCCACTAGAAATACTACATAGTATATTTATGCAAAAAGATGTGATGGATAGCCTGTGTATAAAATAGGTAGGATTTTTTTACATCGTGTACTTCGGGGTACAACTAGGTAACTATTTTGGCCATCCCTTTGGTAAGGGACCGGGGGGGGGAGACCCTGGTGTCCAATGGTCTGTATTTTCAATAGAAAGAGCCCCTCTCTTTGTAGCCTGCATTCATAGCAACATAGAATTCTTGGTGTTAGAGTCAAACAGGCCTCGGAACGAATCAATCAGAGGCGATTAGTGCGTCCACATTGAGCTGTGCGTAGTGTATGAGTGTGAGGGCTGACAACTTTACAATCGCATTTCCAAACCCACAGCCTTCCTCTCCACCACATCGAGGTTCCGCAGCAAATGTGTTCCATCAACAACCGAGGCAAAATAAAAATGGAAAGGGAAACAGAATCAGTATCCAGAACACTGTGCTGACAATAACACATGATGTTCTTTTCGCAGTGTTCCTATTTGAACAGGTAGAGTTGAAACCTCACTGAATCATATTCATAACTTTAAATTAAAAACCAATAACATATTAATTATTCTTCGATATCTGTTTTTATTATCAAAGCTAACACAACACTTTAAACATTATGCATTCATCTATCTTCTACAAAACGTTTCGGCAGTTATCAAGCAGAATCACAGTAATTTAAATCGAAAGTATACTTAGACAGAGGGCCTGACCTTTACAGTTATGCGTTAAAATACGTACTTTGACTATTTTTCGTATAAAGGAATAATATTAAAACGTATACAGTGGGAGTTAGCATTAATTTAAATGTAATTATTCTTGAATTTTAGATGTAACAAATTTCTTTATTTTTCTTTGTTATTTCTTCACCTTTTGTTTAGCGGGTGTGTTCTGCGTAACCGGCAACGTTTGACGAGTCCTGATTCTTTGTACACAGATAAAGGTCTACTTTTTAGTACAATAAACTGCTGCGCATATATTGACTGAAATTTTCTTTCCTTTACGGTTTTTTTTAATAGTGGGCACTTAATATTCCTTTCTTCTGAGAGTGGACGGTGCGTTACTATGTAATCAGTTTCATATCCCAGAGGAACGAAAATCTCAGCCACACCGCTGCAATAACCTAAAATCTCGTATAATTGGCACATATCTCACAAATCGTGCTTGGCCAAAATGCAGTGCACTTTGGAAAACATTGCAAGTTTTCGTGGTGTTGACGACGTTTGGATATGGAAGCATTTTTTTTTTTGCAGAAATCCGTTAAGAGAAAAGACTTCCCAGAAATAAGTCGCACCGTGTGCCAAACTAGTGCCCTATGAGAAATTTAACTTACGTCGTATTAAACCGTCAACCAGACAGCAAGTCATTAAATGTGACACTGTCTACAGACAGAACACAAACCTGTTAAAATGAAAATCCAGTAGGAAACTGCTTTTAGGAAAGGGGCAAGTAATATTTAAGTGTTGAACTGCAAACTACTCAAATACTTTTTTTAAAAAATGACTTTTTCAATAGGAAATACAATCTAGCAACTTCATCACTTCTAATTCACTTTTGCTTTAAGTGACCAGAATATTCTAAATTTCTAAGTACTAAATTTATTTCATATATTTCTAAATATAAAAGAGAACTATATAGTAGGGACCTTTACAATATATAGTCATTCCTTATCATATATTATTCCGTCCAATAAATTAAACAGGGTGCACCAAGACCCAAGGAATGTTATGATAGCATTATGGAAGTGTTATAAAAATGGTAAGTTAACTAGAACATGTCCAATGACTGGTCTGTTATTTGTTTAAACCGGGGGGTTCTAAGTGAGGTCTGTCCTCTTCTGGGATATTAAGCACATTATATTGGCAATTCCTTACCGACGTTTCGAGACAACTTATTGGGCCCATCTTCAAGGGTCAAGAAATTCGACAAGAACCAATGAGTTAAACCGAACGAGTGGCACTGAGAGTGATATGTTAGTTTTTACCATAAATTTTTACTTCAGTGTCATTTCAAAATTTTACGTTGTAGACCACACTGCAGAACAAAACTTTACTTCATATCCTGAAGTAAACTTTGCCTATAAAAGCGCAGAAAATCTTGTTCTACTGCTTAAATAATTTTCTTTTAAATTTTTAGTTAATGTATTAACTACATGTATACAAATAAAAAATAATTAAGTAAAATGTTCTGTATCTGTGTGTATATATATATTATATATGTATAATTTTGTGTGTGTGTGTGTATATATATATATATACATAAAATTATATAAAGCTCAATAGAAATCAAGTAATAAGAGAGACTGCAATTAACGTAGAACTTATTAGTGCTGGTATAAGGACTTCCTTAACTGATGTGAGTGTTCAGCCAGGATGCGCAAGAATAGGTAGAGATCAATGCTAAAGAACTTGAAGTAAAGGGGTGAAGATCATGAAAGGAAAGAAGGCTCTTTTATGTTTTTCAATATTATCAGATGCTGTTTTTGGGGGGGTCACTGGCTTCATCACTACTTGGAAGGCCACTGTGCTCAGATAAGAAGGGTAACATTATATCGTTACCAGTTTTAGACATCATCACAACTGTTTTTAGGTGGAAGTATGGACTATTCCGAGTAAATAGGGTCACATAAGCATGTGTCCAGTTTTCAATGGGTATGAAGATACAGCTGTTTGAAAATGGCGCGTATATATCAGATATTTGTCTAAGGGGATGGATGAAAAGCGAAGTCTACAAAGAAAAGTAAACACAAGAGACGAAATGGTCGCTCGCATTATGAATAATGCCGCCCTCATAAAGCAAGAACGCCAAGATGACCTCAGGAAAACTACACGTGCAGTACTATTGCCAAGAGGGTTGAAAATTGCATTGCAGTCGATGGTGGGATTTTTGAACATTTACTTTGAACGGTTGAAATTTATTGAGATCACTTACATAATCAATAAATGCAATCAATACGTCATTTTTTTCCTTCGTGCCTTTGTAAGGCTTTTTTATTCGTACCAATCAAATAGCTGTATCGCCAAACCCACTGAAAATTGGACACATGTTTATATGAACTTATTTATTCGGAATAGTTCATACCACCACCTCCTAAAATATTTACTATTCCTCCTGAAATACCCTGTATATATATATATACACATAAAATAATATATGCACAGTGTATCAATTTCTGTCGACTTATGAATCCCCCACTTAGAATGGCGTTCTCACTACTCTGGCTTTGACACTCATAAGAACTGGTCGGACCTTCCTCAACGCATTGCGAGAAGCAGAAATTTTTTGCGAGTAAAAGTACTGTCCACTTACGAGGCCAAACATCACAGTTTCTTCTTTACGGAAGAACAGTAAACATTAAAGTATGGAAAGATATTCCATATCCTAAATCGCATGACGTTTGCAACTTATTAAAATTAAATGGTCACTACCAGCCGTTACCTTACCACAGTTTTTTCACAAAATACAAGGACTCAAGTAATAAAACCTAGCAATGACTTCAAGGAGGTGATTCTTCGCTGAGAAGCTGACATTCACCTGGGTGGCGAAGAATTGTAGGTAGGTAGGTAGGTAGGTTTCACCCTTTTACAGGCCACGAAGGCCCTTAGGGGGAGTAGAGGTATTGCTCTGCTCTTTCTTGACAACAGCACTAGAAGGGGGTGAGGGGTCAGCTTCACGCCCCGGCCGTCTCTACTCCCGGAAAAGACCCGATACCCATTTTACAGGTGGCTGGGTGGGCCCCAGGGCAGGTCTGGACTGGCGGAAAATCTCGTCCCCACCGGGATTCGATCCCGGACCGTCCAGCCCATAGTCAGTCCCTATGCCGACCGAGCTACCCGGCCCACCGCCAAGCATTGTTCCGTCTTTTATTAAAACTACATGTTCCTTATCCAGGCAACAACAGTCCACAAACCGAACTCCGTCCTGTGCCATGTTAACCCAATCCATATTAACACATTCAATTTTTTCAAATTCATTTTATTATTTTTCTTCCAACTACGCCTATGTACGTGCTCCGTGAACTCTTAATTCTGGTTTTCTAATCAAAATATTTTCCAGGGACGAATTATAATTTCTCAGGTGCGTTGTACGCAACAGCCACAAAAATATGAATTCATTAAACCTATCCTAGCTTTTTTTTAATATACAGCCGGGCAATCGCACATGAGATCTCGCTACAGTCTGTGACAGGAGTATAGAATGGCATTCACCAATAATGCTCTTGGTCATCTTCCATACATAACATGGGAGGTATCGATACTGGCGCTTTCTATTCTCTGCACTGTTGTTACTGCATAACCAAATTACTTCTTTGCATGTCATATCAGCCTGTACATCAAACGTGGTTAGTAGGGTTTGATGGTAAGAGGGGCCGGTATTGAGAAACGTCAGGTAGGGTGAGGAAATTCTATTGTTTGGGGAACAATGATGATGTTTCCTTGGCGATGGAACCATCCTCTCTGTCTCTTCTACCCACCATCATCACTCCTTTATATGCACCAACAATGGATTCTACACGGTGACATTTTTTATCGTACATACAGAGGACTGGAACTATTGAATGGGTAAGAGAGAGAGGTATATAAGGTACTTGAATAGCATTTGCACGAAGAAAATGGTTCGACTTATACAATCCCGTAGCTCTACTACCACCATCACGGTTCGTGATTAATATCCAGGTATTGATAGCAGGCAGCATGGCTAGGTTCAGAACTCGCCATCATTGCAGTACTGGGAGGTTTAGTTTCAATAAAAGCAGCATCTATTGTCAACCAAGCTTGAAGGCAGAAGGGAAGAGAGAATGGCCGGCCGACCAGTCTTCACAATGACCACTTGAGACCAAAGAGTATGGAGCTCCTTCGCAAACCCCCTACCCTGTCCAGCGTCAGCAAGTGCTAGAGCTGGACCAGATCTCCAGAAGAGGGACAGAATACAAGGGAGAGATGTGTAGTTCTGTAGTAACTGATAACAGCCACATGTCTGAACATCTCAAAGATGGGAGAAAGCAAATTGAAGTCACATGAGTTCATTTAGATAAAATATTTTCATTTCTTTTCCACACTGAAGGTGGAGGTCATCCCGGTCCGCAGTTTGATCGTTTCACAAGAGCTAACCTTTCTGCTCTCTTCTTTCCACGATTCTGATTGACCACACTCCTTACAACCCACATGTAAAAAGGATTTCCTTCCTTCCTTCCTCGAATAAATTCATTTCCTAACTAAACATAACTCCACCAACTTGGCAGTTATGACTGCACGTTCCTCCAAACACGTTGGTCTCAACAGACTTTTTTACAAGACATCAAAGTCTAGACGGCTATCAGTTGAGATTTAAGTTCATATTCAGAAACAAAGACCAGTAGGAAGGTGTAACACAACACATTATAAATTACTTTAAAATGTTCCATCCACCGTTCGTTTATCAGATCCAAAAATATATAAATAACCAATAATATGCACATTAATATTCTATGATATATTTTATTCAAAATACTCTCAACAACACGTTTCGGCCGCTATTACAGCCATCTTCAGGGTGATGTTCTTATTACAAGAATACTATTTTGATTGTGTCACCATCGTTCCATATTAATGAAAATCGTATAGTTTTGGTTAAAATTACATATTACTTACATAATTTATTCCTTACGTTACTTCTATTGCTTAAAAAATTTTAACAAAAATTGTACAATTTTAATTATTGTGGAGTGACGGTGACAGAGTTAACTACGATTGTGTTCTTGTAGTAGGAACATCACTCTGAACACGGCTGGAATACCGGCCAAAACATGTTGAATGGAATACTGTGAATGGAATGTATCATGGAATATTAAAGTGAATTTTGTTGGTTATTTACATATTTTTAGAATATAAATGTTATACAAACGCCTTCTTTTTTTAATCTAAAGTTTTCAGTGCCTTGTATTTTCGTGGCTGCAGGGCCAGCATAATTCTTTCGTTCAGAAGCTAATCACCGTGTGTATACACACACACACACACACACACACACACACACATATATATATATATATATATATATATATATATGTGTGTGTGTGTGTATGTATCTACATATATATATAAATATATATATATGTATACACACACACATATACCGTATACATATATCACATGTATAATCCGACAACATTTTTTCTTGTAACTGTTTCACTTCTCATAAGATCACGTAACATTTCGGAATGATAAAAAAAAAAGACCCGACACTGATTCATTGAACAAAATCAGTAATATGAAAGTTAAATTAACATTTATAGAAGTTACATTTTTCTTATTTTTCTTGGTTGTTAAAACATAAAAGTCTTGGGTAACTTCCGCTGCTTCTCATATCAGGTAAAATTTTTACGGTTTGAAACCTATAATTTTGAGCCCATTTAGCTAAAGCACGCTCTCCAAGGATAAAACTCAAATTACTGGACCTAGCAAAGCACCGCGAAACTAGAGGACGAAATAAGAGGCCTCATACTTTAAAGGATCCGCGACAGCGAAAAAATGACAACACATTTGTTAACTGAATAACGCTTATTGTCAAAAAACTTTAAATTTATCTTATATGGGCTTTAATAAACCGAGCCACGCAGTACCCTATTTGCATAATACTACCAATTACATTCTAGCAAATTTATTAATAGCCAGTCCCAGTGGCTGCTCGGTCTAAGGCTTAGGTCTGCCGCCGCTCGCCTGCTGAAATTGTGGGTTCGAATTCCACCGGGGGCATGTCTGTCTCTCTGTCTGCTGTGAGTTGTTAGGTAGAGGTCTCTGCGACGAGCTGATCCCTCGTCCAGAGGAGTCCTACAGACTGTGATGCGTCGTTGTGTATGATCTAGAAACCTCGTGAATGAAGAGGCTCTGACCAACTGGGGACTGTTGCGCCGAAAAAAAAATTGTAATTACATTTTCCACATTCGTTTCATTATTTAATGCCGAACAATCTAATAAGGTGACCAGCTCGATGGAATAGAATCTTACTTGATAAGTTGAAAAATATCAAGCCCTCAGACAGTCAAGGAATTGTCTGTATTTTAGGGAGCTGGTGGTTGAATTCTGCTAAAGGAAATTAACCTACGCAAAATGAAATGAATGCTCACCCTTACTCTCCATCCCTTTACGATCCACAGTAATATTACGCAGTCACCCAATATATCCGTAGATGTCAAAAAATAGGTAATGAATCTGACTTCTATTTGGAAGGTACAAGTTTTGTATCTCCGCCGTGGTACTGTAGTATCCAGGTGCTCGTGGCGGCTCACTGGCTACCCGTTGCACTCTCCACTTGACCATATGCAGGCATTCCTGCACGTTTGTTTCGTCTTCCCACAATATTGGGAACAGACGGTTTTTGTAAACCTAGTATTTTTTTTTTGTATGCTGTCTGTAAGAAGACGACGGCAGGGTGTGCGGTAAGATATTGTAGCAGATTTAGTATAGCTGGGCTTAGAGCCTGAGAGACAGGGGGATTCTTTCGACATCAGCCAGGCCGACCACTTCGTAACAGCGAAAGGCCTCATAGAAATTAGCGGTTCTCCTGCACTCGACTCCACAACCGGATTACTCCCTTGTACATTTTAGTGATTATTAAGCCATTAGTATATGGAGGTTGCCGTGGGCTTTCAGTCTTTAACGACAACCACTCAATTGTCAAACGTCAACCTTCCATCTTCAGGGCAGCAAGTTACCGCTCGGCTGTCTGCCTGTAAGGTCTCTGTCGTCGGGAGGGGACAGGGCCCAAGATCCCCTGGTCAGGGACACTAGAGTACCGAATTTCCTGACTGAGACTTTTTTGGTTCTACTCAGTCCCTCCTGTCAATTGCCGGAGCAGTACCTGTAATTCGGCAACGACACTTTCCCTCCATTTTATTACTCATCATCATCCAATCATTCGACTTTAACAGTTTGCATTGTTGGCAGCATTGTTAAATGAACGGCAAATGCAACTACAAAATTCCTCTAGATTTTCCGCTTTGTCTTAAATTTTGCGAGTTTTCTGATCAAAATGTTTTATGCATTTCCCACCTCCTTCTCTTGTCCATAAAACTGCATTTCCAATCTCCTTCGCTCCTACATCACATTCTCCTGTAACTGAACTGACAGTCGACAAATCAGACCATAGCGTCTACACAATAGCATTCAGCACTTTCTCAGAATTATTTCATGTAAAAATACCAAGTGGAGTGAAATAAAAAGAGAACACAAAACAAGACGAATGATAAAGAGGACAGTAGGAAAAAAATGCATTCCATGTCAACAAAAAAAACTCAACATTTGTTTCTCAGTATAATACAAGTAAAATTATACGGTTGTACTGCGCGCATATAAACTGAACGAAGTATACTGTACCATAAAAACCGTTGGTTTTAAACTGTACCAACCTTACTAAAAAAAACACATGGCAACCTCATCCCTCTAGGAATGTATTTCATTGTAAATTCGTGGTCAAACACCTAAACGAATGAAACTAATTTTGATAATATTAAAATGTACCCTACAAGAAATAACGGGTCGATTAGATACGGTAGCAATGAAATTGTTATTGGGTTAGTTCCTGTTTCAAATACTGGACAACTCAACCTGTAATCTGGCTCAGGTTCTTCGTATTAGCCCTCCGTTCATGTACACAAATGCCAGCAGCCGCAGTTTAGGCGCACACGCTTCCTCAACAACCCCTCAAATTTACCAGTTACCCCAAAATTCGACACTTCATCGTCAGCTACGGATATCGTCACTAAACAAACAACAAATAAAAGGCAAAAGTAAACTTGTGTCGACTTGGTTCCGGATAGCCTTTGCTCACATTCAGTTTAACATCACTAAATTTTCGGGTTCCGTACAAGACATCGAATTTCTTGACAAAATGAAGGCATTAAATTTCTGAAGTGTTGTGTTCCTTCGAGTAAAAAAGTAAGTATTTAGGTAAAATATTAATCAACCTAATAATCCTATCTTATCTAAATTTATCACAATGGAAGCAGGTAGTGGGAGCTTCTATATTTCTCACAACAGACTCCGGCTCTAAATCTACTAGTCCAGACAAGATTGTTAATGAGTATGTAAACAGTTGATGGTGTGTAATATTGTAATTTACATGTCAGGGCACGTGTCAGCTTTGTATGAGTTCATTACACACAAACGCTGCCACGCCCAAGCAACCGAGATACTTCCCTGTTATATAGACAGAGTTGCTCGCGCTAGGGGATGCCTGCTAGCAAGTGGACAACGTGCGAATTCCAGGCCGTCATTTATGTACAGTCTTCCACAAAGAAGCATTGCCCATATTGAGCATTATATTGATTTAATTTCCCCCTTTATAAATTCAGATAGTGTCATGACTGTAACGAAGAAAATTATCTGGAGTTAGAATATCATATTTCAGATCTGTGGAGCTGGAATTAATATGTACACAAAAAAAAAAAGGTCTCTACGAAATACGTTTTATTCAGCTTGAAATATATACATGTACATTTCTTAATTTCACATCGATTCCCCAAAAGATTTGTGACAACTGATGATTCAGCTTGCGAATATTATATTGGACATTGTCCAGTTCCTGATGCATGTTTGTTACATACAGTGCCGAAAGGTGGCATACAATAGGCCTACAGACAATACAGCAAAATTTTCCTGTCGCAACCATTACATCGACTGTCAGGAAAGCGAGTAGTGCGCCCTGTTGAATTCTATAGAATGGAGTGTGTTTAACCTTTTGGCGCCGGAATGATTTTTTTTAAATTTTAGCACACCCTGTATATAAAATGTGAATAATACAGAAACCAAATATGTTAGAATTATGAAACAAACTGCATTTTGAAGAGAAAAAAACGGAGAGTATATACCATGTTTAAAATATTCAGTACCTATATTTGTTGA
>Ga0131853_10022949_pt1 | contig 11276 bp, 5 predicted proteins | sample TergutLab28metaG_FD_92764 | JGI IMG/M metagenome (GOLD analysis project Ga0131853, IMG submission 92764) | Labiotermes labralis P1 segment gut microbial communities from Petit-Saut dam, French Guiana - Lab288 P1 (version 2) (version 2) | ecosystem: Host-associated > Arthropoda: Insects >...
CGTCGCTTATAGTTGATAATGGATAACGCACGCCCCAGCATATGTTTGTAGACGGACGTTTTTTAAGTGTTAGATTTTTCTTCTAATACTTTTAAACGGAGTAACGCGATTTTTTGTTGTCTATAAATTTTAAAAAATTAATTTTTTTTGTTGGTATATAAAAAATAAATTAAAGAAAATTTAAAAATTTAAAAAAAAAAAAAATAAAAGATTGGGGGGGGGGGGGGGGGGATTATCCATTATCAACTATAAGCGACGTCGGTAAGAGGCGTTCTTGCCTATAAACACTTCCTTACGCACAGTGGGAAAAGACGGTAATTTTCGGGGCCCAACTAGGTAGCATTTGCTTTTGTCTATCTCGACAGTCTCAGATGTAATCTGGTAGTGAGTCGTCGTCTTCACGGCACTTGTGGCCATCGGCCTTCTTGCGTACGACGCTGTGTTTCCTTACTTTCCCCCTTCCCGAACTACCCTTATGTACAGTATGCAAGGTCGTACCACCTGCTGCTATCCTAGTAATTCACTCTGCGCGCTGTGACGGCGGCCTTGCTTACTCTTATCAGACGGTACTGAATTTTGGTGCCATTTGGCCTTTTTGTGCTAGCGAAACTACTGATCGGTGTTTAGTAACAAAGCAGAACAAAATTAGACATTCAGGACTGCAACTATGATCACTCTCGCTTTACACACCGAGTAAACTGCAGGCGTAGCTTGGCTAATAATGGTGGGTGCAAAATCGACCACGGATATTAGTAGTCAAGTCAAAGAATCAAGCCAAGCTAAAGTGTTAACTAGGGGCGGAGACTTGCGCCAAGCGCAAGCCGACGTCCCCCTGTCTGTTAGCCATTCCTGCGTTTGACCGCATCGTTGGGCTCAATAAGACACCTAAACTCTAACAGGGGAATATGCTTATGCTAACGATTTTGAAGTCAGGCTGAGGGCCTTGACTGATCATGCCAAATACTAGGACCTAGTTTGCCCTGGACCAAGTATGGGAGGAATAAACTTCGGTTAGTTGGCTGTCTGGGTTCTGAGCCTAGACTGGCTCTGTCGCAAACTGGAGGAATGCGACGTTTGTCAGGCGCTTAGGTGAAGCCGCCGCGCCTGGGGGAGGGAGTGCGGGCCGTGCCCCGATTTTTCATCGAATACTCTGGCATTTGCCTTACAACTGAGGGAAAATCACGGAAAAATCTCAGTCAGAGTAACCGACGGGCGCTCGGCTTATCAGCGCCGAACGCGATTCGTTTAGTCGACTTGGCCACCGCGGGCGATGGCCTCGACTGGCCTGCTGTCCCCTGCCGCCCTTGGCTTTCGCGTCAGGTGACGGGGTCAATCCTCGGTCAGCGTATCTGCCGAGTTGCCGTACTAGGGGGTTCCACACATCAGCTAAATTTGAGTCAAAGCTCTCGGTCAGGCCTCTGAGGTGGTCAGCAAACAGCGGAACGCCCAGATCCTCGTGTATCTGCCTGTTACTTACGTACCAGGGGGCACCAGTAGCGAGGCGAAGACACTTGGATTGATAACGCCTGTAGCCTCCGGACATGTGTGCAGGCAGCGAACCTCCACGCGGGGCACGCATAGTCCATCATGGGACGGATGAGCTGCTTATATAGCAGGACTCCGTTCCTGACGGAGAGATCACTCTTCCTATTCAGAGCAGCCCTGTTCCTAACCTGACGATGTGAGACGACCAGGTGAGTCGTTTATCTAGGGTCCTCCCCCCCCCCCAGATAATGAGTTGTGTCGACCTATTGGATTGGTTCCCTGAAAAGTGTTACTGGTCGGGGCTGGATGAAGCGCCGTCCGGCAAGCGCGAAGATTATCGCGGTGCTCTTAGAGACATTAATGGCGATTCTCCTTTCACTCAGCCACCGTAAGGAATCAAGTGGTTTGAACCATCCTTCATATACATACACCCCCTTTCCCCCACTCTCACATCAAGTTTTTTTTTATTTGCCCCTCTTTAACTCACTAGCCAAACAAAATTATTAGGTGGAAAAAAATATTGGGGCGGGGGGAACTCCCCCTTGCCCCCTCCCCAAGTTCCGCTTAGGCGTAAATCGACTGCACGAATAGGAGGTATTTAACTAAGTTAAAGTGCCAAGTAAAAAACCGTTCTCGTCTGTCTAATGTTGTTCTGTCACAGCAGGAATTCATTAGTACTGTTAGAATTTTGGCTCTGATACATCCATCTCCTCGATTACGCATGTCCACAGCAGTGGTTCCCAAAGTGTGCTCCAGTTCCCACTGAATCCGTGGGTACATTTCGGTAATGGCTCCTTTGAAATTTACGTAATTTTAAATTAAAGGAATACTGTTTTGTTAAAAATCATCGAGGAACCTCCGTAATTAGCAATATTTTTATTTCGTATGACCGTTGGAATATCTAGTTAAGAAACTTTCTGTGCTCAGCAAGCGAATGACAATCAGTTCAATTACGGTCAAACCATGCAACGCATTGTTACGCACCGTATGCTGCTGGTATGTATCAGTATCTATCGAAACTCGGTTCACAGATATACATGTTTGATTCTGGATACCTATCATCCGGACACTTCACATGGATGTGAGGATCCACAGTTATTTTTCGAAGCCATAAGGAGTCAGCGAGCAAAAAATATTTGGGAAACACTTGCCCACAGGGATTAATTTTTGAAGAGGCAAGCGACTGTACACCAGCACTTTATTCGAACCAGGGATCAAGACACACTACCAATATCTGCAGGGGAAGGACATGCACCGCTCCTTCAGGTTCAAACCTCACGGCTGCCACCAAAGATTTAAGTAACTCTGAGATTTGAGCTTTTCAGGATGGTGAAGTTCCATACTGCGGTCTTCTGGATTTTGATACCTTGTCTGCAGTGTGGTAAGCTATAACACCGTGTCATCAGCCACACGACCCCAGGAAGAGAATTAACCGGTTTGGTGTCCTGCAGTTTGCATTAGGTATGGCAGACAGGACGGCAGACACGTAGATACCAATGCCTCAAGGCGTCTTATGAAAAAGAACGGACTAACACAGCCATCTGTTTTAACAGACTGTAACAAATCCATTCAACCAGTCACGAACAGTTACGTAGAACACCCTTTGGAAACATAACAGTCGCTCAGCTAGTGAACAAATGCCCCACACCGGCGAGTTCGTTATTTCTGTTTGTACAAGCATCATTGTGTACCGTATCTAATGCCATAAATAATTGCGTACGCTTCCTTACAACCCACTTCTGTGATGCACGGTCGATGTAACTGGATAATGAGCGAGAACTAAAAGCATAACAGAGCGAAAGATAAGAAGACAAGAATGAGAAAATATATTTTAATTTTATCATCAAAGGGATCTGTTAAATCAGTGCACAAGACAAACTGTATACAACTGCTGGAATTTTAAGTTCTATAATAACGGAATCAAAATTTATGTTTGAAGTGTCATTTAATAAATACTGGGACAGAGACAGCCGTCGAGCCACAAGTACATAATTGTATCGGCAGTGAATTTCGGCACATTTCGTAGAAAATAATAGAGTGAGTGGAGTTAGAAGTTAAACGTTTCGAGTCTTCTGGTCACTTACGCTGTGTCAAAGAGTACACAGAAGAGAAAGGCAATAGCATCTGTCGAAACGTCGGTGACCATTTACCAGTCGACACGGCATAATATCCCAGAAAGCTTTAGTGCTCGCAATTATGACCGCAAATTTCGCGAGGAGGTGTAACATCAGTGCCGGTACGAACTTTCACAGTACGCCACTGATGAAGGCGACGTGTTGATGTGACTTCAGATGAACCTCGTCCTTTCGCTCTTGCCCACCATGCCGAAACATGATAATAAAAACAGGCAAGTCATGCGGTACAGACTTCATTATGCGTCCACTCAGAGGCCTTGATTTCTTACGAGTTGCCAACCTTACGAAACTGTCGGTGTACAAGAGACATCGAGGTGTCTTTGTTGAAATTTTACCGTAAATTCTACAAACGTAAACACTACAGCCTACAAATATGTAAATACAATGGAGAGTGGCAAAATATGCTACATCAAGGTTTCCTGCTATACGACGACGTGCACGTTTGCAGATAAGAACCCAAGTTTCGGAAGAAACCCATCTACCGAACTACACAGCATTACGCCCCAGAACACTCATCATCATAACCTCAAATCTAACGAATCGTTTCTTTTGGGATACGACGTTTCAAGGCAACGTCGGAAAACGATTACCCGACCGACGCTGCGTCGTTTACATTGTTTTTTTTTTTTTGCCACGCATACATTGTTTGTGCTACACTCGGTTTATAATCTAACTAGGCTCGAAGAGGGCTGGACGGTCCGGGGATCGAAAACTGGTCGGGTCGAGATTTCTCGCACTCGTCCATACCTGCCCCCGGACCCACCCAGCCTTCTGTACAATAGGTACTATGTCATTTCCGTGGGTAAAGCAGCCGGGGCGTCGCGTTAACTACCCTCCCCCACCTAAAGAAAGAGAAGAGCTATACCTCTACTCTCCCTCTGGACCATCATGATCTGTTATGGGGTGATTTTTTTTTTTTTTTTTTTTTTACATACGATCCAAGAGAACTGTACACTGCTTACATGTTTTCATGTGAAGAAATACAGACATGAATACAAATATTGTACATTTGTAACCTAAGTTTAGTAACTGGTGAACATAAAATACTGATATTTTAACCATTTAATTTTATATCATATCCCTTACCAAGTACAATCGATGACCGTATGTTTTAGCATCACATGTCCTGTGTGTCAACAGTTTCCTTGAGGACTGCTAATATTATTAACTGAAGCATGCCAGAGAAGCTATAATAAACATGTTAACCAACAGATGTGTAATTAACTGGAAATAAACATATATTCTTACCTATATGCACATATGGAGTATATATTAGCACATAAGTCCTCGTTCACAGCAACAGTCGTAGTAAAGTTTGTGTAATGGGGTTCAGTAAGAAAAAATTAATATTCACGATTTTATAAATCCAAAATGCCATTACTGCACTAATGTGAACACAGATTTTTGTGATGTGTAGGTTTTAACCCAAATGTGGCCACCAACAATATCTTTACTTTCTATGGGTCATCAAAGACAGCAATTTAGCTTGGAAGCCACATATGCACCAACTCTGTAACTAAGATTTGCAACAACACACTTTAAGAGACTGATATAGCTGACCCAAATACACTTATCTTGGTTGAACACACCTTTCTCTTTCTTATGGTATTAATATTTTGAGATAAAGTACCAGAAATAGTTATTTATATTGCCAAAAAAAAAAAGTCTGAAATATTTTGGGACTGAGAGTGACTCCTGCACAGAAAATTTCACATCCAGGAAACAATTTTATTCACAGAACAGAAGCACAACAGTACATCCAATGATATGGTACACCCCATGTCACATGTCCTAGTTATTCTTACCATAATTTTGAACTTAATCTTGGAATCTGTAATTGTAGGTCATCACAGATTGTATATGTCTGTGTCTCTTCCAACAAACTGATTCTTTTTAATGGCTCTAATTACTCAACTGTGGGCTTTGAGAGTTATAATTTTACTCAAGCTGGCAGCTAATGTCTGTACACTTTATGCCTCTCTTATGATAAATTGGCAATAATACAAGATATTTTACAAACAGCCATCACTAATGAAATTATACTGTCTAAAGAACTACAACTTACTTGTATATACATCTGCATTCACAAGGGGGGGGGAAGCTGGTGGCTGCTTGGTTTAAAAATCGTTTAAAAATTCCAACATAATGTCCGGGAATTCTGAAAACTGGTGAAAAGTGTGACCCTATAATCTTGGAGCTAAGAAGCCCATAGGATGCCACTGATTCCTTATGAAAAAGGCATCAAAGCCAGCTAAACAACTTTTCAATTCAGGAACTGCCATATATTATGAGCAAATATTTATCTACATTCACTTAAAAGTATCTCACGCAATAATAGTCTGCCACTTCTTTTTTCTTTAAATGGTTATTAATTGGAACCCTTTTTTGTAAGTTACAGAGGAAAGACATTAAGCTCTACAACTGCAGAAGTTCCTTCCGTTTGCTAACCCGTATCACGTGTTTCAAACCCGTTCCACATTACAATTCCAGAAATAAGTGGCACAAGGTACTCAACGCATAAATAGAAGTTGCTTTTTGACAGATTTTAAATTTTGAATAACATGCAACTTTCAACAACATTGTAGGAAATCATAGCTTGGACAAAATGTCATTTTAATTTTAAAAAAAAAAAAAATTTCCAGATTGCAATGAACAATGAATATTATCCTTCACCAGGCAGGTGCACATGGCCATACATGGATTGTCACACTAACTGAGATTGGCCTTCTAAAACCTACTTATAGAGAAATCTGCAGCCTCAAAACCACACAGTATCATCTGCAAAGCCCAGTGAGCATAAATGAAGTAGCAATGGCTGTCAAAAGATGATGTAACCTACCTAGTGGATTTTTCTAAGAACCATTGATCCAAGATGCTGTTCATGGCTGTTATTGGAACACTTCGCAATCCACATTGCATCCCAGTGTCTTTTACCTCAGGCCATCAGAAAATTTATACTTTGAACATACTGCACATATTGCAACTACTGATGTGACCATCTTAAATATTAACTTCCTAAACGTCTCGAGAGCATACCTGCATATCTCCACCATTGTCAGTAATTAGTCAAAGGTATTCAGTTGTTCAATCTCTGGCCATAATACTATACTATGAGCTATAACCAACAAAAGGATTACATGAAGCAGAGTCCCAAGTCACAGGACACACCCCTCTTTCTTCTTGATCTGATCACTGGAATAGTAACTGGTGCTGGGTACAAATCACAGAGCTCCACATTATGCAGTTTCCTTGGGTATCCTGTTATGTCCTCCCTCTCAAGCTGTTACCTTCCTCCGCACCTTATTCTTGAATAGCCATAGCTAATGTTCTACCCTCACTGTGACAGACCCATTTTCACACCCATATATAACAGATAAAATTATAGTTCTGAACATTTTAATATTTATATTTTTGTATAGAAATCAGGAAGACAAAAGACTATGGCCGAATTACAGCAGTCATTCCTACAGTTGAACCCGCTCTTAATTTACTCATGAATACAACGGCTACATATGTGTAAACACATTTAGAGTCTGCATCTGGTACCGTATGTTCTCACTGCAATGTGACGTTACTCCTGTCACCGGTGTGTTAAAGCAGCAGAACACGTATTAAACTGGGAGGGGATACGTCTTGTGTCAATATTCTTGAATCACACTAATTCTGGTCGTACGTATTAGGTCTACCTGTATTTACGAACAGTGGTAACACAAGTTACTCCGAATTATCTGACCAATAAACGGTAACCCAATCAAGGGCTTTGCCAGGGCGCAAATATTTTACGAAGAGGCAAGTACACAGTTACACCAACTTGTGATGACATTACGTACCTTCTTCCTAAATCTCTGTCGTCCCGTTAATGGTGCCATTGCCAGCATTTTGAGGACAAGTATTGTACAGTAGAAAACATATGCCGAAAACACGGGGTTGCTTCTAGACAGCAATTCTACCACCGGAGCCATGATTGCAGATGATAAAGAAGGCACACAACTTCAACACACACCGACTCTCTACTCATCCAGCCTAAACCGCCGACTCAGCGTAAATAATCAGGACCACGCCATCGCGACCTTGAATTTACGCAGCAAGTGTACAGGTTTACCAACGTCACACTGACGCAACGATTTTAACGCTTACAGGCGTATCTGTTGATCAAGTCATTGATGTGCTATTAAGTACCTTCTCTCACCTCATAGATAAATACTGCTATTGATAGCGAGGTTTGTATGGCTATTTTTATTGCATAACTGTTACCGGCAATCGTTCAAGATCGATATAGATTCTCATTTAGCATGAGATTTAGTCTCTTGGGACACTACACCTTACAGACTGGGGGGAGGTTCCCAAATTTCCAGAAGATAGTGGCAGCAAGCTGCTCATAAAAGTTTGTACCTGTATGAAGATTTACAAGGCGTCATATTCAAGAAGACCAAAATCTTCTGAACATCGATGTGGGAACATAAAATTTGACAAGGTATGCAGTAGCTATCAGGCTACTACCTACGAGAGAAGCATACGAAGAGGTGTAGCCAATTAGTTTAATGTGTATTGGACCGTGCATCGTTGTGATAAATGAAGAATAAGAACCAACTAGGTGCTACTTCTTGTTTTATTATGCTATGTTCAACATGTTTCGGGCACTTCTGTACCCATCATCAGGAGATCACGACTATAGTGATGATTACCACATAGGCCGTCCGGTTTTTGGTTGGTGGGAAGTTAGGTGCAGCAGGCTGGATAAGTGTCCGGGCTGCAGGCACGACACGAGTCAACTCAACCCAACCCAAGAACCGGACTGCCTATGTGGTAATCAGCACTATAGTCGTGAGCTCCTGATGATGGGCATAGAAGTGCCCGAAACAAGTTGAGCATATCATAAGTATAATAAAACAAGAAGTAGAATCTAGTTGGTTCTTACTCCTCATTAGCCAATAAGATTGCTCTAAGCCGTGGCACCCGGTCCGCATTTTTTTTTTTAAAAACAAAAGCCACCTTCTCAAGATATTTGAGGTCATTATTGGACTAAGATAATTTTCATACAGAATTCGCCGTTAAGGTTTGCTTATTTATATGCTCGTATTTATTTATTTGCTGTTTACATTACAACAATTTTGGTAGCTCAGACCAGACAGTGTCGAACTGCAGTTTGCTTAAACACTTAATTTGGAGCAGATGTTATTGTATTAGTTTTACCCATACTTGTATTACTGATACTTAATATATAGGTTTTTGACAAGGGTTTACATGAATAATACCAGTAGCATTTACAAGAACTTTTCAAGAACTTATGTTTTTGAATGGAATCAGTTCTTTAAATGGTTTGATATTACTCAGTATTAATATTGTTGTGAAGAACTAATTATTTTAGTAACGATCCTCATGTGTCAAATTTATTGGATATAACCTCAAATCTTGCATTTTATCTATTTTCAGGCTCTAAAACTAAATGACGCTAGTTTCATTCCTACGTCACAAGTTCGCGCGTCAGCGAAGTTTTTATTTTTGACTGCAGAAAATTATAAAGTACATTTCTGGGGCATCCACCAGAAGTACAACCATCAAGCCAAGTTTTGTAAAATCGTTCTGTTCTTTCAAAAGTGGAAATGGACACGAGGAAATATTTCATGACGATGTGATTAGCATAGGTTCTTTCCTTTTCAAGGAGGAAAGCAAGCAGCTCAGTGTGTAGCCTTATGTCTGAATTTCCTGCTTGTGAAAATAATGTGATACAGTAAGCTAAATAAAATATTTCATCAACTGTGTCTAATTGTTTCACATTAATGTCATACTATTCATGTATTACACACATCTTCAGAGTGTGCTTCAGCTGTTCGAAACAAAGCCAGCATTTTCGATCTTTATACGTTAAGAGAAACAAAACAATATATAATATCCCATAAATAAACTCACATCCCTTGAGTGAGGGATGCCAACTTAGCAAAACAGTGACGATCTATCACTAAACATTAGTGTTCTTTACTTGGACAGATGTCGAGATCTGAGGTAATAGCACACGTTCTTATCAAAGTCATTGCCGTCCACTGAATGCATGGTAAATCCAGAATTTTCGCACATTATTTGCCGTTTGTGGTTTATTTAAGGACAAGGTCGGATTTATGTCTAAGCTAGACAAGCTTCAGCTTAGGGCCTCATATGACAAAGGGTCTCAGTGAAGTTGTATCGATGAAAAAAATTAAATGCATTTGTAAATAACGAAAATCACTACACAAAATAATTACACAATTAAGAAAAAAGTATGTAGGTAATTAGAAATTTATAGTACCCTTCCACACGCACGAACAAATTTACACCTAAAATTAAGGAGATGGGGAGGGGCCTATTAAATGTTACAGCTTATGGACCACAACACACCTAAACTCGGCCCTGTTCAAGGACAGTGTTGCTGAATTTTATCACAACAAAACCCATTACCGTGTGTCTAAAAATAAATCGGATGTTCAGTTTTAAAACTCTGGCTCTCTAATTCGACGAAACAGCATTATCAAGCGCCGAATTTGTTCCAAGCAGGAATGAGGGTTATTTCTTAACAAGAGTTTTTTTTTAATCGGATAGAATAGCTTATTCTTGGCTTCAAATTTTCGGTACAGGTATTCTTGTGTATTTTGTGTGGCCTGTTGCAGTTAATGTCACAACCAGTATTAACTTTCACAAAAAATTAGTCGTTAAAATTTCAGAATTTTTTATCTACTGCTTCCTAACTTATAACAATCAATTAGCGATGACTTTATAAACAAATATCCTAATTCATTTTTCAGAGAAATTGGGATTTTGAAGAAGATAGGAAAATTTTAAAAGAGAATTATTACAATAAATGTTTAAAACAACAACAACAACAACAACAGTACGTTTACACACTATAAATAATAGACTTTATTTGTTTCTAAACTCTACAAAATACAAATTGAGCTTTATAAAAGCCAGGTACCTTACATATATTTCACAATGAGCCATAGTCACAGCATAAAGGCGGCACAAAAAGCATGGAATAGACAGCGGCTAGACAAAGGTTTATTCACAATTTGTGCATACTTGTAACAAAAAGAGATTAAACACTTGATAAACTTCTGTGAGCACATTTGAGCAAACAAATCTGCGTTTTGTAAACAATAACCACTCGATATCCAAGTACAATAGACAGCACAAATAATGAAGGTAGAAATATCACACTCCTGACGAAGAATCTGACGTACGACTCTTCGCCATAACTGGAACTACACGGTTTTAGTCCCTTACTGCTACCCCTTTATTCATTCGTCTTAAAATATTTTAGTTCAATCCTTTACGATTTTGAATAGAAAAATTTCCTTTAAAAACATTTCATTTAAGCTTACATTTGTAAAACTCTGGCGTTAAACAGCATAGGCAAATGAAATATATTCTGTCATTTATCTCAGTATTTAACCAAATTGTTGCACAAAATTTGTTTCACAATAAGTTTTATTTCATGCCTCTACATGTTTCGAGCACATCAGGAGGTCAAAATTGCATTACACAGCCGCTGGTATCATCACATCCTGATGATGAGCACATGTGTTCGAAACATGTAGAGGCATGAAATAAAACTTATTGTGAAACAAATTTTGTGCATCAAGTTGGTTAAATACTGAGATAAATATACTGAGATGCACGGTCAGC
>Ga0131853_10022950_pt1 | contig 11276 bp, 10 predicted proteins | sample TergutLab28metaG_FD_92764 | JGI IMG/M metagenome (GOLD analysis project Ga0131853, IMG submission 92764) | Labiotermes labralis P1 segment gut microbial communities from Petit-Saut dam, French Guiana - Lab288 P1 (version 2) (version 2) | ecosystem: Host-associated > Arthropoda: Insects >...
ATGGTTTAAATATAAACCGAAACATGTCGGAGATTTTAACTATTTTAACAAATTAAAGTTTTATAGTGTCATTTAAAAAGTGTGCATGTGTTGGTGAATATATGTGAATATGCACGGTGAAAATCTGAAAAAAAGACTAATATTAACTTCACTTTTAGTGATATTTAAAATTACGCACGTGACATTTCAGAGAAATATTTTCCCTCGGCAGTGTGTTGCTCCCTTCTTGTGCCGATTTACCTTTATCTTCTATCTATAACGTTATTACAGAACCCTTCGCAACTGAACATTACTCTTCTGTTCTGCCGTCTACATCTTATTGATTATCGAAGTTTTTTTTCCTCCTCCCCCTCCATTTCTATTTTTTTTATCCCAGTTGTCGCCCGCCGTCATCGTCAAAGTGATATTTTCTTCTTTCGCTTCTCTTCATCTTTATCCCTACTTCCGTATTTTCGTCTTCTTCAATCTTCTCTGTAAAAACGCATTTGTTTCTGTCATGCCGCTGCAGCTTTTTTTCTTCTCTTCTCTCAGTCGTCTATTGTGGTCGTACTATTTCTTTCCTTTTGTCCCTTCTTCCGTGTGTCCTTATTTGTAGATACTTCTTTCTACCGTGTTTGCTCTTCTCTCATTCCTGCTGTCTTCGTATCATCCTCTTCATCACCATTTTCAACCGATGTAATCGTATTATTTATCTCCTCTTCCGCATTTATTTTCTTCCTTCTCATTCGTTGCTTCTTCTTTTGTGTATGTGGCTTTTTCTTTCCCTTTATCCCTTCTTTTGCCCCGCTTTGGTCACTCCTCTTCTATCATGCCACCATTTTTCTGTCATGTCACCACGTCTCCTTCCTCTTCTATCCTGTTGCGTTATCTTAAGATCACGTAAACAAACTTTTCCTCCACGTCTTCCGTGCACTGATCTGTCTGAGTGAAGTCGAGAAACGATCACGTCTCGCGCTACTCGTGTTCTGGTCCTATCAGATCACCAGCGATCGTGACGTCACGCCCTCATTGTGTTGGACAAGACAATGGAACTGTTAGTTTTGCGTTATACTCTGTCCCACGTGGTCGGAAGTTCAAGTATTGTGGAGGTCGGAGCGCAAAGGTTACGTTCATATCGTGTGCAGTAACTTAAATTTAGGGACTTTTAAGCTAAACTTGTCAAGGCAATAAGTTCGTGTTTTGCACTAGTTACAAATTGATTCTCCACCTCTCGACTCGTGCTTCGGGTCACAGGATTCTGGCCTGCGCCCAGTGTCCCCAGTTTTCGAACGTTCAAGCATGGGAATTGTTACATTAGCTTATTCATTTGGTGTCTTACATCCTGTTGATTCTGAAATACTGTCATATTCGTTTTAGTTTCCTGCATAGGCCCAATCTCCCTTTCCCCGTTACTTCCAACTGTTTGTGTTCTTAAAATCTATTCTTCTTTTGAAGTAGCGTAAAGATTAAAATAAGAAGCGCAATTTTAAAATTTGATAAACATCTGTGATTTTAATTGATGCACATACTTCATGCATATTTTAAATGGCAAGGCCCATGCCTATACGTCTTTTGTGATCCATGTTAACAATTGTTTAATATTATCTTCTTTATTTTCTTTGAGGTGAGGTTCCGTCTGTTTGAATTTTTTGTTGTTATAGTTATCATCAGGATGAAATTATTTTTACAGGACAAGTCAATCTCTGTAACATTTATTTCGACTTAATTTTAACCGCTTCCATGAAGCGCACCGAAATTTTGGAGCTGTAACCACAGGGAGCAGAAAACATTTTCCGAAGAAACTTGTCTTTTAAACCACGGGAAATAGAAATGAAAGAGAGTAGGATAAGTAAAATTAGTGTTACTTTCTTTGTCCATACACTTGAGCACTTAATCTTAATTTTTGACAGCCTCTTGGTTCCATTAAAGCATGGTAAAAAGTAATGTCCCTTAACTCCTAAATGGGGATGAAAATGAAGGGGAAAGCTTCTCTCTCTCTCTCTCTCTCTCTACTTTGGATGTCAGTGGTAAGAGTTGAAGTACAAGACGTGAAATTTTTTAAATATAAATTTAGACTACGAACCAGTTCTCGGAACGTGATTGACGTCAAATGTAAACAGCGTCCACATATTTGCGTTGTAGGCCTAACCTGTAGCTAGTTTAACCTTTTACATTCCTGTACGCTAGAAACTACGGCTCCTTGTTTTGAAGCTTTCAATTCCATGCAGTCTTGCAGTCAGTTTCTTCTTTTTATTCGAACTAAATGCACCTAATATCTTAAATACATATATTTATCACCGGTTACCTCCTACATGTTTCGATGTTTGTTACACCATCTTCAGAGAGACCATTGCTTTATTTGCTCGAGAACTATATGATTTTTGCAATGTTGTTACATGTGTTGTGCTACAAAATATAAAGTATACTTTTTTTTAAATTTACAATGCTTGTTGCAATGTTGAAAACAATATGTAGTTCGTTCTTCTCTATCTTAAGAGTCTAAAATGTTAGTTTAAAATCTTCATTGCAGCACATTAATATCTGTTGGTTCCTGCTATTTATTATGTATGTCGGCAATACATATTCACTTTATCCAGCTGTGTTTCGGTCCGTAGTGGCGTGGAGATCTTGAGAGTACCCTGATCCTGCTTCTAGGTTTTTCCTCTGTCTTGGTGTGCTGGGTAGTGTAACAACGTTGCAAAAAGCATATAGTTCTTGAACAAATAACGCAGTGGTCTCCCTGAAGATGGTGTAACAAACACGGAAACATGTAGGAGGTAATTGGTGATAAATGTGCGTATTAAATATTATGTGCATTTAGTTGGAATAAAAAGGAGAATTTAATGGTTCCTGTTGAATTAATTGTACAATGGGGTGTTGCTTGTACGAGTTGTTGGAGATGTCCATGGGTGAATATACAACGTTCATTAAAAATAATTTAATGAAGTGCAATCGTATATGACAAGCTGCATTACTAAGATTTCGTACCGACCTCGTGAACGATAATTCTGACATAAATCATGTAATGCTTTTTTTAATTTTAAATAATCGGTGACAGTGCGCTGAACAGTTAGATATGGTAACGAAAGCAACAGATGCCATAGTTTATAGTATAAGATACTTTTATACATGTATTTGCGTTTGTTGGTTTCGTTACCACATGTAGTGCTTTTTAGCATTTCCGGGATGAATGTTGTTTTTGTCTTTCACTTTACTAGTGTCCGTGTCGAAGAACTGTTGCGCTGTGAAGTAACTATTGAACTGCTGTCCAGAGGAATGGCGACTTTATAAACTTACTTAGTACTGCTGAAATTTAACAAGATTTATACATTTGCTACACGAAATTGTTTCTGGTTTTGGTTTGTGTGCGTTATGCCTTTTGGAATATCGTACTTAGATCATGCTGCTTTACAGGAAACTAAACCAGCGAATCTCCGACTCAACCAGCAACTATTATCTTGCATAATGCGTTGAATTTTGATTTTATAGTTCATTAAACGACGCTGTAGGAAATCATTATGTATAGCAGGGGTGGCAACATCGCGGCTAGCGCCCGTTACTGGTGTGGCTTGCGGAAGTTGCCTGTAAAAAAAGAACATTCAGATAGTTTTCGTGCACTTTAGGCTGACCGCGAACGGCATTTTGAAAAAGTTTGTAAAGAAACGAGACTCTTAAGAACAGAAAAATACCTGTTTCAGTTGGACGAACCGTAACAACGAACTGTCAAGTCAGGAAAGATATTTTATTTGATTAATCCATGGATATTTGGTAGGTTGCCCCTTGAAGTGCGACTTCCGAAGCCAGTCTAGTTGGACACCCCTAATTTATAGCGTCGAATGGTGTGATAATTGACTTATGAATTTGGCACCTCCCGCGTACAAGTCATAAGCTGTGCTGGCGGAGTCAGCTTCTTCGACAAGTAACACTGAAAGCATTATCAATAGTGAGTCGAAATTTAGGATTCTGAAATATAGGACTTTTTAGTTTTGATAATTCATAACAATGGTCAAAACCTTTAAACTGATTAATGCAGCAAACAAAAGTGCTCTTAATGACATGCAATGCATAACAAGTATTAAAATCCTACGAATGAACATAACCTCAACAAGTCACTTGTTGAGGTTATGTTCTTTTGTTCTGAAACTCCCTGAGGATGGCACGCCGGTACCGAAACTCTGAGGAGTGTAATGCTTATTGCATTGTTTGGTTATGTATGAATTTTAAGAATATGCACACTATGAGTGATATAAAATCCTGTCAATCGATCACTACCGTAACATTTAGAACTTTACTTTTTCGTCATTTGTCGTATTTGAATCTCATTCGACGCTGCCATACTCATTAATTGAGACAGTGTTGTTAAATTATGAATTTACTACCTATAGCTTGTTTCACACTGGAATTTGTAGTTGGTACAGGAGCATGCCTATAACGATGTATTGGGAAGGATGTGGAAGGACAGTCGTGACTAGTTTGAGGGCACTTTCTCACCATTTGACGACGGGAACTGAGGAAAGCCATGAAGAGCTGAGATTGGGCCGCCTGTGTGTCGAAAAATTATTCATCCGGGTCTTTCAACGCATGGCGAGGACGTAAGTAAAATAAACAAAAAATCGCTCAACCAGGTCATAGCATCAGCAGATACGTTTATAACATGCCACCAAATGAATCATTAATTATTGTGACAGACGGATACATTCTGTCAGTCACCGAAGATTGATTGACACTGGTAAAGAATGTGCTGGCCCCGTTCATGTCTGTTATGCAGCTGTACTGCGTGGAAATGTTGGATACTTCTAGAAGTCAACTCAGACGGGGTAAACAGCCTTCCAGCGCCCGAGGTCAGGCTGTTGAAGCACGTTGATTATAGGTGGAGGGTGCTGGAATACCGTTAATTTTATAGACCACTATATTTGTTACGTGCATCGTCAAGGGGCAGGAGAAAGTTTATAGGACTGGTCGCTCATACCCGGTAGCTAGTTATTAAGTGGTTTTTTTTTTCTGAATTTGACTGGAGAATTTTTATCGTGAGAAAAATTTTATCGCCAGACGGTTGTATAGAAGGCAGGATGCGTTGCCTTAGAGTTTTACTTTTTGTTGATGCATGCACAGGTTCTTCAACAGCGCTGTATCACCTGCAGTTGTTGTTTGACGACAGATGTTATCAAAAGTATGGGTATATTAATCCTTTGGCTGGGAGTTGTATATATATTCCAGGGTATTATCTGCTGGAAGAGGTAATCTACTCAAGTATCCTGTTTTTGTAAATTCTGCTTACGCTATCAAAGTCCTTCATTTACCAACAGTTGCACTTTATATCGGTCTTACAAACCTCTAAAATTTAAATTAAAACTTAAATTAAAACTGCTGCTACATGTTTCGGTCTACGACCGTCATCAGGGAGCTTACACTTGAGCCTAGCTAAAGTCATATTTATAAAAAATAGTCGGTAAAAGTACATCGTTATGGACTATGCGGTGACGTGGCAGCATGTTATATCACGTCCGTGGTGGTGTGTGTGTTGTGCAGAGTGAGACTGTCACTCTGCGCAACACACAGAGCACAAGAACTGTAAACATAATCGTTTAACAAATTTTCCACAATACCTTATTTTTTACTCGTATTTCTCCTTGTATTCATGGGTGTAACGTCTTTCTCTTTCCGTAAAGTGCGATCATGTGGAGGTATTTTATTTGGATTTCCGATTCCATTGTGATTTTACCACCGGAGAAGTTGAAAGCAGTAGAAGAATATGTAGAAAAATATCTCCAGTGTCGGTGTAGTTTAGAAAGTGTCAGATCTGGAAATGGCATCATTTAGCATTGTCTCTTGGGCCTCCGCTTCTTATTCTAGGATTTTGGAAGTTTCTTACAGACGATTGCCAAACAGGCTATTATAGGAACCATTCGTAAGGATAATGATGATGATGATGATGAGTACGTATTGAAGCTATAATGTTGACAGTGTAATTTACCGGCCATCGCGAGCTGTTTATTGTCCTGAGGCCTTAGTGTGCTGTTCATATTGTACACCATTGCACGCAGCCTACATCCCGTTCGATTATTGCTGAAGTTAAATTGCAGACTCACTAGAAAGATTCTTGTGTTTTATAAAATATTAAAGCTCTTAATGGTACAACATTTTTTTAATGCTAAATTTGATATTCTTACAGAAGTATCTCTGAGGATTCAAGTCCTCTGAGACGTTACACTCTGACGACTTATAAAATTACCGACGAGTGGTCGGTAACGATTTACGAATCGACGTGGCTTATAAATTGATTTACATTCAAAAAAAAAAAACTAAATGTTATGAATGTTTCGGTCCTGAATTTGTGATGTCTCCCAGAATATACAGCACGTATTATTATTATTATTATTATTATTATTTGTAGAACTACTTGTCTTCTTTCGCACAAGGTTCTCTTAAGACATGTTCGAAGTGACGCAGCTAGTCAAGGAATTATTATGGACCTACAGTGTCAATCGCTGTGTTCACCACAGACCGCCACTCAAACCCCTACTAAGTTAAATGAGTTAAATTAATAGTCACATTACTTTTTTCTTCGTGTTTTTAATATTATCTTTACATCTACCCTTACGTTCTAGTAGATATGAGATACATCAGAAGTAATTCAGATATGGACAGTATGTTCAGTATTTCCGTGGTAAGAATGCTAACACATTCAGTGAGGAGAAATTCGTCGCAGAGTTCATAAACGTGTCTGCGAATTTCGTAAGAATGCGTTTTTTTTTAGCAACAACAAAATGACAGTTTCATTATTTTTGTGTATCAACCTTTAAGGTACTGGCTTTAGACAATTTTGCACGAAAATTACTGAATGGGATACATTTTATTTTTTAATGCCCTTTGTTTTATGTGAATACAATTTTTTTGTATGTTCAGAAGGCAGGCGGACGATATTTTTTTGCACCCGTATGGACCAGGTTGTATATTCATGGTCACATACCCCGGAGCTAGGAGTTTAAATTTGCGTGTATTATCTTCAGATCACTAAATTGGCACGGAATTTATTAGCGTGGTTTCCGCAGTCCATGGTTAGTCTTTACAGATTCTGTTCGGGTCATAATAAAGGAAAACAGTTCAGGTCGACTTTCAGAGGCAAGTATGTAAATTATTGAGGTCACACTGCTCACAGAGGAGAAATCCAATTAAATGTTGGCTTTAAACTAACTTCGAGGCTTGAGAATTGGCTAATACCAAAGCCCCCCTGCCATTAGAAATGTTTCGAAGTGTGTTTCGTTCCCTCCCGGCGTCACATTCTGTATCCATGATATATTAATGTGTTCAAAGTTCTCCATCTCCACTTAGCCACTTTACAGAAGTTTCGCTGCCAAAACCTTCCGCACATTTGTCTTTTTTTCTTGCGGATTGCAAGAATTTCGCCAGAGCCCCCAGAACAGCTCTGATGCCCACCCAGCTTTCTATTCAGTGGGTAGAAGGTACTTTTTACCTGGGGGAAAAGCGGCCTTACTATTGATCTCAATATACAGCCGAGTTTAAAAATGAGTGGAGCTATACCTCCAACCCCGCCCAACAATACCTTTACCTACATATTTTACTACATTTCTGAGCATGAAGTAAAAGTCACTGTCCGTAATTAAGCTTGATACCATGGAGACGTGAAATGGAGTGGTGATATTACTCCAAGCATTCTTGACAGAAGCAGTAAATGGTCTTTGTTGCGTTAAATTAACTTAGATATTCAAAATTTAGATGTTGCAGTTTTTAACACGAGAGCTGCCACCTGTGTAAGTACGTGAAAACTAAATTTTCACTTGGAAACGGTGTGAGAACATACACAACAGATATTGTCAATAAACCACCACCTGTTGTACGGTCGTGCATAAATTCCTGTACTGAGCCTCCATTTGTGCAGCAACAGAACGTTTAGGAAGGAAAAGAACGAGAAACAAAGAAGGAAATTAGACGCATCTATTTACCAAGGTTTACATCTACTGTGCTGTTAAAAACTCTCTTAAATATACACGATCTATTGTGCTTCCAGCAACTTTCACATTTTTCCCTCCTAGATCCACCGTTACAAACATGGTACCTTACAGCTCCAATAGCTCCTGGCTTTCAGTCCGGCTTTACGTAGTCTGGGACGCACAGCAAATTCTCCAGGTTTTCTGCCAACAGGTTCCCCCCTCAGGGATCTGCATACAGTTTAGTTCATAAACATTTCTTTTTATTGTATACTCCATATTTTTCGTAAGCCCTGTCGTGGTTTATTGTCTATAGATTTTACGCGCTTTATTCTGTAACTGCGTAACGGCCTTTCGCATGTGAGACAATGTGATGTGCAATCCTCTTTAAGTCGCTCCGGTCCCTTCCCTGTGTTTACACGTACAGGTCATCAAGACGTGTTTCGAGACGGGACTTGAAACGTTTCCCTGAGGTTTCAGCTATTAGATAAATTGTTATAATGTTATTTTTACCATCACGAATTAGCAATTTTACCCTTCAACGTCGGGCGCCGTGCATTGTGCGGTCGCGAAAGTACACAGTGCGATCCATAAGTTTTAGAACTGATTTTTTTTTTAAATAACAGAACTAGAGCGATCTATTGGCCAACCCACGAAGTACTATCAACCAACATCCGTTCACACACTGAGTTTCGTTTGTTTATCTTCGACAGTGTACGAGTTACAGGCTGTCTTGTAAAGTCAGTTTTCTTTATACGTCATGGAGGGCGGGAATAACAGAGAGTTGCCATAAAATTTTGTTTCAAAGCCGGTCTATGTGCGACATAAACACTAATATTGGTGCAAAAGGTTTATGGGAACGAGGATCTGAACCGATCAAACGTATTCGCGATTTCGAGACGCAAGGGAACCCGTAGAAGATGAAGAGAGAGGTGGCCATCCTAAATCGACTCGAACTGAGGTAAACATTGCTGTTATTGCTGATTTGGTAAAAAAAAAATGACCGTCGAATCGCATCAATAATGATAGTAGAATCTTTGAACATCCCCAAGACCCTAGTTCTTCGGATTCTGACAGAGGATTTGGGAAAGAGAGTTGTGTGCATGTTTTATTCCACACTCCTTGACACCTGAGCAAGGGAAAGATCGAGTCACATCTTGCCAAGACATTATCGCGATGGCCGATGCAGACAAATTTTTTTAAACAAACTTATTACGGGAGATGTGACCTGGTGTTTTGCCTGTGACCCCGAAACAAAGCGACAGTTTTCTGAATGGGTTGGTGGGACATCCACTCGGCCGAAGAAACTGAAATTCTAAATGTCCCGCATCAAGACCATGTTAATAATTTTTTTGACTCTCAAGGCTTAGTGCACAAAGAATTCGTACCAAAGGGGAAAAGAGGAAGTGCAGAATTTTGAAAGGAGTAACGGATCGCCTCCTGAAGCGCATTCAGCGGGTTCGTCCAGTTGCGTTCTGCTGTCGAGATTGTTTCTTGTTGCACGATAATGCGCCCTATCACAAAGCTGCAAGTGTTTGCCATTTTTTGACCCCACAAAATGTTACAACCCTTTATCACCCCCCCCCCCATACTCTCCAGATTTATCTACGCCAGATTATTTTCTGTTCCCCAAGTTGACAATGAAGATCAAAGGACTCCACTTTGCGGATGTTGCTGAGATCCAAGAAGCCGTAACTGATGAATTAAAGAAGGTCCAAAAAAGAGGAATTTTCGGCAGTTTTTCAGAAACTACGCCCGCGCAAAAGCTTGTATATATGCCAATGGAGCTTATTTTGAATAAAAAAGATATGTCGCTTCGATTTTTGAAAAAATCAGTCCTGAAACGTTTGGACTGCACAGTGTATGTAAGGGTGCTGTAAATTTAATACTTCTCCCGTCCTGGGCAGTAGTTGGCATTTAAGCCCCTTTGTCATTGAAGTGTTAATATTTGTCTCGGCTTGAAAATTATCTTTACAGGGTCTATTTGGTTGTTATCCTCTGACTTTTCAATCGATGCTTAAGAACTTAGCAGATTGCCGGTATTTCCTAGCCTAGGCATTCCACGTTAATTAAACAACTGACATTTCAGATGCCTCAACACTCTTTGAAAGACAGTCAGAGACCACTCACTTCCGTTCTGACAAAATTAGACGTTCCAGCAACTACGCTACGCCAGTACAACGCTCTCTCACTGGGTCCGCCGTGATTTCCGGCGGAAGTTAGAATCAAATACCTTTCAGATGCCAAGTAAGCTGAAAGTCCCTGAACGCTTGCGCAAGAAGGTGCTTCACTGTGCTGGAAGTGGGGAAGTTCCATACATAAAACACTTCAGGTGGCATACGTGACTTCTGTCACTTGTCTGTGGGGGTCAATTCCAACTCTTATCGTAACCATCAGTGCTGTACAATCCGTGTGTCTCCCACTGTTACATTTTACGTCTGACAGGTGCACAGGGACTTTGGTCTTACCATTTAACATTTTATAACGACAGCTGCATCACTCTGCCCAGCGACAGTGAATGTATGGGAGGGGAGAGATGTACTGTGTCCTTAATCGCACTGTCGTCTAAATGTGTTGATTCTGATTGTGGGCTTTTCAGAGCGTGTAAATTAATTTTGTTTAAAATTATTATTCTCGAATATTTCTGTGGTTTGGGATGTGGCTCTGTGTAGTCTGGCAAAAAGGAAAGAAAGTTTAGGAGGAACCTGATACCACCAACTTCAGGATAAAAAAGACTGTTCGCCCCTAAATATGGAGGCGGTTTCCTCTTCTGTCTCCAGTGCCTGTTATTGTTGCATAATACGTCATTTTGTTTTGGCTTCTTTGGTAACAGCTTTGATACGCGCCAATGCGTGCTTGTGAGGAAATGTAACACTTGGTTGGTGCGTGATACGAGTATATGTAAGGCTTGACACATGTGCTGGAGAAGTTGCCTATCAAGCACGGCGTTATAGTAGTCAGTTCTCTCTGATGTATGAAATATTGAAAGAAACTTGAATAGAAATTTTACAATATTATCGTTGTTATAATTCCGCATAAATTTTCAAAAAGTGGGATACATCAAAGCTACAAGACTGAGAAATTTTGAGATGTCTAGATACGAGGCTAGGAGTGAGTGGGAACACAGTACTGGAAATTTAGGAGGACAAGACCATATGTCATGACGGAAGCAAATGTTAGAACGATACAGTAAGGAGGTTAGAAAAATGTATTTTAGTTGGGAAGGTGACCGCCTCTGTGGTCTAGTGGTCAGAGTTTCTGGCTACAGATACAGAGGTCCCGGGTTCGATCCCCGGCGCTACCAGTTTTTCTGAGTAGTAGTGGGTCTGGAACGGGGTCCACTCAGCC
>Ga0131853_10022951_pt1 | contig 11276 bp, 9 predicted proteins | sample TergutLab28metaG_FD_92764 | JGI IMG/M metagenome (GOLD analysis project Ga0131853, IMG submission 92764) | Labiotermes labralis P1 segment gut microbial communities from Petit-Saut dam, French Guiana - Lab288 P1 (version 2) (version 2) | ecosystem: Host-associated > Arthropoda: Insects >...
CACACACACACCACACACACACACACCACACACACACACACACACACACACACACACACACACACACACACACACACACACAGCAGCTGGTCATATAAATTCTCACATGAATTAAAATATAGCAATATTAAATTAGCTACAAGTTCTCAAATTTGCTGCAATGCAATGCAATGCAATGCCAGTTACCCAGGGTGCCAATGTCTGGAAGAAGAAACTCAGCAGCAAGGAACTGTACTCCTGTCACACAAGTGTCAAAAGGAAAAGTACTGTGGCTTACTTCTTATTTTGACGATCATAAAGGAAGTTGCTAGGCTTGATGTCTCGATGAATGATGTTGAAAGAGTGAACTCTACGTAGTGCAATAAACAAATTCAGCATATAATTACGTGTCTCTGCTATGCTCATATCTTGTACGTAGTCCTATAATACAAATATAACAAGACATATAAGATGATTTTAGTCTGTTGTTGACAACCCACACATAGCATGAGTAAATCCATACTTTACAGCTCCTGTAAAAATCTAACTTTATATTTGTGTGCTAGAAACTAAAACAGCTTATACTACTGCATGTTCTGACTCTCCTTTTCAATGATTGTCAGTATGAATACTGGTTCACGAAAAGAGTAAAAGGGAAGCAGACTCTCCATACAGACAGTCGGTATAAAATTACTGTAAAATTTATAATTATTATTGGCAAAAATGGAATAATAAGCGACATTAAAATTAATGGATGGAGTATGTCGCTAGAGTTCACAGGTATATTCAAGGGTTTTAAAGTAAAAACATAGATCATTATGTAATAAAATAAAAAATATGTAGTGGACAAGCTTGTGCAGTGTGTGTTCATCAATATGGTATTGTGAAGGGTATATATACTCATATAATTTACGTGCGTTTAGCTGAGTATTCTCTTGAATTGGATATCCTTTATCATCTTGCTTTTTGAACCCATTTACTTGAGAACACAAGGGATTCACAAGGTAAGATGTTAAAGGTTACCCAATTCAAGAGCATACTGAAAGCGAAACACCAAAATTGTATGTATACCACACACAATACAATATTGATGTATACAGACTGCACAAGCATTTTCACTACATATTTTATCTTGTTTTATTACACTATGGTCTAGATTTTCACTTCAAAACACTTGAATACACCCGTAAAGTCTAGCAACATACTCCATCTATTAATTTTAATGTCACTTATTATTCTGCTTTCAGAATAATAATTATAAATGTTACAATAATTTCATTCCCACTGTTTGTAAGAAGAGACCTTTTACTGTTTTTGTGAACTAGTACTCATACTGACAATCACTGAAATAGACAGATGAAACATGCAGTAGTATTGAATAAAAATCAATTATACAAGATCTAAATAGTTGTGTTGTTTTGGAAAGTAAAAATAAACACTTGGTACACTACTATGTTTACAACAGCCCACCACGGACCCTTATCCTGAGCAACAATCCACACTCCATAATACCTACCATATTTAACATCAATTTTAATATTATCCTTGGTCCTGACAGTGTTCTTTTCAGTTCTTCAGACTAATATTTGGAATATAATTCTCATCTTCCTAGACAATCAGACCACTCATAAAGTATTCACAGAAGAGTAAAAATTACAGCACTCCCCATTAAGCAATTTTCTACAGCCCTGTCACATTTCCTCCACATATCCAAATATTCTCTTCAGTACCAAACACAAAAATGTATTCATATGATTTTTGAGAATAAATTTCTGAAGTTCCCCTTGCATGACCTCCAAATCCCAGCACTAATATTAGCAACATCCTCTGGAGTAGAGCTTACAAATCTATATCCCATACACTCAGCAGCATATAACATATAACACTCTAACAGTTATGAGAATTACAGTACGTACATAGCTATAGCAACTTACACTAAATCTCTTGTGAGAAAGATATGGCATGATGAACACCACAGCATCATCTTGGCGTAAGCATAAGTCAATACCAATCACATTGTCTGAGCCTCTGCAACAGTGTAACAAGTTGGATATGATCACCTACATATTAATACAAACAATACTGCAGATACATAGATACAGTTGATATATTAGTGACCCAAGATAAACCCAAAATAAATCTAATTTCAACTACATCAGACATTCAAAAGTTGATTCATTACAAGATGCAAAACTTTACTTTTTTTTAAAAAAAAAAAAAGGTCCTGAGGTGGATTTCTTTGTCACTGTTATGGTACTACATGTGTGAAATAACACTATGCATTGCTCTCCGCAGCATCTCACATGGAATAGTTGCTCTTTCCTCCTTAATGGTTTCAGTACACTATAAACACAACCTTCATGGAAACAGTCAACAAATTTAGGTTTGGTTAAGAAATGGAACCAGATCACTACTCTGATTCCTGTACGCCATTTAAATACGTAAGTGCTGAAAGAGAAAAAACAAATTTGAAGACGGGACTTTTGCTGCAACAAAAAAAAAGGTGTATAAATGGCTTAATTTAAAATCCTCATTTGTACAACTTTTAGCATCTAATAGTATTTCTGTGCCTCCTTGCCTGAATGTCCTCCACTTGTGTTTAAATAGCACACAACTCTATCAACAATGGTACCCCGCAGCAACTATTTCAAAAACCCTACTTTAAATATCAGTACCAAGCTTTTGTCCCCTGAAATATCCAGTGTTCTGCAGAAACATCAGCAAGATCTGACATTCTTATAGCAGACATGTGATACCATGTAATATGGTACAGTTAGCGAGATTCTGGAGACATAATGAAGACAACACATTCCTCCAAAATGCTGCTCTCTACCAGTGTACACCAATACCACTTTTCAGAAGACAACAATCTACATGCGATGCTCTTAAAGCATGCTATAAGTATAAAATGTTGCAACATGCTTACACAGCAATGAACCATTATTACTTACCCTATATCCTGCAAACATTGTAATTCCCATTCAGTACGTGACGGTAGAGTTGTTGGGACCAAATGTTTTATGGCAAACTGCCGTGCACCATGCTTACTACTTGGACTAATATTCTTCAGTGTGCCAAGGAAGACCGTGCTAAATGTGCCTTCTCCTACTTTCCGATGTACATGGAACTGTTCTGCTAGTACAGGCAACTTTGCTAACAGATAATTTATGCGATTCTGATCACCTGAAAAAAAAAGCATTTAATTGGTAACTCGTCACTCACTTAACTAACAATGCTGAAAGGTTAAAACCATCATTGAACTTCAGTTAGTTTAATGTTTGGGTTAGCCAATCCAAACATACTACTGTAAAATTTCAAAAGAAAACACTTGTATATGAAAATCTTACGTTCAACTTCAGCATTCTGTCCTACTGTATCCCCCACAGACAATACATTACTATGAGGAAAACGCTCGGTTGAATCTACCGAAGACTTCTGTTGATTGGAGTCCATAACGCTTTGTGTTTTGTTGTCCAAGTCCTTGTTTCCTTCATGAGTTTTCCCACTGCCTTTAGACGGCAGTTTGTGTACACTAGATGCATAACAATGTTTAAATTCTCCACGAGATGCTGTATCCATAACTTCCATTTTGTCATATTATCAGCTTCTGTAAAGAGAACAAAAATTATTTTTAATTACTTCAAACACACCATTCTAGTGCCGACAATATTTGAAGTTTTACACAAATCTGAGTTTTTAGATGAGATCGTATCAAAATTTATATTTCATCAGAGGCATTCTATATTAAGGACTAATTTATATATAAAAATGTTGCCTTTAAATTAAAACCAATCACTAGAAATCTGAAATTTTCGGTTCCTATGTTTTTACGGTCCGCCTTTATTGTTTACGTATTCTAAAAGGACCCGCGTAAATGGCTATTACCAACATTACGCTCCTGATTCAAATTTACTCATCCCCAACACGGAAATATGTTCTTTGGCAGAGCATAAACTTTTGAGTAACGCATACGCACGTTGCAAATATATATGATACAAGTCACGACTGATGCATTCTCTTCAACAAATACGCCTAAGTACACAATTAGGTACAAGAGACCCAGGCAGAATATTAACATTAGCAGGGATTTTTTTATATAATTTTGGAAACATGCCATCATGCTGCGATATATGCACGGTGACTGCTGCCGGTGTATGTTGTGTAGCTGTGATGTAAGAGTCACAATACCGTATATGACTTCACCAAATTCTTCCTTACACAAATCTGTCGTTACACACAGCCATAAAAGTGCACATGTACTTTCATATCATCTTTGAACTTTACGACTGGGATATCGGACTATGACTTGTATCGGAGGCAATAATACTATTGTCATCTCCACGCTGGATGTTACAGAATAAGGTATCGGGGTTTTCTTTCCATGGGGTATAGCACCCGGGGCGACGAACTGGCCACTTACCTCTGTCTTCTGCTGAGGTTAGGAATGTTTCTTTACGGTGTGTTATATTACAGCATAAGTGTCGCTTTGCCTTAACCCGAATTCAAAATCGTAATATTGGACAAACATAAATGCAAATAAGATTTGACGACAAGTAGTCTGACAGAAATTCGTTGTCGTCTCGAAGGAACGTACGGCCTCAGTATCCCTCTCCTTTCTTGTGAATAGGGCACCATGTTCCTACGAAACGTCGAAGAATTTGGCCCACACTACTTAACATCCCATTTCCGACTTAAGGTAACCGCCGTGACGACCTCAAATATCGCAGCATAACAGTATAGTTTCATTGACAGTAGGCTTTAAGGCATTTCACCCCCAAACTCTGGGTGCCCCGTTAAGCTCAGTACAAAATTCAAGTTCGAAAATGTTATGTTGCAGCATTGCATCCGCATTGCACACATGGCTGAGCGGAATAATAGCTAAATGGAATCTCTTTATTTTGAAACTGTACATAATTGAACATAGATTACGTACGAAAACATTATCGGCGGCCTATCGAAAACACGATCTCGATTAGAGAACATGGTGGATAAGTGCAGCCAGAGAGGTGCTAAAAAGATTTGAAATGCGTTTTTTGTAGCTCATATTTAAAATTTACACCTGAGTATAATGAATAGTGAAGTGGAATTTCACATTCGACAAAATTATCAATGGGCGAAACTGCCAGTGACTGTCAAACAGGTAGGCAGTATTGAACCTTTCCACCCTTCGTAGAGCTCTCATCTTAGTTTCACGTAAGGGTGGCCTGTATAATGTTTGCAATTAATAGTAACATTATCTGTGTAATATTTTCTGTCGTCCAGAAGAAGTAAAACTGCGTGTGTTAAAATATACGAATTATGATCATGGCGTTTGCTCATATTTTCCAATGTAAAGTGGAGAGCGAAATTTTTCAGAGACGTAGATGTGTTAAATGTTTTCTCGTCTTTCCTTCCTCCCACCTTTCAGGTGTAAAATACAGGTGTTGTTTTGTACTCATTTGCTAATTAAACGCTGAACACAACACCCCTAAACCAAAAAGTAAAGTTTACCCTATAACGTGCCATGGGGAGTAGAGGTATGGCTCTACTTTTTCTTTAGCTTCGAGGCTAGATCGGGGTGGGTGGTTAACGCCATGCCCCGGCCGCTTTACCTCCTGGAATGACCCGGTACCCGTGGTTATTGGAGGTTGGGTTGGCCCCAGGGCCGGCCTCGACAGGTGTGGAAAATTTGCCCCTCCCGGGATTCGATCGCCAGAACGTCCAGCCCGCCCTTAAACCAGATTTATTCCGAAACTTGACACAATGTTGATATTTACATCAGGTTTGCAACAAACATGTTTTCATGTGGCTTTAATATCAGTGTCAATTTACATTTCATTATTTATGAGAACGGTCACTGTGCTGTCTCCATTAGTGCTGGATACTGTCTTCTGGGTCGTGATAATGTGTAATCCGGTAGATAAGTGTTTATGGTTATGAGAAACCTGCTTCAGGTTTCGCAAGCCCCAGTGGCTTGCTCCAGCCTCTTCCAGTGGGAAGGTGTGACCATTGTCACTGATAATATGTCATTAATTTTGTACTATTTCCTTTGGCTTACTGAATATTTTTCCCATATAGTTTATTGTGTTGCCTTGAAGATTGAGGTTTTTCTGAAATATGTATATATCAGATTACATTTTGTCATATCCTAGAAGTCAGTAATCTGGATCATAAGTTTTTTTCTTTATATATATCTGTAGAGTTTGGTGAGTAATGTTACTTATTGACAGACAGACTCCCAAAGATAAGACAAATTGTGTTCTTGTATTTGTATGTATGTTTGTATTTCTGCACTTCATGCACATTATTTGCCAGGCCAAGTTACATTATGTTAGTTCACACTTCTTGTCAGGTCAAGTTATAATACATTAGGTTAGTTTAATCACATTACTTTGTTTGGTGTGTGTCATAGTAACCATGTTTACTATATTGTATTTTATTATTTATATTTTATTATTTTGTATTTTAAATGAATACTTCATTAGAGTACTTCATTAATTATTACAATATTATTAATCCTTACATTACAACATAGATTATAAATGTAAATTTTATCTTATTAATATCAGCATGTATAAATTGTATATAATATTCTACATTCAAGTTTATATATTTTTCTTTTATGTTGTTAAGCTTTATTGGCCATGACAAATGCTCTATCTGCGTACATCATATTATATATGCCTACTTCTGTATCAAATGAACTACAGAATGCAAAGAAATGAATAAATAAAACTATTATTAATTTTTCAAGAAGTAGATATTTTTGCCACAACAAGTTACAGTAATTAGGTCGGTTAAGACTGTCATTTTACATTATATTACGTTATGTTTCATTCCATTATTTTATTTGTGTTTGTCATAGTAATCTGAACCCAATTTTCATTCTGCCTCATATTTGGTTGAAGCTTATGTGAGTGGATGCTAAAATTTGTGATCACAATGTATGTTTTTTTTAATATAAATTTATGTCTGGATATATATTTTGATATTGATTAACTAACACAGCAGGATGGTATTAGCTAATCATGTTTTTTTTTTTTTTTCCAGAGTTTGGGTAATTCACAAAAGGAATATGAAAGATGTATTGTGAACTTCAGCATAAAGAATCAGCTGAGATACCGAGGGAATCTTGTGAGATTTGTGCGCAAAGATGAACGACGATACTATGAAGATCTACTGGCTTACAGCAGAGAGAACCTCATGCTGTATCCTTACCATTTATCCGATGTTGTAGTGAAGGGTCTGCGTGTAACACCATTTCAATATTACATCTCTATGATGGAAACTATAATGGAGCAGGAGAAAAGCTATGATTCACTGCCAAACTTCACTGCTGCAGATTGTAATTTGATTTCTTCTCTAGATTAAATTTACTTGTATTTTACAGTCCCTATTTAACCAAATTTTACTGAGCTCATGTGTATGGTAATAATGATTGTGTTAAGAAGTGTCTGGTATGAATGTGGGTCAGGTCATCAGCAGCAGTTGTGACTGAGGATTTCATGTTTTCTTCAATCCCCTCAGACAATTCCAGTCCATGACTGCTTCATTTCAAATCTTTTCCTTTTCATTATTCACTATGCAGTTAACATTCAGAGCTATATGTTCTGAAATACTGACAGCACCATAAAGTAAAGTAAAAGCATTTAACTACCTTTCTGTCGTACAGCAGTCTGTTAATTAACTGTTATTCATCTGCTCAACATATTCCCTGGTAGAATTATGTGACTGCTGTGTGGTATTTTTATAAACACTTTAATGTTTTCACATTGTTAAGACAATGACCAAAAGCACATTTTGGACTTGACTACATCCCAGCACTTTAAATCACAAAGTTTTACGTCCTTAGGCAAAAATATCCTCCTCGGCATCCTTTTGTAGTTCACCATCAGCCTCTGTCCTTTAAGGTGAGAGACCAAGTTTCACGCTCTTGTAAAGCAACAGGCAAAACTATAGTTCTGAAAAAATAAATAAGAGGAAGAAAAGAAAGAAAAAATAAAACCTACTTGTGTCATTTTTTTATGTCCCCTACTACTTCCTGAAATTTGTCTGAGTATGAGTAGTCCAATCACAAATGGGAGAAAATTAATCCTGGCTGCCGAAAAAAGTATGTGTAGAATACCTGATGGTTTACATCAAAAGTCAGATGGACAGCAAATGTAACAAAACTGAAAATGTGTCTGTTCAGTAGTAGTACTGTAGTGTGTAACTACAGATTTATGGCTTGTGACATTAGCTGAAGAAACATGAGTTTGCAACTTAGTGTGACACGTATCAAGTGGTACAGGTACTTCATCAGAGGAACAGGATGGTAAAAGCATGTGTTACTTAAGAATAATCATATTAAAAATGATTCAATTCAAAGATGGTAATTAGGATCAACATAGGTGTCAATATAGTTGGCTAGTTTAACTGCTGCTGTTAGTTGCATGCATGCATTCATACATACATACATACATACATATGTGTTTATATACACACACATGCACATGCACATTCTGTAGATCTAATCCCCATATTTACAGTTGGATATGAAACATGTCAAGAGAAATGTGTAGAGACCATGTGGGTACATAAGACAATTCACATGTGAAACATGTAAGTCAAACAATGAAATACTCAAAACACATTGCATATTATGAATTCACAACATCAGAGTTAGAATAAACGCTATAAATGTATGAGTGTATGAGTACATTAGAAGACACAGATGTTGACAGAAAATAAACAACCAGCTAATGGTGATGTGAAACGTAGAGTCAAGTAGACATGTAAAGAAGATTTGGATATTGTGGTTTTCAGGTTTAAGGCTACTGGGTATTGGTCGCAATGAATATATAGATTTAATGAATCAGTGTCGCTCTGGCCGCAAACTTTTCCGACGAAAAAATGTGAAGGACCTTCTCCCACCAAAGCCAGCAGCAGTTAATGTAGAACCATGGTGGAATGTTGAAGTGGGGTGTGTAATTGAGGAAGATATCAAGGTGTGTATGTTGTATTATGATCATTTTTTAAGTTTCCATGCATATTTTTCTTGAAATATTATCAGTCTTCTCTTTTGACTTTAATATGTCGCCTGTTTTTCACATATCTTTCCACTCTGCTTGTTAGGTTAAGTTTTCTTTAGATAGTGGGGTTTCATATGTTACTTTTTGCCACATGTAATTTTGTAATAAAATGTCTTCTTCTTCTCCTCCTCTTCCTTCTCCGCTTCCTCCTCCTTCATCTTCTTGTTCTTGTTCTTCTTCTTCTTCTTCTCCCCCTCCTCCTCCTCCATCCTCCACCACCTCCTCCTCCTCCTCTTCCTTCTCCACTTCCTCCTCCTCCTCCTTCATCTTCTCCTCCCCTCCTCTTCTTCTTTGTTTTCCTCTTCTTTCTCTCCTTCTTCTTCTTCCTCTTCTTCTTCCTCCTTTCTTCTCTCTCTCTTTTTTATGTTCATGTTGGTATAATACATACGTATTTTGTCCCTCTTCTAAGCTGTCGCAGAATGTTGTGACAAGTCATGGTTTTTATGCCGTAGAGTTTGCAGGCTCGTGTCAGTGACGAAAGAGAAACACCATTCCTCCATATAGTAAAATGAAGTAGTGCAGTTTATCAGTAGCCCTTGCAGCTTGCATTTGATAGATATCTGCCTGTGATCTTGCAGTCTTTTCTAAGATGTCTTCTGATTGGTGCACACATTAGGCAAGATAGGCCTTCATGTCTCATATGGTGAAATTCTCATTTAATTATTTCAATTCTGCCTGAGGATTTATGATTTTCATGAGTCCCTGCAGGCAGGTTTCAAAATAGGACCATGATTAGGCCATTCCTTCCAAGTACTTACCATTTCATCATTCTTTAGTCATCTGCCATGTCGTGTATAGTCTGAGTTACTGACAGCATGAAATAATCCAAAGTAAGAAGATTTTGTCTTGCTTAGCATTTGGTTTCTGTGGTCTAACCTCATGATTTCATTCTTATATTTCCTCCATTATTTAAGTTGTTCTGTAATTTCACGTTCACCGTTTGGCACTAGACTTAAATTCCCAGTGCATTCTGCAACCCCTTGGATATAAATTGATTTATTAGCAACTATATGTAATACTTTTTTTATTTTTATTTTTTGGTCTAGCTGATCTTCCTCATCTTTCTACAGTGCTGCATTTCCAAACTTCTAAGGTGTTTCTGATCCTGTTTTCCAAAGTGGCCATGTTTCAGATCCATTGTCATACAGAGGAATTATATTATAACTATGCACATTCTTAGCCATAGTAGTAGATGAATGTGAATTGCCAGCTTTGTGCTCTGGCCATCATTTCATCTGTGAGAGTTGACTGCCTTCTATATCCAGTGAAAAAGTTGCTGAGTGGCAACCAGAGAGGTGAATAAAACAATTATGATTACCCTTTAGGGAACTGAACCCCATCTGCCTTGTTGACTGTCATACCACAGGTCACATGTTAGTTACCTGAATAGTCTTTTATCCTATTAAGTCATTGTATACTTATTGCATACTTGTGGCTGGTACTTAATGCATGCAAATACAGAAGTAGGTCATGTTAGATGTGTCAGTGGCATTCCTAGAACTGTCCTGTGTTTAATTCTGTTTCTGCTTGATATATATTGGGAAATGTTCAGGCTGAGTGCATTATTGTTTGTTACATTGCAGTTTTTCTCTGGGTAGTTCGTACATTTCTCACATCCATGCAATATCATGTGCAGCAATTTGTTTAGGCTTGCCGGGTGTATTAACAATGCATGTCGTAATGTAGAGAACACAGAATGCATTGTAAGTTACCGCTGAAGGGTTTAAACGGAGTGATAAATGTGTTACACATAATCTGTGATCTCGAGTGTTTTACTAGAAAGAGTAATGAAGTTAGTATTTTTCTCTTTTCAGTTAGTATCCCAGTTAGAAAAAGAATTAATTGACAGAATTATTGATCATGGATGTCAGAAAGCTGGTGACCTGGACTACAACTTGGTTCACAGTTTATACAAGTTAGTATTGTACTTTACAAGATAGTAACTGAACAGAATTTGTGCTTTTTTATCAAGAGCCATGGGAATTCAACATATTGTTTGTGTACGTAAGGGATGTTCAGGAGACTGCTGCTTTTCGATGATTACTGGAGATATGTGTGGCCTACTTTCAACATTATATATTCTGAGTTTTATTGACTCAATAATAAATAAAAAATGTATATACCTTAACAGACCGCCTCTGTGGTCTAGTGGTCAGAGTTTCTGGCTACAGATACAGAGGTCCCGGGTTCGATCCCCGGCGCTACCAGATTTTCTGAGTAGTAGTGGGTCTGGAACGGGGTCCACTC
>Ga0131853_10022952_pt1 | contig 11276 bp, 5 predicted proteins | sample TergutLab28metaG_FD_92764 | JGI IMG/M metagenome (GOLD analysis project Ga0131853, IMG submission 92764) | Labiotermes labralis P1 segment gut microbial communities from Petit-Saut dam, French Guiana - Lab288 P1 (version 2) (version 2) | ecosystem: Host-associated > Arthropoda: Insects >...
ACATACATACATACATACATACATACATACATACATTCATACATACATAATACATACATACAATAAACGCACACACGCACAACAAATAATAATATTAAATACATGTACAAATTTACTCATGTATATTTACTCATACTTTATATATTCATACACATGCACACACCTGTTAATGGGCGTACAGTCGAAGAACAAACCGGCATTTAATGACAATTTCTCCAGATACAGATATGTCACAAAGTTGTGGACTGCTAATATTTATGAAAAATATCAATTCGTGTAAAGGTGAGTTACTCAATTATTCTTGGCTCCTTAATGACGGTCTTTCGATATCGAATTAGGCAGGATAATGATTATTAACGCAAATAATTTCAGAACTTACGGCTAGGCAGTCGTAGCCAATTTCAGTGTACTGAAAAACGCATTCGCTTACCAGAATGGGCAAAACCGGAAAACAACGTCGAGGTAGTCAATTGTCCAGTTGCACTGATTCTAGGTGGGCAGAACCCATACACGCTCGCGCGCGTACGTACACACACACACACACACACACACACACACATATATACTTCATTTAAACCTCGAATCACCAAAATACGCAGCCAGGATATGCGACGGACCGTTTAAGATTTAAACCCAACATACTTCCACTTCAGTCACAGGTAATGGTATTCAGGTAACATAGTGTAGTTTTGAATAATACCAGTGACAACATCTGAACTGCCCTTTGGCGGAGACATTGAAAACGGGCTGAATCAAAGATATAGTATTAAATATCTTCTCTCCTTCTTCTTCTTCTACTTCTTCTTCTTCCATTGGCACTACAGCCCACTGTGGGCTTTGGCCTGTCGAACGATGTCCTTCCATTTTTTCCTATCTGCTACCAACTCTCTTCATCTTCTCACTCCCAGCACTTGAAGATCTCCTTCTACTTCCTCTTTCTATCTTTTCCTGGGTCTTCCCCTTCTTCTCGTCCCTTCCAGTTCTTGAGTGAAGATCTTTTTGGGGGCATCCTATCCACCTCCATTCTCTCTCGGTGACCTAACCAGCTCATCCTTTGCCCTTTTATCCATTTTACTATATTTTCTCCTTTGCTCATCTCTCCTAGTTCTCGATTTGTCCGATTTTCCCATTCCCCGTTTTCATATTTAGGACCATATATTCTTCTAAATATTAAAGTATCAATAAAAACAATTCCTGAATAAAAGACGTGGCAAAGTTATTCCGAAGTTTTCCTAGACTGAACGTCGATAATTGGAACAATTATTTGCAACGCCACTCGGTTTTGGCACCTCGCCGTAGTGACAGGACTCAGTAATCTTAATGATCCTGACGACAAGTTGGAAAGTGCCTGCTTGCCTCTTTCCCGGGGCCAAGGGAGAAGGTTGAAGCTGAGATCAACCCACAAAGAGGAGACAGCTGGATAACCCTAATGCAGGTAGCTTCCCTAGAGGAAACATGGAAAACACTGGAACTTCCTTCCACGTGACAAATGTTAATCTCGAGAATCCCCCACAAATGGCCGGATAGATTACAATGATACACGACGAGGCCAGAACTAAGGGATGAGGAAGGTATGTAGGCACCTGAAACACCAGAGGTCTCACTTACACAGTCCAGGAACTTTGGAAAGGAAGCAAGGATTTGTGAGAGGAACTTGACAAGTCTATATTCCTATTGCACTCGTATTCAGTCCCACAGTTGCTGCCCTTGTCTTATTGCATTTCTGAGAGACCTTATTACATGTGTGTAAGTACAAAGGTTAAATAATGTTTCTGTGATCCAGAAATATGTGCCCTATTGATTGTACTATTGGATCCAATTGGTTTATAAACATTTCACTTGTATTCTCACAGTTTTGAAATACCGCCATGTTTAAATACTTTTCGTTTAAACATAGTTTCATGCATTACATTTAGGTGTGATAAGGATCTATCGGCATTGCAAACTTCAAGTATCTCCCGTGCCACAGTGTTCATCATCTTCATCGTCGTCGTCGTCGTCAGAGTGCAATAGAAAGAAAACGCGAATGACAGCTGTCGTGTTGTTTCATTAGAGCTGATTTACACTCAAAATATATCTAGCGCCGACTACGCATACCAGTAAAAATCATCAGACTTTTATCAACCATTTTCCCTTTAAACAGTATGTGCTTTGGATCCCGTGAAAACCGCAGGAAAAACCCCAGTGATCCGCGACACAGTTTAAACCAATGGTCTAGACCGGTGTTTCTCAAACTCTGTGAGACCGCTGCCCGGTAAATTCCTTTTTCTTAATACGAGGGTCCGGTCCCAACAGATTTACTCTTTAGTACCTTTCCAATATTTTTAAATTCATACATTAAACTAACACAAGTATTAATAATTAATTATGGCATAATCATAAAGAGCATTAGCACACTTATGTTTATGGTGTGTCATGCTGACAAATATAAAATTGCATTTAAAATAGTTATCAATTCCAGGAGAATCTCTCGCGGCCCGGTATAATTGATGCCAGGGCCGGGTACCGGGCCGCGGCCCGGCGGTTGAGAAACACTGGTCTAGACTAGTCTGTGTAACGTTCCACAACCGGCTTTCTTATAATTATAAAATTACGCAAATTTAGGGTGTTTTACTTCCAAAATTTTATAATTAGCTCAATAATTTGAGAGAGAGCGTTACAATATCGGAATAAATGAAGAGATAATATTAAAGTAAATCTAAGAGAAACCCAGTCAAGAGTGGGGACTGGATTCCTTTGACTCACGTTAGGGACAAGTGGTGGATTTTTATGAATATGGCAATGAACTTTTAGGATCTGTAAAAGAAAGGTCAGTACTTGACCAGCTGAACGACTGTCATCTTCTCAAATAGAATTCTGCTCAACATAATTAGCCAGAGTGTCACAACAAAAGTATGGTTTTGGTGACATAAAAGTTTCAGATTCCTTCAATACTAAAAGCCCTTCAAATCTCTTTTTTCAGGACTTCTTTCTGGACATTGGCCCTTGTAGAATAAAGCCGTTCCAGCATGTAGCTAGACATGGAAAAAGATTCATTCGAAATTCTATGCAGGAAGCAGGGAGTATAGGCTGGTGCTTCAACCGATAGCGCACATTTGTTATTCTTCCCAAAATCCTCCCCCATCAGTCACTGCTTGCTTTCCTTCGTTCTTCCCTTACTTTCTCCTTTCCTACTTCCCCTTTTACTTTAGCCGTCTATTTTCGTTAGTCTTCTATGGCTTCACTTATAACTCTCTTAGCTCCTATCTCTCCAATTTAATTCGCCATGTGAGAAATTTCCACCCATAACACATTTACTTTCCTTCCCTTACATGTTATTCTTCTATTTCTCTTTATACCCACATTTTTACTTGTCTACTTGTTATCATACCTACTTCTTTGGCCTAAGCTATCCGTCTTTTTAGTTCCGTTTTATTACCGCATGGAAGAGGATAAAGAAAATTCACTGTCCCTCGTCACCATCATCCTTGTCATGTTCGTTTCAGTTTCATTTCTGTCTTTAGTTTTAAGTTTATTTCCTAATCATTACTCGCGTTGTACACATAATTCACTTCATAAAATGATAACACGAGCTTCGGGAAAACTGAGCATCTTCGTTGTAATTATTTGAGTGCAGCAAAACTTGACATAAGTTGAGTACTTTCGCGCCGAATTAACGTGCATGAAGACACTTGAGGGAGAAATTCCCAGTTTTCTTTCAATAGGCACTTCCTCTTGTTACCCCATCTTTTCATGTTCCCCTTCAAGTCCCCCCCCCCATCCAACACATTTCCATAAGCTTCATGCATATCTCCCCCCAAGACGGCCGTAAATTTCAGCTCTCTCTTTGACTGTGGTTTTTCCTTACACGGCATTTTTAAAAGATCTGTTATACTAAAAATTCAGAATGGTGAAGAGATGTCTGTGATTTTTATCTATCGCGCATGAAGTGATAAATTCTTACCCTCATGAGTCCACGGCACCATGAAATGTTATTATGCTCCTCCCAACAGCTGTTGCTCTTCGTCACACTAATTAATGTTAATATATGATAAGAGTAAATTACTTATTTAATGGATATATTTAGAGTGCTCATTTAACAGAGGCGTCGTTAGCATTTGTACAGCACGGCAGTTGACTGCAAATATTCCAGCAAGTGTCCAAAGGGGAATTTTAGGCTTTCCACCGCAGTGCAAATGAGATCTTCGCTCTTCTGGGATGTTATACAGCGTAGAATGGTGATCGTTTACCGACGTTTCGGGACAATCCGTTTGCCTCATCTTCAAGGGTCAAGCATTCAGGACTGCTGGAACTTTTGGTTGTTCCAAAAGTCAGTAAAAACTACGAACCTACATTACGTAACATCTCAGAAGAGTGAAAGTATCGAATGTCAAAAACTTGAAATTCTCTTTTTTTCATATAGTTAGATTGTAATTACCGGATTAGCAAATGTTTTATAATTTTAATAATTAAGCCGACAACAAGTTGAGTCCCTTTCCCGACAAACAACTTCATACAACAACAACAATAATAATAATTATTATTATTATTATACTATGTTTCAAGTAAGCCTATAAATTATAGATATCAATATTAATATTCTCCTATGAATTATTTGCGAGGAACTGAAAGGTTTTGATTTGAAATTAATGTAAAATGTGGTTATGCTTAAAACAGTAAGTTCGAAACTAAATTACCTAATAATATTCTCTGCAAACCCCCAGTGCAAATTTTCAGTCCGAGTCTTTTGAGTACTCTCTGGTATGAATGAAAGAGATACGCCATGGACGTATAAAGAAAGAAGCAAAATTTTAGTGGATGCTCATAATTCATCTACATAAAGTACCTTCTATTTCCAGATATAAGCAAGTGTAAATAGAGATTAGATTATCCTCCAATTCCGCTTCTACTACACGCTATACCAAGTATCAGGCTCCTACTGTTATAAACTATTTTACATAGAGTTTTATACATAATTCTTTGACGCACATACTCCTTGATGATAATCCTATAGGGATCGAAACATGCAGGAGTTTTTAATGTTTAATGTTTTAACCTTTAGACGCCTAACGTCAACTATAGTGGTCGTACCGCACCGCTAACCTCTAAAGTTAAATTTTATATAATTATTCAACAAATATAGGTACTGAATATTTTAAACATGGTATATACTCTCCGTTTTTTTCTCTTCATAATGCAATTTGTTTCATAATTCTAACGTATTTGGTTCCTGTATTATTCACGTTTTTTATACAGTGTGTGCTAAAATTAAAAAACAATTCCGGCGCCAAAAGGTTAATGTACTATAATTCTGAGAGACAAGTTGTTAATGTGGTCGGCTTTTGTAGTATTTTAGTTATAAATGCACGGAACGAATAACATTAAATGAAACAGCTCCATTGGACTCAACTCTGATCCCAGTGGCCGCGCGGTCGAAGGTGTGAGTTTGTAACGGTTCTCTTGCTGAGAGTGCGGGTGCGAATCCTGCTGGGGACATGGATCCCTCGTCCAGAGAAGTCCTGCCGAGTGTATTGTGTCTGAGTGCGTTCAGGACACCTTGATAATAAAGACGTCCTGGCCCACAAGGGGATGTTGCACAATGAAATGGACTCAATAAGTTTTGTAATATTACGCCCCAATTTTAAATAAAGGCAGAAGAAGAATGAACTTCATGAACGTGGTTATGGCTTCATATAATTCGATGAACGTCCAGAGCAACGATAATTTGCTCAACAATATTTCTGAAGTTGATTAGTTTTTTAATTTGTAACACCAAACGTATTGTTCTGCATTCTATAAGAAAGATAAACTTAAGGTCATAGTTTGGTGCGAACACTATCCTTTGCCAATTCTATCAGATCGTTTATCATACGAACGCAGCTCTATCACGCGACCGTCCACCTGAATGGCATGGTAAGGCCTGGAAGTAAATAAGGATAGTTATCGGATAAAATAATGACCCTGTATAATGAAAAGAAATAAAATCTCCAGCATAAACTGTTTTCTGATTATCAGCACCAACGTTCACATAAAAGGAAACTGAATATCCAAGTCTTCTGGGGTAATACGCCGCACCTATTGGTAAATGTTGGGAATCTCTTGCTGCCAGGTAACAACAACATTCGCCATTGATTGATTTCCTATTAAACAATGGTGTTTCAACTGCGCATGTGTTTTCGACAAAGTTTGCCTCTAGAACTCAATCCTGTTATAACTCCACGCAGGTCCAACCAGACTGACGCTTCTCGTTTATGAAGACATTCTTGCCATCAAGGACTAGAAAAGTAAGTTCCAAAGGAAATTCAATTTTCTAGTTACGAGGATCTTCATTATGAATGTTCGATAACCGAAGAGCGGAGTCAGCCGTAAGAGATGTGGAACAGAAGCGAGAAACACGTCTGTGAGAAAATCGAAGAAAATTCTGAAGCCTCTCCAGTTATATTCAATACCCGCTTTTAAGGAACGACACTCCAAACTTTCCAAACGCTTTGTGCCTGCACAGCGCTGAGTTGATTGCAGTTTTCACTAAACACAAGTTTTAAATTAGACATATTTAATCACAAAACCCTCAACAAAGTCTAATAATTTCATATCATGTGTTGTTAAATCAAAATAATAATAATAATAATAATAATAATGTTGTTTTTCCCGTAAGTATAAAAGTTGGAATTTAGTAATTAACTTCAAGTTTAATATCCTTCAAAAGTCTACAACAGTTAGTGGTCTAGGGAAATAGTTCTATAAAACCCAGTAGAAATACCTTCTTTCAATGAAGTGATAAGCTACTCTTAGGAAAATTATCCCTAAACACAGTGTAGAAACAGTAAAGAAGTGTAAATTGAACTGTTTCCATCCCGTTGTGTGTGTGTATATATATACACACACAAAGTTTTTCATTAAGTCCACCGTCTTTACACAACATATATTGTTAGTTAATGTTTAGTTAAACAAGCTACATGTTTCGGCCTTACTTGGCCATCATCAGACTTACAGAAGATTAGTATCAAATGTTCGCTCTACTAATGGGATCCCATAGGTACATCGAACATTCGTACCTTAATTGATACTAATCTCCTGTAAGCCTGATGATGGCCAAGTAAGGCCGAAACATATAGCTTGTTTAACTAAACATTAGCCAACAATATATGTTGTGTAAAGGCGGTGGACTTGATGAAAAACTCAGTAAAGAAGTGTGATGTTAACATTGCTGACTTTTGAAGCGTTCTTTTCTAAAATTTAACATAGTATACTTCAATGTTCCTTCTCTATATTTAGGCCTAGCGAATAGATAAATCTGAAGGTTAGAGAACCGAAAAGTAGTCTATGTTTCAGTCATGTAATAAAATGTGTAATTACTCTACTGAAATAAAATCTCGAATGGAATATCTGCCACGTGATATGATATACTTCGACACTGTTGTATGGTGCGTTTCAAGTTTCGGATGGAGGGAACAACCGTCACGTAATAAGAAGAGCTGCGAGAATATTGAATCAGAAGTCGCCGGCAGCTGAAAAGGGGTGGTCCTCCACGAAAAAATATTCCTCTCATCTGGGATACAAAGTCATGTACATTAGTAAATAGATGCCAGGTGGATGTTTCGGTCTTACAGGGTAGTCTAAGAAGAGACAGTATCCACATAGCAATCTAGAAGGCGTCACATCCCAAAAGAATTGACCCTCCAGTACCACCACTGTGAAACCTGTAATCTCCCTGTTACGAAAACTATATGCAGAGCCTCTTGAGAGCTCTTATGAGCATGTTAACGGGTTCCGTACAAGACCAGGGATTTCTTGAGTGGCTGAATGACTATTTGCTTCCCGGCAAGATGGTGCTACACGGAGTTACTTGTGGTAATTACGGAATATATCACGAAATGAACTTTAACCCCCTTAACTAAAGCCATCAATTTACCTCCTTTTTAGTATTTTAACAGTTCCATCTTAAATGACTAGATCCACTACAAGACAGCCACGTCTTGAATACTTCAGAGAAATGGAGGTTAACTCCATGGATCTTAACCTCGGTTGTAGATGGTGTGGTGAAATTCACAAACCTGCAGCTCAAGAGAGAAAGTTTTGGGGACTTGAAGGTAAGTTTCGCGCCGTTGGAAAGGGAAGAATTTCTTATTGAACACCGATTTTTCGGTCGTCTTACACCATATATTCAACTTAGATGCTAAATAGGGCTATTTTATGTAGATAAAACAGGTATTATATCTCGCTTTCAATAGAATTTCAGTATTATACTAGGTGTAAATAAACTGTTTTTACCATCTTCTTAGGGAGTGAAGCTGGGGGCAAGCTGAGAGAAGGAATAAGTTAAGGATAATGTAGGTCGAACACAACTAGTTTATTAGCAGGGTGTTCATGAAACAACATGTTTCGGCCTACTCGGAGGCTATCATCAGGTTTTACAAAGTTGGCTCTAAGAGATAAATAATAATGATCATCAACATTATTATTTGTCTCTTGGGGGCAGGGGGGGGGGGTAAAGAGGTGCTGACCAATCCTACCTGCAACACTTGTTTCATATGCTGATCTCTGGTAAAGTCACGTCCTATGAAAGAGCTCCTAAAAGGAGCAAACAGGTGAAAATCCGAAGGGGCCAGATCATGTTAATATAGAAAAAGCTGTAGCATTTCAAGTTTCAATTCTTGGAAAGTCCGTTACGGTCAAGGGGTGGGACAACGTGCCTGCGAACAGTCAGTTTCGGATTACAGAACGCGCTGGTTGCCCACTTCCTCACCCTCATTACCAATGCCGATTTCCATAAGAAGGAAACATTTCCGCCCAAATGTCCCCCAACTCATATTGCCCCTATCTTATCCCCCCCAGTGGCATTTTGTAAACACCATTAAGATAAACCACCCTGTATACATGATATCAGTGACTGAAAAGAAAGGTCTGCCATTCTCATCCTGCTGGTTGATTCTGTGACCTTGGAAGCAAAAATTGACCATTGAAAGTTGCTGCAATCTTCTTGTATACTAAGTGACTTCAATAAAGTGTCAAGGCTTTCGGACCAATTATTCTTTTATATCCCAAACGCTGAGTTTGCTATAAAGAAAAGCAGACTAAATACACTTACCGATTCTACGGATTGACATTTTGTATTCTCTACTTTAACCTTTACGCAACGGGATTTAAGTGAGTATGTAGATGAATGATCAGCCAAGAGTAGATTAGAAAAATGTGATCCAGTTTGACACTGTTTTGGAATTTACACTTTGCATGTACTGGGTACATTATCTGTACTCTTCACCCAATATTATAAAGTTTACACACAAATGAGGATGAAATTGGTAGGACATGCAGGACGCACGTTGAGAGAAACAATTCATACAAGATTTGGGTCCGTAAAACTGACAGAAAGAGATAACTTGGAAGACATAGGAGTATATGAGAAAATAATAACAGACTGTACATTAAATAAGCAGGGTGTGATGTTATGAAATGAATTCAAATGTCTCAGCACACAGACCGATGCTGGCTATTGTGAAAAGATAATGAAACTTTCAGACTCAATAAGAGCGGGACATTTCTTTAACAGATGAGCTATTAATAACTTTTCAACAAGGATAAAATTCCACGAATGTGTGTTGTTTAACGACGCTGTAAATTTCTGAAGTTATATATAGCGTCGGCGATCAGTATGGAGCACTACTGCAATGATTCTGACAGAAAAACACTGAAATACTCAGAGAAACCCCAGTCCCAGTACCGCTATTTCCACCAAATCCCACACAGACCGGCCTGTAGACGAACCCGAGACTCCACAGTGACAGACTACACTAAGCGCCAGAGCCACAGCACGTCCCTGCACTTCAATAAATTAGTTATTTATATGGAGGATCAATGCCACAATTGCCTGAACTGTTATGTGTCAAATAACCATAATCTCTTTTCCATTTAGCGGTTTTTTAGTTAATAAATAGTCTACGACAATAAATTATTTTCAGACAGCGTTGCTAAATAATCTACGAATTACATTTCGAAGAACCGTGCTGCCTCCGTCTTCAGGGTGACTGCTGAAGTATTTGAGAAAATGAGCTGCATCAATCACTGCAGCACCCGCACGAATAAAATTCAGTTACTCCAAAGACTGAGACTAAAACGCCTGAGAAAGATAAACAATCCACGAAATAAAGTGAAATGCCAACTTGACGGAACTAGATAATTTTATTGATTTATTCTTAGCTCGACAATCCTCAATAAATAATCCACTTGCTGAAAATCGAAGACCACCAAATTAATAAAGCACCTTCACTTAAAAATGGAAATTTATATTAATTAAACAAATTTCTATGGTTTTTCTTTCCTGGTACATTTTTAGTCACTATATAAAAAAATATAAATTTTCGGACCTATGTGGCTACTCAACTTCACATAACTCCTTACTTAAAATTGTAGGCAGCCGGTTTAGTCGCCATGCGTTCTGAAGTCTTAAAATTTTCAAAAGGAACTGCGTACATCCTGTTGCCTTCTTTAGGAGGTTGGTCTCAAAAATTTAGACGTCATTGAATGTGACATCTCACAACCAACAGGACAGGAAAGGCGACACATCAGTATTCAGCACCCTACACCGCAGGCCGCCTCCGTCTTTCTTCCAGGCTCACACACTATCACACTTGGTTCGTGAACTGAAGAAAGATTTGACTCGCCTACCGCATTCTCCTCACCCTACTGAATGTCATTGTCAGCGTCGTTCCGGATTTATATCAAATATTCAAACAAACTTTGCGACAAGTTCATTAAACATGAGAAAACGCGGATCTGTCTTCCGGTAAGGTGGGAGCTTCGCGTATTGAACAATCCACGGTTCATAGTCACTCCAGAAATGATCTCTAGGACAATCTACGTGTTTCGGAATGCACGTGCAGGAAGTCTCAGAGGGGCATCGTAGACTGCAGTGGGAATTCATGTGTGATGCTTAATCACACGACAGATTGACATCCCACTCAAGCATCCTACATATCCCAGAAATCTTCAGAATTAATTAAAAAGCCAATAGATCTCAATTGCAAAACCTGAAGAACAGACTAATTTCTTTAGTAAAACCAACCAGACGAACAATTTCTCAATTTAGTTCGGAGCAGTACACTCTACATGTTTCGGACGGTCTCTCCGTCCATCATCAGGAGTTTAAGACTGTACAAACAGCATCAGGTATACGCCTCGCAGATTCTGGTAGAGTGTACTGCTCCGAAATAAATTGAGAAATTGTTCGAATAATGGTTGACCGACTAGATGACACTTGCTTTATTATATATTGCTCAACATGTTTCAGACGTTAATAC
>Ga0131853_10022953_pt1 | contig 11276 bp, 10 predicted proteins | sample TergutLab28metaG_FD_92764 | JGI IMG/M metagenome (GOLD analysis project Ga0131853, IMG submission 92764) | Labiotermes labralis P1 segment gut microbial communities from Petit-Saut dam, French Guiana - Lab288 P1 (version 2) (version 2) | ecosystem: Host-associated > Arthropoda: Insects >...
ATATTTATTATCCTGATGTACCGATATTTATTATCCTGATGTACCGATATTTATTATCCTGATGTACCGATATTTATTATCCTGATGTACCGATATTTATTATCCTGATGTACCGATATTTATCTGCGTCCATACGCTCTAAGTACATCCGTAATTAATAACAAAATTACTTTTATGTTTGGAATTGTAAATGTGGTTATTAATCAGATCATATTTGTTAATATTTATTATTTATGAGGATGGCCACAAGCGTGACCGTAACATGAACGTGTAGGACGCTTACAATGTTTGTAATGTAATGTATTCTTATTTGAAGTTCAGGTGACCGTGCATCGTGATAAATTCTTACAATAAAACCAACTAGATGCACTAATTTGCCGGTCCCAGTGGCCGCCCGGTCGAAGGCGTAGGTCTACGGCCGCTCGGCTGCTGAGATTGTGGGTTCGAATCCCACCGGGGGCATGGATATTTGTAAGTAGTGAGTGTTGTGTGTTTTCAGGTAGAGGTCTCTGCGACGAGCTGATCACTCGTCCAGAGGAGTCCTACCGACTGTGATGCGTCGTTGTGAGTGATCTAGAAACCTCAAGAATGAGGAGGCCATGACTCGCGTTGGGCCGCAGCGCCACAGCGGAAAAAAAAAGATGTACTAATTTCTCAAATCTATTTTTGGAATAAAACTCTACATGTTTCGGGCAGTTCCTCTGTCCATCATTAAGAGTTTTTCACTGTACACACAGCAATGGTATATGTCATACAGGTTTGCTGACAGTTTGCGAGCAGGATAAGGACGTTCCGTCCTGATCCTGCTCGCAAACTGCATGACATACACCACTGCTATATGTACAGTGAAAAACTCCTGATGATGGACAAAGGAACTGTCCGAAACATGTAGAATTTTATTCCAAAAATAAATTTGAGAAATTAGTACATCTGGTAGGTTTTATTATAAGGATTTGTTATTCTTTTTCGACTTTCAATGGTTATTGGGTTGCATGAATCGTTTATGTTGTTCCGCGTGTTGTGTTCGACAGTGGTACTTGTATATGAAGTACTATTAGATTTAATGACGCTTGATTTTGTATGGAGACATCACAAACCTACACAGTTTGAACGAAATATTTCTAATTTGTTTAACAAAATCATCCAACAAGTTAGTGGTGAGGGTTTTGAAGATGTGAATACTGAATTCGTCTTGGATATGATGGCTGTCGTTTTGTTAGTGATTGCAGACGTTTCGCAATATACTGCTGCCGCAATCATCTTGAAGACCTAACGAAGGAGGCAGCAGTATCCGTCGAAACGTTTGTAACTGTTGACCAGCCGACACGGTGTTATCCCAGAACACTTCACTCCTTATTGACAAAACTGTGAAAAGCAAATCATACGTACGGCGACACAGCTAAGTATATGGAGCAGAGTTATAGTTCCTTAGCTGGACAAGAAACTGTTCGCCTTTCATAGAACCCCAAGGTTCATTACTTTATTATAGTGTTCATTCATGACATCAACAAATGCATCTTATATCCATTCACAAACACAGTTCTATATCGCTGCTACATGTTTCGACGCCATCCTCAGGGAACACTACACCAGTATTTTAAACTTACCATAATATAATAGATTACGAATGTAATTCATATTTAAGATAAAATGTAACGTTCGCCCTACACCATTCCATGAAGGGGAAGTAAATGTACAGCTCTGCTCTTTCTTTAACCTTGGTGTCAGATGGTGTGGGTGGTCAACGGCATGCCTCAGCCACTTTACCCCCGGGAAACAGATCTGGTATCTATTTTATAGGGTGGACCAGGTAGCTCAGTCGGTATAGCGACTGACTACGGGCTGGACGGTCCGGGATCGAATCCCAGTGGGGGCGAGATAATCCGCCCGTCCAGACCGGCCCTGGGGCCCACCCAGCCTACTGTAAAATGGGTACCGGGTCTTTCCCGGCGGTAAAGTGCGACCGGGGCATGCTGCTGGCCACTCACCCCCTTCTAGTGCCGCGGTCATGGAAGAGTAGAGCTATACCTCTACCCACCCTCTGGGGCACACCGGGCCTGTAACGGGATCACTTTACCTTTCTTTTAACCCATTTTATAGGAGACTGGGTGGGCCCCAGGTCAGGTCTAGTAATTCATATTATATTACAGTATTCTTGCGTGTAATGTTAACCATGTGGGTCTCATAAACCGCGATTAGAGTAGTATTTGAAAAACATAACATGTTAAAACAAAAAAAATGGTATTATTTATTACGGCGCTTTCATTAGATGTGGTTAAAACCTGTACGGACTGTAGCGGGTTCCGTGTCAAGTGCGTCGCTGTGTTCGTAACAGTCCGTCAATTTTCCTTATACAGAGCCAGATTAATCCATTCCACGCCCACGCACAGGAATAATCCCACTAAATTGTGCACATATAGATATTAATTTGTTGCTATAAAGCTGACTCTTCGACATTACAGCCTGCTTCCATGATTTCTGTTTTATATTATTCACCTTCGTGCCTGTACCTTTCGATTGTACGTATCAGAACTCCTGTCTGTGTCTTTCAGTTACATAAGCCCAGTACGCTCTGCGCTGCACATTTTGCGTAAGTAATATTTAGTTTCTGTTTATTGACATGTCATGATTTACGTGATCGGGGCAAGGTCTCCTGTTTCTTCTTGTGTCTGTAAGGTCATGATGGCAGCACATCTTCAGCCAACCCCCCCCCCTCCTCCTCCTCCGATTTCCTTCAGCCTCTATTATATTTCTTTTTCCCATGTGCTTGTTGCCTGCTTTCCCAGAAGTAGAGGGTAAGACACATCATAACCAAGAAGCACGGAACCAAGCGAGTATTTGACGAGTCATACACATTTTAGCTGTGAGAATGTTTAAGTTATGGTTAAGGTATGGCCATTATCAGGCTGATATATATATAGATATATATGTATTGACCGAAACATGTAGCTCGTTATATCGAAAAATAAAAGTTGTGTTTGGACTATATCATATTTCCGTTATATTTTTTCCACATTGTCCATAAACGGCACGATTTTCGGAACAAAAACGCATGTGTTTATTTTGTCTGCAACTCGTCTCTGCAGCATTTCTAATTCTAAGAAGAATTCAGCAAGACATGGTCAAAAAATCTACCTAGTTCTTCATGTAAAGTTGCCCGTTATTCTTGACAGAATTGAATGAAACTTAATTTTTCCCGACAAATTTTCGAAACTTTCCCAAATATCAAATTTCGTGGAAATCCGTCCAGTATGAGCTTAGTTTTCCCATGCGGACGGATGGACGAACAGAGAGATATGACGAAGCTGATAGTCGCTTTTTGCGATTTTGCGAGCGCGCCAAAAAAAAAACTAGCCTTGATAGATCTTTTCTCCTGGCAGTTCTTTCCAGAATATTTGTTTAAGATCGTAAATACAATTTTGTCCGTACTGTATATATATATCGTCCGATTTGGAAATAATTCGGCAAAAATATCTCCGTACATTACCGCTGATCAGATATTGGGTTCAGAAGAGACGGTAACTTACTTAAGGGAATTATTGTTATTCTTGTGTTTTATTGATATCTTTTTATCTTCCATTTATTTTGTCCGTTTGGTGGAATTTCTTGCATTGCATTTTATCATATATCTTGCTTTTTTTCAGTTCCCAATACTTACTAAAGTGTCTTTCTCCTGTTGATATCCAGTCATTGCAAATTCGCCCAGTATGACCATATTCTGTTATTCGAAGCGACATAACTACTGAGCCTCATACAGTGTTATAACGTACGTAATACGCAAACTATCATCTTGACACTGTTAACTGAAGATGGCAAACTGTGAAAGTTCGCGGTAGCAAATTCCCTCCATGTCCGTGTCGCTGTCACTATCCGTATGCGAGTGTGTCGCAGTTACGTCACAGCTGCTAGTGTTTCAGTTCTGCATGTTCATTCGGGCCGATCAGTGACCTTTCATGCGAGCGTGGACGGTCACTTGCCAGCCCATGCTCATCTGTACGCATCAGTTCCGGAATCCTATCTCCAAACATGCGTGTTTCGGCAGTCTGAGTCTTATCACTAAATACAGGATTTTCTTCGCGAATTTTTTTATCGATAAGTAGGTGCACCCATGCTGTGTAAATTCTCCTGTACCCTGAACATGGAAACAGAAGGCACCTATCTAGACAACGACACGACGTCACAATTGAAGTTGGTGAGTTTTTAGGTACGTTCACAAAATTGCGAAAAGCAACTGTTAGCTTCGTCATACCTGTCTGTGTGTCTCTGTCTATCCATTCGTCTGCATGGAAAAACTCGGCCCCTTCATCGGACGAATTTTCATGAAATTTGGTATTTGATAATTTTTCGAAAATCTGTCCAGAAAATTCAAGTTTGCTGAAAATCTGGCATAAATAATGGATACTTTACATGAATATCTAGGTACATTTTTCATAGTGTTTCTCTTCATTCTTCTCAGAAAGAGAAATATTTAAGACAGAAGTTGTAGAGAAAATCAAATTTATGAGCAATAACTTTTTTCCAAAAACCGTGTCGCTGATGAGATAAAGTGGAAAAATATGGTTGAGCCATACAGGCCACAGATCACAATATAACATGGCTCATACGCTTTGCGTGCTGGGTAAGTAATGAAACACACACGCTCACGCGCGTGCGCAGAATATGTAATACTACTTTTCCACGGCAACAATAGTTATACTAACGCGCCTTAATGTTATTCCACGGTTTTAGCATGTGCTGCAATTTCGAGCCAACTTTGGGCTTACAGGGTGCGTATGTCAGCAGCTGTGAATGGAACAGAGATGGTAGTAAACGGTGTAATAATTTGACAACGTGGATGCGATTGCCAACCAACAACCTGAAAAATAGTATCCGTGGTATGAGTCATAGATGATCCGTGGGTGGTCCCATCTCCGAGGGTCATTTACGATCTGTTGTTGTTTCCAAGAAGCAAAACTATGAAAGGTAGTAGCGATTGTTAGAGGTGGCATGCTGTGAAGATGCTGACTTTACGGTAAGTAGGGTGTAACATGTTAAACGGAATATTAAAATTTTTGTACGTTTGAAAAAGTGCGTAAATAAAACTTACTAAGTTAGTGAGAAATGACATAAGAGAACTAGCGTGTAACATAAGTCCAAGTACTTATGTTACTGGAGGTCTTTACTGAAAGAAATTATTACATTCCAGAAGACAGCTGGTCCGATGTTCTTGATACCTTACCTGCATGCAATGAATTCACAGAATTCTTACGTGTGAATCTTAAGTAGGGCAATTCAAGTCATGGAATTCCTGCTTCCAGTTTGTATTCCTAAACCATAATCTGTACTAGTGTAATACATACCTTTGAAAGTGATCAGTTTCCAGATTACATTACTGATATCTTTGCCAAGCTGAATAAATAGTTTCAGGCAAATAACTTACCAAATATCTATAAAACAAATTGCATTAAATTTCCTAATAACAAAATAGGTGTCAATTGAAATACAGGTTATGGTAATAAAGCAGTTGAAGAACTAGTGAGTCCATAGCCTAAAAGTTCGTATCAACTAAAACAGAAAAACACACACATATTTATCCCCAAACTTAGTGGAGCATAATTAGTATGTATTTACCAACAAAGTTTAAAAGGTTTGGCTATTTTCAAGCCAAACGTTTTCCCGTATAAATACCCCAACATTCTCATCCCAGTTATTCATCCTGCTTACACCACCTATGAAGATGGAACAGACAGAGCGTTCCGAAACATCAGCGTATAAAATTCAGATTGCAGGGAATCACCCAAAACAAAGAATACAACATTCAGAACACAGTAAAAGTTTGAGAGCAAGAAATTTGACATTCCTTACATACAAGGATGAACGGCATGTATTAGCTATTATCCATTTGTCTTCCATTACTCACATTAAGTCTCACAACTCTGGTTTTAAAAACACACAAAATCCCTTTACGTTATTAAACTTTCAGTGAATTAAGTTTGACGTGAAATGGTCAATGGCCCTTGGATAATGCAGTCAGTATAGTGACTAGGCTGTGAGCTGGACCTAGCAATTGTGGTTTGATTCCTTGCAGGGTCAAAATATTTTTCTCTTCTCCACTATGTCCCAAACAGCCAATCTCCTAATCAGAGGTTACCAGCCATTCATAACCTAAAGATTAAATGGCTGGGATGTGAAGTAATCACTAACCTCCATCTGATGCCAGAGTTAAGAATGAATGCAGCTGCACCTCTGCTCCTGCCACATACCTTCATGGAGAACATGGGCACACCTTTACTTTTACATTTACAAAATGGCCAGTACAAGAGTGACACAATTACAGGCCAACCCATTCTTCTAATGGGAAATAACACACTGAGCTCTAAGAACATCACCCTATTCAGCAACTCAAAAAAAAAATCAAATATACTCAAAAGCCATGGAAAAATTAATTTTGTAACAGTGACAGGATCCAATATTTGGAGAGATTATGTTAAAACATGCCATTTAAAAAGTCAATGAAATAGGTGAATTGAGCTTTTTTATGTTTATGGTTCCGTGCATCGCTGATCTATATTAATAAATGTCCAATGAGATGCAACACAAAACAATTGGACAATTATTAATAGGTGAATTGAGCTATTAACTTTGACTGATTCATGTAAGAAGAGTTTTATTTGTATGGCATGTTTCTCTTCACTTTACATTTACCTAATTATATGTGAACATAACCTTCAAATAACAATATGAATTACTGACATATAATGGGAGATCTGAAATGAAGCTGTGTTGTAACAATTTCATACTGCTTCTTAAATTATGGCCGCCATATATCCATCACAAGAAAAGAGGACATTGACATGTTCACAAATGCCCACTCTGTAAGGTTATGAATTTATGTGGAACTGCAAATAGCTATGTTAACAAAACTAGCCACTACGACCTCAGTTGGTAGCCTCTACGAGTGTGCAGTCCCAATTACAACCCTTATCCTAACCTACCTGTCACTGAATTTTGGCTCCATGTAAATTACCAACACTTGTACATAACATTCTTCATTCCTTAAGTTGAGGCATTCCCGTTGTGTTTGACCTATATTTTCCTTACTTTATTCTTCATTCCTTATTCGAACTAGTCCAATATACTTACGCTTCATTTTCTCGTGTTACACATTTACTTAATTCTGTTTTAAAATGTTCTGTCATCTATGACAAATACGTGGCTTATAAAAAAAATCTCAGCAAACTCAGATTACACCCTACCTGCGAAATCTTACAGCGACATTCCTCTCCAGTTTTTGCTAGTTTAAACAGCACTGAATTTCACCATTTTTAATATTATAATTATGGAAATTCTCAAATCACTTCACAACTACTTTGGGTTGCATGTTACTGCATTTTTCCACCTTTTATTTACTCTGCTTCACGCGCTTGTGATCACAGATCATCTGATAATCACAGTCAGAAATTTGGCACCTGATTGGCTTTTGTTTTTAATTTAATTTCTCGTGAAACAGTTAAATTGTTGTCATTAAATTATTTCTCCATAGACAGGAATGGATTTGCTGGATACTTATTCATTACAACGGTTTTTATTTAGCTTTGTCCTACAATGTGTGATCCATGTTTAACATTAAGTTTAGGACTCTGAAAACCACAGTTGGCAACATGTTTTTAGTTCAGCAAACACGTTGTTCAGCCATAGCCTAAAATATAAAAAAATTACTGAATGTAAAACAATTAGAAAGTTATGTTTAACAAATGGACTAGTAATTTTTTCAATAAATGACATGTTAAAGCTTGTGGTAGTAACTTTATGTTTAACGCATTGGTCATGTAGTGTCTGTCACTTACTGAGGATTTTGTTACATGTGAAAACTCTTTATTTTCTAATTGCAAGGTTTCCTTACAAATTATTATTATTATCATTATCATTATTATTAAACGTGAAACACATTTGCATGCTTTTAGGTGATGAACGTCACTATGTCCTCTTCGGATACATCTAGTGAAGAAAACTTAGATTTGTTAAGGGAAGCTGTTGATGGACAGTTTATGAATGATTTTATGTTTGCATCAAGAGGGACAGGTGATGCAGAAAAAGGTGGGTATCAACAAATTTGAAGATGATTATGAAATGTCCATGTAAGTGGATGAACTAAGTATCTTGTGCATCAGAGATTTGATGATGTATACAAATATGTATGGTATTTACAGTTCTCTAGGCTTCAATTCCAGCGCAGTTGGAAGTGGAGTTTCGTATGCTAGCATATATATAGGGGCCATGCATAGCGCAGTTGGTTGAGCACTGTGCTACAAGCCGGAAGGTCGCAACTTCGATTCCCAATGGTGTATTGGAATTTTTCATTTACATAATCTTTCTGGCCACACTATGACCCTGGGGTCGACTCAGCCTCTAACAGAGTACCAGGAATATTTCCTGGGGGTAAAGGTGGCCGGTACATAGGGTTGACAACCTTACCACCTTCATGTGCCAACTGTCTCAAAATCGGGGATCCTAAACCTCTTGGAACCCTCAGGGCCTGTCCAGGCCAATAATGGGATTGCTTTACCTTTTATATATATATATATATGCAGAGTGAAATGCCAGTGGAAAGTTTGAACTTACAAGCAGTGGCTACATTACATTATGAAGTTTCATGTGTAATAACACTGTGTATGTTACAGAAAATAGTGGAACAAAAAAGGAAAACAAGATTCCTTCCCTTCGTCCACACTTCAACAAGGAAGAGCAATATAATGAATTGCATGTCACACCAGAATTTCAAGCTTTTGTTGCCAAGCATCTGGTCAAGATCATAGATCGGTAAGGTTAAGTGAAATAAAGCATCATTTCTGTAATACTACAGCAAGCACATGTTAATGCTGATATGTTCTTTTTGAAACAGCCTGTCAAAGTGAACATGTGTAGTGTGTGGGTGTTGTATTCACTACAGGCAAAAAGTTCATTTTACTCTCTTCACTGCTGTACTTGTAAATCCGTTTATATGTAAACCAACATCTAACCCTGTGAATATATTTCAACTGAACATTAGGTGCTTAACATTTTTTACATTTATAGAGCCGTGCAACATAATATTATCTCTATAGTGAAACCAACAAGGTGCACCAATGTATCAAATTTATTTTATTTTGGAATGACACTCTGCATGTTTCGGACTGTCTTTCCGTCCGAAACATGCAGAGTGTCATTCCAAAATAAAATAAATTTTATACATTTGTGCATCTTGTTGGTTTCACTATAGAAATAGTGCTTAACATTCTCACACATTTAGTTTTGCCCAAAGAGTGAAAATTATACAATGAATTCACAAGGATGTTTTCCTTTGCAATATTTGAATAAGACTCAGTCGTACAATAGATGATGCTATGTGGCTTGATTTATAGCTACTAGTTTCTTTACCAAACATGATCATGTCCCCTAAGACTTCACCATAAGAACCTTAAATCTTGCAGAATTTGAATACCCACAAACTTGCAGCTGGGAAACTGCATGTTCTCACATTTTCCAGTAATTCCAAATGCAAATATCGATGTAGTACAGAGCACAGGGCGCACCTGCTTCCTTCCAAATTGTTATGCACAGTGATGATAATCACATCTCATTGAATTTGCTTAGTGCCCAATATTAGCAAGGTTGACAAAACGAACTGTTCCATTGACTATTTCCATCCAGCAGCAGACTCCCAAACCAGTATTTGTTGGATATATCATACTTGTTTAAAAAACAGCTAATGAACTAATAAAATATTGACATCAGACAACTCTTTACTTTCTTGGAATTCTTGCTGTTAGCCTGTATGGTTGCATATGTGAATGCAAGTAAACAAACCGCCCCTAGAAATTCATTTTTCATGTGTAGGTAACAAGGAAATTTATTGTATTTTAAAGACATGCTGCATAAATGTTTTATTTTCCACAAAATGCCTTTTGTTCCAAAATTTTATCTTTTTGTTCAAATAATAAGTTGTTCTTAAAATGTGGTAAAATTTAATTACCAACACGGCTGTTTAGAGTTTAACTATGTACATGGATATTTTTATCTCATTTGATCTGTCATTAAATAATGTAATAAATGTAATATAACTGATTTTGCTTGAAATACCATATTCCTGCATCTTTCAGATAGTATGATATGGTACATTATGTGACTGAAATGAAAGTAGCTTGTTCTTTCATATGCATTTCCAAGTTGCCTCTTTACAAATTGCATGCAAAGAAGTTCATCCAGTCAGACAAGACAAGCAGGGTAAGAGGTTTTCCTCCTCCCCAGTGTTCCGACAAGGTCAGGAGTCAGTCCAGCCCCCTTGCCAGTCCATACCACAACATTTTTGTCAGGGGATGAAGTGGCCAGGAATTGAATCAACTACTCACCTCCATGTAATGCAAAGGGTACGAATGCGTGGAGCTGTACCTCTGTTAACCCCCAGTCCTTCATGGAGTGGTGCATTGTCCAGTATGGGGACAATTTTACCCCTTTGCCTTAATGGTTAAGCAAGAAACTGCATCTACATAAACAAACCTGTTTAAACTGCGGTACATTACAGGCAGCTGGACGAGTTCCATGGTGATTCAACGTCATCTTTGGTGCACAATGGAAATACAAGGGCTCAGGCTAATGGTGGCATCCGGCTGTTTCAATCATCGTCCAGATATCTGTCTGCAGACACAATACCGGGCTACAAGAAAGCAAAGCGACGGGTCGTTCACAAGGAGGATGAAGATGAACTGACGAAATGTCGGGCAGCAGCGGTATCACCAGAGTGGGTTATGTCCAGGAAAGAGGTTTCTTGTTGGGAGAAACCAAGCGGAGAGCTTTTGATTCTTAATGCACGTGGGGAAGTGACTGGCCATAAGGGAGCCAAGATAAAAATAAAAACCAACAGTTGGGGTGTCCGTAACAGTTCTTTCCATATAGATGTGATGTGTTCTGCTCATGATGACTCAAAGAAAAGGAACACTGAAACAAAAGCAGGGGGAAAAATAGTAAGAAAAATCTGAAAAGGGGACATGTAATAAATAACTATATATATGAGATATGATATGACAGTAGCCAGCAATTGTAGACCTTACTGTATGGTACTTTAAAGTCAAAATAACAGAGACACTTAACACATTGAGGACGGTGCATTTAAATTGTTAAAATGCCCGTTCCCGGGGTTTAAACAACTTGAATCAACTTTTGTACTGTGTTTCTTTAAAAATTTATAACAAATTCGCAATCTATTTTTGTGAACTGAAATTTTCAGGAAATACTCACCAAAGACCCTAGTAGTGCTGGAG
>Ga0131853_10022954_pt1 | contig 11275 bp, 3 predicted proteins | sample TergutLab28metaG_FD_92764 | JGI IMG/M metagenome (GOLD analysis project Ga0131853, IMG submission 92764) | Labiotermes labralis P1 segment gut microbial communities from Petit-Saut dam, French Guiana - Lab288 P1 (version 2) (version 2) | ecosystem: Host-associated > Arthropoda: Insects >...
ATAATAATAATAATAATAATAATAATAATACTTACTCCATGGTGCAGAGTCCTTCTTGAGAAGCTAACTGGTAATAATAATTAGATAAATAAATATACAATTGTTTGTATATTATTGTACCTAATTATAGTGCAGTAGTTGGAATACACATGGTGACACTGTCACTATGTTTTATAATATAAATGTGATATTGCTACATTCCCATGAGTGGTCATGCAAATCAACATTATCATGCCAACCTTTCCTGCTCCTTTGGTTTCACTGTAAAAACTTTAATTCAGAAAAACACAAAACAGTTCATTTCAATACCATCCACTGCAGACATTTCTGAATCCTAAACAAAATCACATTAACCTGGAATCTACATACTTGAACAACATTGTTATAATGTATGGATTGAGAGACAAGAAATAAAGTACTTATTTTGTACTTCACAGGGATCCTGAAATGATCAGTATTACATCTGCCCCAGAGGCACCCCCACCACGCATTCGTATTGTTGACAGCCGAGGACGTGAGGTTGAAACGGTGCGCATTGGAGACAAGCTTACTTTCCGTATTGAAATACCCGAAGACAGTAAGTACAGCTTGGTATTGCAGGCCCTCTTATGATCACTGGAAATGAGCTTGCTTCTGTATTGAAATCCATGACAAGTAATACTGTATTTTCTGGAACATAAGACTCACTTTTTTCCTGGGAAAAACTATATCAGATTTTCCTGCATTTTTTGATCTGAAGGTGAGGAATATATTTTTGTCACAAAATTTACCTTCTAGAGTCTTGGTGCATGCTATGGTCTGGATTGTGTGGGACTATCGTGGCAGTGCATACGGAATGTGATACCGTGCAGTCTGGTACACAATCCCAGTGTTTTGTGGAAACTGGCTGCCTACATCTGCAAGTTCAAAAAGTGATCCAGAACCTTTCCAGGACTATTGGTTCCCCATGGATTCCTGCACAGCGTCAGTCCTGCTCCTTCCTGTCCTATATCATGTACCATTCTTTCCCTCCCAGCTATCCTGAACATGGAGGCAGCCAGTTCCTTCAAAATGTTCAAAATGTAGAGATCTTTCAACACAGCAGAACTGCATCATGTCCCTGAAGGCTGTATTTGTAGTGCAAATTTTGTTGAGTTGTGTAAATACTGACAGTACTGTACCTTGATCTATGTATTATCGCATATTTCCAATACATATACTGACAGTACTGTACTGTGATCTGTGTACTATCATATATTTCTAATACATATACTGACAGTACTATACTGTGATCTGTGTACTATCACATATTTCCAATACATATACTGAAAGTACTGTATTGTGATCTATGTACTATTGCATATTTCCAATACGTATACTGACAGTACTGTACCGTGATCTGTGGGTACTGTACCGTGATCTGTGTAATATCACATATTTACAATACATATACTGACAGTACTGTGCCATGATCTGTGTACTATTGCACATTTCCAATACATATACTCACATAATCACACAAACAATTTTTATGTTTTCAGCTCCATATGGCATTTTTGCACGAAGCTGTGTAGCAATGGCTAAAGACTCAAAGAGCACGTTCCAGATTATTGATGATGAAGGGTAAGCAATAGACAGTGTGGAAACAAATCAAAGCTGTTAAATATACATTCTAACTGCGTAACAACATGCAAACTTGCACTTAAACATAACAAATAAAACACAAATTTAAGACATCTGGACAAAATGCAGTACAAAGAAGGAAAGGGTGCAAGCACCAACACAGCTGCCATACTTCTTGGTCACATACAAAAGCACTTAACAAAAAGGTCCTGTAAAATATAAGACAGAGTATTAGAACACAAGCTAAAGCAAACAGTGAGAAAAACAACCAAGTTCACCAAAACAAATTTTAGTGTTTAGTGCATGGATACAATCAACTACCAACATGAGTATTTAAGTGCTGCAGAAGTTGTAATAAAACTGGTTTTATACAACTGTAGAGTATTATTTCATATTGTACATACACTCTTAATATTTCATGGTTATATTGCACATGTGTGTGATAATATGGGATCCCAGCATTACAAAATTGTCACAGTAACAATGTACTGCCTTCATGTGTAATTTTACTATCTGCCTGAAGGTGGCAGTTTACGATTGATACATGACGCAGGAATATTGAAATAAAAAGATGTACAGTTGTGGCAACTGAACATGTGTTTATACTTGTAACACAAAATCAAAATATTTCTTTTCATTACAGGTGCCCTGTAGATCCAAGCATCTTCCCCAGTTTTACTCCTGATGGAAATGCGCTACAGTCAATCTATGAAGCTTTCCGCTTTACTGAATCTTATGGAGTAATCTTCCAGTGCAATGTCAAGTACTGTCTGGGACCGTGCGAACCGGTAAATATTCTTGTAAATCAGACGGACTTAACCTCCATTGTTGTGTTTCTACTGCTGTAATGATTCACAACTGCAGTCCAACTTGCCCAGCATCTATTTCTATTGCCAGCCATGCAGAACCACTGAATTTAAGTTTATGTATTCTCTGATAATCAAGTTAAAGGCATTTGAGGGTGCGGTTCTTCTGGGATGTGATGCTGTGTTACTGGTAAGTAACTGTGGAAGTTTTGAAGGTGCTAAATGCTGCAAAATGCCAGGAACCACTCATCAGATGACAGAGCATCACTTACCAGAAGAACGAAATACTCAACAACACTGCTATGATAACTGCAGATCTCAATCAAAGACATTTATTTGATCATGATCTAGTTCATTAAAATGGGCTCCAAACTGTCAACCAGACTTGTGACTGGCTACAGTACTATAGCTGGAAGGTTACTGACCACCCTCCGAATTGTGCATCCAGTGATTTCCACCTCTTTGGACTCCTTAAGAAGCACCTGGTTAGCAAGAAACTGGACACACATGCTGATGTGAAACAACTTGCCACTTGACACAAATTTTTTCTCTGCTGTGATGGAAGCCTTGGTGCCACAGTGGACCAAATGCTTAGAGGTCAATAGTGACTACATGGAAGTCTGATATATACCATGTGCTACACATGGTGGTTTTATGTGTACCATGTGCAACACATGGCAGTCTGATGTGTACCATGTGCAACACATGGTAGTCTGATGTGTACCATGTGCTACACATGGCAGTCTGATGTGTACCAGGTGCAACACATGGCAGTCTGGTGTGTACCACGTGCAACACATGACAGTCTGATGTGTACCATGTGCAACACGTGGCAGTCTGATGTGTACCATGTGCAACACATGGCAGTCTGATGTGTACGATGTGCTACACATGGCAGTCTGATGTGTACCAGGTGCAACACATGGCAGTCTGGTGTGTACCATGTGCAACACATGACAGTCTGATGTGTACCATGTGCAACACATGGCAGTCTGATGTGTACCATGTACAACACATGGCGGTCTGATGTGTACCATGTGCTACACTTGGTGATATGATGTCTACCATGTGCGACACATGGCAGTCTGATGTGTACCATGTGCTACACATGGCAGTCTGATGTGTACCATGTGCAACACATGGTCTGATATGTACCATATGCAACACATGGTGGTCTGATGTGTACCATGTGCAACACATGGCAGTCTGACGTGTACATTGTGCAACACATGGTGGTCTGATTTGTACCATGTGCAACACATGGCAGTCTGATGTGTACCATGTGCTACACATGGCAGTCTGATGTGTACCATGTGCAACACACGCACTACGCATATATCAGAATCAGAATAAAGTTCTTGGCATCACAGTGATGTCACCTTAGCTTTTCAACCTCCTTGTGCTTCAGAAATATTCTGTATTCATTAACACAGACAGCTGATTCAGCACCCTTCTCTGATTATGAAGTTTGGAAACCACTGGCAGAGTGAAAATGATTTCTTTCTCTTCATAAAGTATTAATAGCATTTTACTTGGGTTCATCAGACAAAACATCTCCCATATCAGCTATTTCCTCTCTTCCTCCAGTTTTACACTACCTGGTAGCATCATTTATTATAATTTTATTATTGTATGTACTGTGCATGATGTAAAATTCAATTTATCAAACCAACATTAAATTCACTGAAATGTGAACCCAACAGATACACATTATCAGGGACATCCTGATGATTGCATTCAAGAAGTGCCAAACAAAAGGAGATTGTGTGTCTATTGTGTTCATATTTTCTAAGTCATACCAAAGTCTCTTTCCCTTAAACTTTTGCTTTAATGCCTTCTTGATATCCTCACTGCATCCTTCATTTTCACACAATCAAACCGTCTATCAACAAATGCTGCATACAAAATTTCTTGCCTAAAAACTCCCTCCTTGTTTCCCCTCAGTTTTTCTAATAATTATGTCTATTGTTTTTTTTCTTGTTCCTTTCCCCTATTATCCAGACTACTGTAAATTCAATACACACTATTGCAGGCCGTGTGTGAATGGGGACACGAGTCTGTTGAATCTTGGGGCCGAAGAAAGAGATCCATGGCTTCAAACCACACAGCAAATGAATCTGAGGATGACATGACTCTGAGTCAGGAGATTTTAGTGCTGGACTTCGGTGATGAGAAGAACAGTGAGTTCCTGAGGAGTGAGGCTTCATCGTCTGAATTCAGCAAAGGTGAATAATTGAGTTGGGTCATTCTTTATATCATGTCACAAGTCCAAATCACTGTTCCCAGTATTAAGCCATTTGGCCTGTTACAAATGTTGCACAAACAGATATTTTCACAATTGTAGAGAACTTCAAGCATCTTCAGCACATTTTACCATCTGCAGAACTAAATCTTAAACCCAGTTCTTTTTGCATAGTTAGTGAAATTCCATCCACTGCTTGCAGGACTACAAATGGACAGCTAGTAGCAGGTACAGGCTGTGTCCAAAATAATATGTGAGAATGACCAACAAGATGCACACTTTTTCTCATTTAATTATTCCAACTGTACTATCCTCTACATGTTTCGAACTAACAAGTTCATCAACAGGAGGTAACTTCTGTACACGCAGCATATAGTATTTTATCATGTATATATTTGATATCTTGTCGCCAACACATGCATGTATGTGATGTCTCGTCACTAACAGATTATTGTTAGAACTAACCAACCATAATGTGTTAGCGATGAGACATCACATACATGCATGACAACACAACATGCTGCGTTTACAGAGTTACCTCCTGTTGATGAACTTAAGAGTTCATAACATATAGAGGATAGTACAATTGAAATAAATTAATGAGAAAGAGTGTCCAAAATGTTTCATCAACCAACTCCAGTAGCAACCTTCCTGAGAACCTAACAGTTCCTCAGCCAGCCAGCAGGCGTGCCCGATTTTCCACAACTCGAAGGTTCATCGCCACATTTCCAACAACTCCCCCCTTGTCCCTATGCTAAGCCAGATTGATCCAGTCCACACACTACCATACTATGTCTGTAAAGATACATTTTAATATTATCCCTCATCTACACCTAGATTTTCTATTCAGTCTCTTTCCATCAGGTTTCCCAGCCAAAATGCTGTCTGCATTTCTCTTCTACCCCATACATCACATGCCCTGCCTATCTCATCCTCCTGAATTTGATCGTCCAAATAAAACCTGGCAACAAGTACAGATGTACTGCCTGTAATACCTCATAGCACTGAGATACAATTTTAAACACCAAGTGGACACATAAACACATCAAAGGCATTTTTCCTGCTGCTCATGACCTGTCTACTGTTAATGGTCACACACACATTTACCGTTATGTCAACTATGCAGACAATTCATAACAATTGTTTCTCCACTTCACAGACAAGACTGTTACAATAGTGGAACCCTGCCCAACGAAGACATCAGTTTTGGCTCTAGGTGTGACATGTGCCCTTCTTGTCCTTGTGTACATCAGCACTGTCTTCTGCTATTACATGAAGAAATGGCTGTCACCAAAGAAGACTCTTGCCTGAACATCATAACCCAAAGGAAACAGACAAGCAACATGTGTGCTACAGTTCAAGTGTCTCAACATGACAAACTAAACCAGCTGTGGCTCTTTATGTAGTGACAGCTGAGATGTCAACTCATGTATGACAGACATCTGCTGCTGCAACAGCTGTAATGTCAGGTGACACATTTCTGGAATTCCCGGTGCTCAGGCTTGACCAACAGTGCTTGTGTTTCTTACCGGTGTTCATGGCATTAGACAACCAATCAGCATGAATTCAGGCACAATTTAACTTCAGTTAAGTTGATCATCATGCCAAACTAAACACTGTCATCCAATCAGCATAAAATTGGTGGCTGTTTGCACCATTATTCGTTAAGAAACCTAAAAGCTAACAGAATTTAATGCTGTAGTTACTACTGTATTAGTTTATGTTTAATCCTCATTAGCAACTAACTACTTGATTAATGCAACGAGTCTTGGTGCATATAGCATTAAATTCTCACCAAGGGTGAACACAGTGAAAAATTTTATTTTTCACTGTTAATATTGTGGGTTTAGGTGAGACGTCAAGGATAGTAAGTTCTTCATCACACTTGAGACAATGAGTGGCATTTCATGTAGTCCAAGACAAGCCCTTCTGTTTAACAGATCTACAAAGAAACAAGCAACTGTCAGATTTATGAAACTGTACAACATATGATTTTGAAACAGGATGTGTTAAAATGTGACAGGAATGCTATGAATGAGACTACAGTCAAAATATGAGATTTGGGGCTCCCATGCTGTTGAGTTGCAAGACTGTAACTTTCAGTATGTGACATCATGCACTTTGACAGCAAGATACCAACATTTCAGACCAACCTTAACCTGATGATGAGGGCAGCAGGTTCCTCTGAAATGTTACGCACCTCTCTACACAACACTGTCACAGTCCGACAGGCTGTAACTGTAACACAATTACAGTGTTGTGGAACTGAAGGCTTGTGTCTTAAACAGAAAAATCAGACATGAATGCCACATTTCTTTCTAGGACAATTATGTGTATAGATCCTTAAACATGTCTACCTGCAGAGGCAGGACAATGACACACTGCTACTTTAAGGAGACATACAGGGGATGTTTGGCACTGGGATCCGGTGGATGGAGAATCAGAAAAATCATTCAAGTAATGACACTTTCCATTATTTATCAATCTGTTGTATATAGACTCTGTACTTCTATATGTCAAATATTTATACAAACTTTTTTCATTAATAAATACTAAAAACTGAAATGACTTGCATTTGTTTTGGAGGAAGACATTTTTAGCTTCTGCTGGCAGCATGTTACATGCATCAGTGCATCACACTGTTGTGACATGAACATGTGCAGTCCAGCTGTTGTGGCAGTATGTCCTATTAAATACAGCTGCCAGCACTTTGATAGCAGGGGACTAAAATCCCCAGATTTCGGACTTTAATGAGAAGAGCTACAGTGAAAACTGCTAATCCGTGAGACCTGAGGTTCCCACAACAGTGTTACTGAGGGTTTATATCTTCAGGGATGGAACTAACTAACTATGCTCCATGGAGTAGAGTCCTTCCTGAGAAGCTAACAGTTCCTCAGCTAGTCAAGAAACTAACCACACTTTACAGAACCCAAAGGTTCATTATCACACTCATAACAGCCCATCACTTGTCCCTAACCTGAGCCACATCAATCCAGTCTATGCCTCCCCGTCCCATTTCTTAAAGATCAATTTCAATATTATCCCCCATCTATGCTTAGATCTTCCAAGTGGTCTCTGTCCCTTAGGTCTTCCCTGTATGAACCTCTCCTGTTTCCCATACGTGTCACATCAGCATATCCTGACATTTCAAAGCAACAAAGTTCTTTCATCTCCAAGGGCACAGTACAGTTCATCACCCATGGATATAGAGGCACATCCCAGAAGACAAACCCTCAACTGCTCTTTGAAATTACTAGGTTTTTGTAATTCTGTCCGCCATCTCCTATTGAAAAAGAAACACGAGGCTGCTGTAACTGTATCTGCTCTCATCCTTGTGTAAAACAGTGAGCAAGAACCTACTGAGTAGGAGGCGATGAACAGCAAGCCTCACTTGCTGGACATTCCATGCTAGTTGGACCGTCTCCAAACTAGGGCCAAGTTCTGTTAACAGTATATAACAGAAAATACTCACCTACTTGTGTACTTCACCATGGAGCAGAGTCCTTCTTGGGAAGGTAACCAGCTCTCAGCTAGTCAACATTTTTCCCACATTTAACGGAACCTGAAGGTTCATTACTGCATTTACAAGTGCCCACCACCTGCCTCTATCCTGAGCCAGTACAATCCATTCCACCCATCCCACTTCCTGAAGATCCATCCATGCCTGGGTCTTCCAAGTGAACTCTTTCCCTCAGGTTTCCCCACCAAAACCCTGTATACACCTCTCCCCATACGTGCTACATGCCCCAACCATCTCATTCTTCTTCATATAGAAGAAAATATGTAACAAAAACTGTGAGAATAATCAGTAAGCCCAAAAGGGCAGTCAAAATTAATACCATCAAACAAAGCAATAGCTGAACTCATAAAAGAATGATTTGGAAGAAAAAATGGAAATTAATACAACAGAGGCATTTGTAAAAATAAGGCATCAAATATTCTAATGCTGCCAATTTTATCCAGTTTCAACACACAGATGACACGTGGGTAGCAGCCAGTACACATCAGACCTCCAGCTAGTCACCACTGACATTTATACTTTAGTCCTTCTTGCATCCTGGTGCAGAAGAAATTGCTGTCAAGTGTCTGTAGTCAGGAGGTGAAAGCTTGCTTCATGTCAGCATCTACTGCAAATTGCTTGACAGGCAGGTATTTCTTAAGGTAAGACATAGACATTGCTGGGCATTAAGACTGGGACTGTACGAAGGGTAGCACCATAACCAGTCACAAGTCTGGGTGGCAGGATGGGGCTCAGTAATTTCCAGCTCTTTGAATCCCTTAAACTGCACATGTCTGGTTAGTCCCTTGGCAACCAATACCAACATGAAGCAACTTGTCACCTACTTGCTACAAACACTTGACTCCAGTTTCCTCTACATCAGGATACAAGTCTTGGTGTCATGAAGGGACAAATGCCGAAATGTCAATGGTGTGTACCACCTGCTACACATGTGCCATGTGTACAGAGGAGTCACAGTTAAGTCCTCAGCATCAGTGTTTGTTACCTCATTTTTTTTAAAATTCCCCATATATATTACTTGCCTACAGCTAATGTCTTCCAAGATTAACTGAAGATACAAACAAAATTATGTTTGATAAGCATAAAGATCCCACCAGTTAACTGGCTTTCCCTAATACATGGTAAGCTAACAACTGACCAGGTGACTAAATGGGTGAAATTGCCAAAATGGAGTGGCTTTCTGGATTTGTCAAAAATGCCAGATGCAACAGTTCCCTGTATTCACTCTATGTACTGCCAGTTTCAAGCAGAGAATACTGACTGGCCTGACCTCTACATGCAGCAACACAGACATCACACTATTAAGATCTCAACCAGACATGAAACCGCAGCATATGATTAGTTCAAACTCGATACCAAGAGATTTATTGGGTTTGAACACCCCACACAAGACAGGACACACATTATCAAGTGATCATCCAAGCAGTCTACAGCCACAGCAATCCCACTCAGTTCGCACACACATAAACTCTGCAGCAGTATGTAAGTTCCTTTTTTTAAATATTTATTTGACAATGCTGCTAACTGCACATGCAATATAGCAACATTCATAAATGAATGAATGTATGAATATTGAAACAGTCCCAATGCTAACTTTTACGGCACCTACAAATGCTCAACAGCATTTTGTGCAGATCTCTATACCAAATTTCACCCATGTGGACAATAAATGTGGAAAGTACAGATATAAATTTATTTATGCCCTAAATTAAGAATGGCTTTCACAGAGACAATTTTCACAAAATTCAAAGTCACTCAAAATAATTTGTGAATATGTCCAGTGCCAAATTGCATTCAAATTGGACAAAAAATGCAGAAACCAAAGGCAAAATTTCATTTATGCTCCTAAATGCAGTATACTTTGTATTGCACCAATTTTCACAAAACTCACAATTGCTCAGCACAACCAAATGGAGATCTTCTGTACTGAACCTAACCCAACAGACTGACAAATGTGGAAGGTGAAGCCACATATCCAGGTAAGTCCTTCAGTAATTACTGCAAAGCTCCTGCTTGTTTGACAACTTTTGTAAATAACTGCTACACTAAATTTCATGAAAATACAATAAACTGTTCAGTTGCTGATATCAGATCACATACAGACAGATGTGATCTCCACATACGGCATTTTTTTACATATCAAAGAATGCCTGAAAGGGAGAGGAAACAGTACACAGCACCACACACACACACACACTCTCTCTCTCTATGTCTCTCTCAGACACAACAACATTCCAACAGTCAGTTGCTGCCTAATTCTCGACTGTACTGCCTTGGAGCACCAACAAACATACATCTGGGGGAATGTCAACAGAGATGCTTACAGCCAAATACATATTAGCAGAGCTACAAGCATCTGAACCCAATGCCATAGAGGTTGAGATGCTAACAATACACAACTCACCAGGTAATGATCAAATTCCAGCAGAAATTATTAAAGCAGGAGGCAGGAAAATTCATTCTGAGACTCACACACTTATTGGAATAAGGAGGAATTGCCTGAGCACTGCAAGCAGTCAGTTATTGTACCTATTTATAAGAAGGGTGATAAAACAGATGTAGTAGCATTCGAGTAACATCACTTTCTATCAACTACATACAATATTTTATCCACACACCTTACCAACAATTTAATAACTAACAAAGTGAAATGGTTTGTGCTCATTTCAGAATGAACTGAGATAGAATGCAAAATAAAGTTCTGAACAGAAACATTAAATAAAAACAGCAGGAGAAAGACTAAGAGCAAGATGAGAACAGCAGCAGGTGGGGAGCAGATGTGATGAAGAACATGGAAGGGAGATGGAGACAAGACAGAGAACATGGGAGGGAGATGGAGACAAGACAGAGAACATGGAAGGGAGATGGAGACAAGACAGAGAACATGGAAGGGAGATGGAGACAAGACAGAGAATATGGAAGGGAGATGGAGACAAGACAGAGAACATGGGAGGGAGATGGAGACAAGACAGAGAACATGGAAGGGAGATGGAGACAAGACAGAGAACATGGGAGGGAGATGGAGACAAGACAGAGAACATGGGAGGGAGATGGAGACAAGACAGAGAACATGGGAGGGAGATGGAGACAAGACAGAGAACATGG
>Ga0131853_10022955_pt1 | contig 11275 bp, 5 predicted proteins | sample TergutLab28metaG_FD_92764 | JGI IMG/M metagenome (GOLD analysis project Ga0131853, IMG submission 92764) | Labiotermes labralis P1 segment gut microbial communities from Petit-Saut dam, French Guiana - Lab288 P1 (version 2) (version 2) | ecosystem: Host-associated > Arthropoda: Insects >...
CAGTTCGTTGTTACACCTGTAGCACCTTCTCAAGATTTAGTTCGTTGCTACACCTGTAGCAACTTCTCAAGCTTCAGTTCGTTGTTACACCTGCAGCACCTTTTCAAGTTTCAGTCCGTTGCTCACCTGCAGCACCTTTTCAAGTTGCAAATCATGGCAGCCCTTTCATGATACTTATTGCTCAAATACGCATTCTAAAAATGGAAGTGTTTCTCAGTCAAAACACAACTTTACTCTTTAACGAATCAGCTCACAAGTTTCGGAAACTGTTAATAGCCATCATCAGGCCGATCCCAAGAATATAAAAAGAAAGAAATCAATATATTTGCAATACTGGTCGGAGATCTTGGGCCGTATAATGTGTTATATACAGTATATAATGCGCGTGATACCTATACAGGAAGAAGTAATGGGGTGTAAAATGTGTGACAGTAAAACTCTGTAGACTTGAGTAGGTGTAGATTAATATATTACCGTATATTCTCGAATCTAATCCGCAACCTTTTTACAGTTTCAGAGGGCTAAAAATTCAGATGCGGATTAAATTCGCGGTCGTGAGCTGGATTTTGGAAGAATGATAGAGCCGCTGTACGTGCCGTAAGAACAATACAATACACTAATTTATTATTTTATTTATTATTTATAACATTATATAATAGATTATATAATATTTATAATTTATTATTCATCAGACTCGCTGTCATCACTCATAACTGAATCGTTATCCGTCACCCAGTCACTATCATCTTTATCTTCATCATCCTCCTCCCATAGGGGCGGATTAGAACCGCGAACTAACTATTTTTTCGTTTAAGAAATCGGCAAAAACTAGTGCAGATTAGATTCAGGTGCGGATTAGATTCAAGTATATACGGTAGCAGTAAAATCGTAAAAATACTTTAATTAAAATAAAAGGTTATAATAGGCACGAATAATAGAGACGGCTAGAATACAATGTTTGTCTTCTACTGCACTTTTGCGGATGTGATGTGTTTGAACGCACAGTGATGTTGCTCAAGCAGTAATGCAACAGAACAGAATGCGCACCACTCATCAAACGCTCTAGCCAATGATTCGTATCCAAAAACTCCAATCCTGTTCACTTTCTCACAAACCATAAAGATTAATTAGGCCTAATTTTCCAGTCTCTGCGTTGGTATTCCTAGTTTTGTGTTTCTTCATAAACAAGTTGTTGTTCCTACATGTGAGCATCCCTCGATGAGGGTGTAAGTAAACATACAGGGAGAGGCAGTAAGTCACGAATTCTTCAGCAAGGTGTGAGATCGTTACGATTGGTCAATTTCACGTTCCGGTTGCTTTATCTTCAAGGAATGAAGGCTCAGCATCTGTCGGTTTCAAAAATCATAGAGCTTTAGAACCTGAAGCCAATCGAATCCCGTTCGTCCGCCAGGCATTCCGTTCCTTTACAGACTGAGGCAACTTCCTTGAGCTTCCGGGAGCATTTCTTACGTCCCATTTCTCGTGTAATGTCCCTAATTAAACCAGATAAAGAACTGTAAGCTTCTTGTCTGGAAATTTTCTATAGGCCCCTTCACTTGATAACGTATCGACTTTATGTAGAAATACCGCTTTTCTGCATCGCCACTGTTTAGATTTCTTCCGAAGCTACAATTTTCAAAAGCTTATGAAGATATAAACAATGACAACGATGATGATGATGGTGATGATGATGATAACAACAACAGAAACTGTGGAAGAGCTAAGGCAACAGATAAACAAAAGGCAGAACATGAATTCGTAAAGCGTTTGGACTGCAGACAAAGGGATCTGGCGAGTTGACGCGCGCATAAAGAGAAGAAAGAAATGGTGAAAAAGAGATCAGAAAACGAAGGAGGCCATCGTGAGTCTCGAAGAATAAAGATGGCCACAGCAGTAACACTGGTAAAAAAAAAGAAGAGAAAATATACGTGGAGGTGGAGTTCCATTCCTTCTTAACCTATGTCACCAAACGAGGGAGATTTTTTAGCGTCACGTTCCGGCCGATGAATTTTCTACCTTACGGTTCGATTACAAAAATGTGACGGCTTATCCTCATCAGTTGTCGCAGAACGACGTTGTGGTTCCGATGTAGGGACATGACTTGTGGCGGGCGCCGGGCCGTCGCTGGCCGGTAAAATGTCCGCGAGCGTTCGGAGTGTCGTCGGAGAGTGGGACGATAGTAGAGTTGAAATATGGAAGACAGAACGGCATTAAAGATGGTGACGTGACTACAGTACATCAATGTTATCCACAGCAACTTCATCATACCATCATTAAAAATATATTAAACCCAAATTTTGAAATATGCTCTTGTAAATCCACAATTACACGTCCTTCATTTTGTTAGTAATTAATTCAGTTATTTTGTTCTCTGTCGCTGTCAGTAAATGAGCCTATAGAGCACTGAATGGCACAATAACCACTGTAAAATAAATTGGGAAGCACATGGAAGGAAGCCACAGCGACGTAATTTAATGCCGGTCCGCAGTCCCGGTATTTGCCGCTGGTCGGCATTCGATTGTCTGGAGCAGCCACATTCAGATAGCTGAGGGTCGGACACTGACAAATGCCTCAGAAGGTCATATGAATTGGACCATATTTAATAAGGTAAAAGCTAATGACCATCCTACTACAGACCATGAGGGCCCAGAGGGAGAGTAGATGTACAGCTCTACCTCGGTGCTAGATGGGGGTGGGTACTGAACGCCACGCCCCGGCCGTTTTCCCCCCAGAAAAAAGACCCAGTACCCATTGTACAGGAGGCTGGGTGGGCCTCAGCGACGGTCTGGACGAGTGCGGAATATCTCGCCCCCTAAATGGTATTCGATCCCCGGCCCGTCCAGCCCATAGCGAGGCACTATACCGACAACGCTACCCCGGCCCAAAGACGATATTTAATACGGTGATATATTTGAAAACAAAATGTTTATTGAAGTTGGCGGCCATATTTAAAGAAAAATCGCATTCACGCTCAGGGCGCTTTACCCCCGGGAAAGAACTCTCTTTACCAGAGGTCCCAGAGCCAGTCTGGACATTTTGGAGGAGATGAATAAATAACTTAACCTTACGGAGAATCGCACCACGGTTCCTCGGACTTCCGCCTGGTATCCTATCACTATGCCGACTGAGCTACCTCTACTCCAGGTTCCTTAGTTATTTAAAATTGCTAATTCAAAATCATTTGTTTAGCAACCTTGAAATCAGAACACTGCTCCCATTAGAAATACCAATCACTTAATGTTGTACAGGGAAATAAATGCTGTGTATTGTATGAATCATGCAGTACACATAAACACAGTGCGTGGGCAAAGTTCAGTGATTTTAGTGGTAAACACGGTGGTGCGTAGACTAACTTCTAGGATTTAATGAGTCAAACAGGTTCTTCTTACGAAATGTTAGTTCTTGTAAATACGTATAGCTTTATACACATTTCACAAACAAAGTAAATAAGAACACGTCACATTAACATCATAACTGAAACAAAACGCGCAGACACAGTACAAAACAAGAAGCAAATACTGAAGTACTTATTCAGTTCAGGTTCCAGAATTTTAAGTATGTTGCATCATGCAGTGTGCATATTATTTAACCCGTGTTCTGAAGGAGGTAACTCTTCTAGCTGCAAAATATTTAGTTTTGGGCGCGTTCGAAAAATTGCGAAAAGTGACTATTAGCTTCGTCATGTCTGTCCGTTTGTTCGTCCGGCGGCATGGCATAACTCGGCTCCCACTGGACGGATTTTCATGAAATCGGATATCTGATTTTTCGAAAATCTATCCAGAAAATTCCAGTTTCATTAAAATCTGATAAGAATAACGGGTACTTTACATGAAGACCAATACACGTTTTTAATCATATCTCGCTCAATTCTTCTTAGAACGAGACACTTTGACATTCTTTTGGCATTCAATGAATGTCAAACGAGACACGTTTCGGACAAAAACTGCAGAGAAAATCAAAACACACCTTTAATGTTCAATAAGTTTTTTTCCCCCCGAAAATCGTGCCGAGTACGAGATAATGTGTAAAAATAATGTAGAGCCGGACAGGCCACAGATGACAACATGACGCATGCGCATTGCATGCTGGATACCTAAAGCTACAACACAAACACAGAATATGTAATACTTATTGCTTTTCCACTGTAACAACGGTTGTACGAACGCGTCTCAATGTTACGTCACACGTACACCGCCTGTATGGTGTGTACTAAATTGCGTGTGGTGAGGGAACGCATATGGACATACAGTACGTACAGTTTCACGCTCTGTACAGATTATCACACTCTGTATCCGAGCAACGTCCAGGTTGGCGATACTGACATAGGGAAACACGGACGAATTATACCGGCTAGATTTGATGTAAATTTAACAAGACTAGGAAGTGTGTCATCCCCTTTGTGTGTGTGTGTGTGTGTGTGTGTGAAACTTGGAAAATGGTATGTAGTCAAACACAACTGTGTCACATAAGGTGTATTTAATGACTATATAATGAACAACTACATGTTTCGGCCTGTACTGGTCATCTTCAGGTTGTCTTACGGGAACTTAAGAGCTTACTACACGCATGCACGCGCACTTGGTGTAGAGATCTCTACATATGGGCCTTATTAGCAAAAACAAAACAAAAACAAAAAACAGGAATCAAATTAAAAAACACAAAACAAAAACAAAAAACAAAAAAACAGATGCAGAAAAATAAAGCTATTGTGGGGGTGTGCTCGGCAGGTATGAAGTTCTGTGGTCGTGCGGAGGCCTGTTCTCCACCACGTGCGCGCGCATGCTTATAGTAAGACCTAAGTTCCCCTAAGACAACCTGAAGATGACCAGTACAGGCCGAAACATGTAGTTGTTCATTATATTGTCATTAAATACACTTCATGTGACACAGTTGTGTTTGACTACATACTATTTTCCAAGTTTAACAAGACTGCCACAACTCAGGCCGGTTTATCAACGTGAAGGACCGCTTTCGATCCCAGGGTAGTCAGTTAGGGTTTGTGGTGGACAAAGTGGTGTTGGGACAGATTTCGCTAAGGGTAATCGGTTATTTCCAGTCAGTTACAATTCTACCTGCATAGCCAAAGAGACCACAAGAAATGCATAACGGACAAGCTGCGCAGTTGGTTCAGGTGGCAACAAGTAATTATTCACACTGTACTGACATGTCTGCAATGAGCCTGACGCGTGGCCACCGAGAATGAAGAAGATTCTCTGCATGATAGCAATAAGGTGGACAACAAATAGTGTGTCTTGTATATTCTTATTCTATGTTTGTTTATAAAGATCGGCCTTCCAACTATCAGGAAAGTTTGCTTGTTAATATCCTATTTCAGTATGGTGTATCAACTGCAGATGTCTGATTGTTCCAATTGAATTGAGAGCAGGATCGATCACGTTTTGTTAGTATGATAAATTTGGATGCAACAAGCTTAGAGAAATGTTTTTTCTAGCTTTCAGACACCGAGCAAAACTATGCACACTAAATAGAATCTTCAGTTCTTTCGTCTAGATTCAGATGGGTAGCAATCAGATTACGAATTCATGGTAATGCACACAGCATGCCCGTCATAGAAATGACACAAAAGTATATCCATCATAGTAATGCACACAGTGTGCCAATAACAGAAATACATACGGCATGCCCACCACAGTAATGCACACGGTACGCCCACCACAGTAATGCATACAGTATGCCCACCACAGTAATGCACACGGTATGCCCATCACATTAAGGCACGCAGTAGGCTCATCTCGTTCCACCTACAGGTCTATTTTCCGCTGTGTGTACGTTTCTCGGATTCTGAATTTAGCACGGGCTCTAACAGCTGATTTTTTGTGCAAAACCCACCTGGATATATCTTTGTGACTTAATCACAGATGTACAAATAAATACCAATACAGACCAATTTAAAGATTTTTCGTGAAAGCCAGTACGAAATGCATGCCACTTGGGCCCAAATGGTGACGTTGTCTTTTCCTGGTGCACACTACACCACAATGAGACTTGACAATTTAACTGCGTTGCGGTAAGTGGTAATACCACTGTCCTCAGCGATGCGATGCGATGCGATGGCTTGTCAAACCAACAGCGCGATTAGACAAAACAACAGTCCCTCTGTTTTAGGCAACGCAAGGGCGAAAGCTAAATTATGGGCCTACAGTGGAGCGGTGAATCAGTCCTGGCCTGATGTATAACCTACACAACATATACACCTTATTAAGCGTAAAATAAGTGTGCTTCTATTGAATGAAGAGGAGAAAACAGTTTTGCTTCACATTCTGGCAATTTTGGTGGTCTGGTGGCGAACTTCTTGCCATATCGGATAATTTACCAATCGCATGGGGGTCTGGGTTCGAACGTGACGTCACACTGCTTCACATTCCGATTGTTCCTCATAATAATTCTCTAAAGGAATATATAAATTGCATGTCAGTCTAACACAGCTTCTTTAAACAGCTTTTGTTGCGCTCACACAGTTCATGTGTGGGCCTCGTTCTAACAATTAATTACACAAACAACACCAACCACTAACCGCCCGACCGACAGGCCAAAAACTCAATACGGTCGGACTGGAGATCTGCGGAGGTCAGGTCCGTTCAGTCAGTCCTGAGTACGAAACGCAAACCTTTGATATAACTGGAATTGTGCTTACGCTAAGGGATTTGCTGTCTTCACTGGTGTTACCAAGGACTTCCGTTACAGTTGGCAATGTATCCTCTGGGAGGTGGAGGGGGGGTACAAATTGGATTTGGTTCGATAGATGTCTGGGGTTTGAACCCAGAGCGGTTAAGTCGCGTAGGCTGAAGGCCTGTGCGACCAGGTGCGGGGTCAGGTTGGCTAAAGGGCTCTGTGCTGGTGAGGGTGGAGGAGATTCGGACCGTGTCCCTTATTTTAATGACACACTGGCATTCGTCTTAAACTGAGAAAATCATGGATGTCCTCAGTCAGGGAAACCGAGAAGTGCTAAACACAGACAGTTCTGTCGACGTTGTCTTTATCTGTGAGCAGCCTTGACAGGTTGGCTGATTTCCACATTAGCCGACTGTTTTGTTATGGAAATACTGCGTGTTCACTGCCACGGAGGGCGTGAAATTTGAAATACATATATAAGATAACTTAGCTTCATAAAGGGTCAGTTCGTCTGGTGTTGTGTTTCGTTAAGGAAACAAATAGCATGAACATCTGAACTCAGTGTAGGTGCAAAGTGCCTCAACATTTCCCAGTAAAGGAAACTCGTACACAGAACATAAATTAGTTTAACCAACATTTAAATAACTCACACATTCAAAGAAGTAGTGTTTCTAAAGGAAATGTCACTTTTAGAAATGAAAGGGTTAATAATGGATTTGAGAAACTGAAATTGTGCAGCACGACGACGCCTTGCTGCACTCGCTAACGAGGCGTGCTAGTTGCGTTAGCAGGCAGTGTTCCGGCGATTTGGTAGCCTGTACTTAAATATTTGTTGACGCAACTACCCTAATTGGGCCAGCAGGTCAATACTTTTCAAAACTTGTAAAGTATATTTACCAAATACTGACTTGTTAATATTGATGTGTCTGCGAGATTGCACTATCTCACGTTATATCAAAGTGTTTGTTCTTGAAGTCACAAGTAGAAGCTCAGTTCATTCAGTCTGAATGCAGTCGTCAGACATCCGAGGCATTTCGGCCTTATTAGCATCTCAACGCTCGTCTGTGTGTCTCTCTTTCATAAACCTTTTATAAGCATGTATGCATATTATCTGATTATGTGTATCTTATATCAGGTTTACTAATAAAGCTTTTCGGTGTAACGTACTGACACAGATGGCAGCTCTGTTCTAAATTGTGCCATCTAAGGATGAAGATGTGTAGTAATTTACTGTTTTAACATAAGACAGTTCAGAGTTAGGAAGAAGAAGCGAAAAGAATAAAAGCGATGGTAAAGGATTGTGACAAGAGATACAAATAAATGATCGTCAAAAAAATGCAACTGGCTCAAGTGCCTTTAATCGTGTAATGGATTCATGTTCCCTCTCTCGTCTGCATCTCTTTAAAATTAGGTAAAAAATGAACTCAATTAGGCGTGTGGCATCCAGTACATATGAATGGGATGACAAATTAAAAATGTAATGTTTTAATCGGAAAACCCGAAGCGAACAAAGTAAACATTGACAGAACATGCTGTGTTGCTACATGTCGTTTCCAGCGAAGGTCGAAATTATAGTACGGACTGCAGCATGCACTTTAGCTAGTGAAATGTACTGCTGCCGCCTTCAGGTGCTATAGTGTAGTATGTATGGCTTCCACGGAAAAGAACAATGTCCTGATTAGGCTAATTATGTAATGATAAGTAAAACGACACGAACCAAATTTAAAACTACGGCGATATGGCGCATACACTCAAGCAAGAAGCGACTTTTGAAACACTGTATACCTTCCAAATTGAGTCCCATTGGCACACGAGCGTATACTTTCAGACGGTCTGACCCAAAGTCACTCGTGACTATGTAAATGCTAGGGCCCGCGGCTGAACTGCCTTCTGCTTTACTGCACTGAAAACCGAGACGAGGTGTCTGAAGTTTGTATACCCTTTAAGGGAATCCTTTAATGAAACGGACAGCTTGTATCTTAAAAAACACACAAATTCTTCTTCCCTGAAGAAGGAGGCGGCAGATTCCCCTGAAACGCTGGTAACAATCCAGCACACTACATACCGTCATATCCTAGATGACTGCAGTATGAACTCTTATAGTCTAAGATTCAACTGCGTTATATTTAAATATTAAATTCGTACCGCGCAGTAAACAAATGCCGTCTCGATTATAAACACAAATATGTTATTATCCTTGCAAATAACCAACTTGATGCTCAATTTTTTCTTGTATGTTTATTTCTATTCTCTACATGTTTCGGGAAGCCATGTGCCTATCATCAGGAGAATTATTGTATCAATACGACACCTGGTTTATGTCACTCCGTGTAGATGGCCGTCTGGTATGCAGGTTCATTCGAACACGCATGCCAGACGGTCATCGACACAGAGTGACATAAACCAGGTGTCGCACTGATACAATAATTCTGCTGATGATGGGCACATGGCTGCCCGAAATACGTAGAGAAAAGAAATAAACATACAAGAAAAATTGTGCGTCAAGTTCGTTATTTACAAAGATCATACCAGGATGTACGGTCAACAAAACTTAAAAAAAAAAATCTGTTATTGCAGTATAGGGGAATAATCGTTCTTGGTTCTGAGGTCTACATAAAACACAAAAATATACTGTGTGGGCAAAACGTAGAATTTTTCAGTGTTAAACCTAGTGATATACACAGTGTCCACTGCGCTTTAAACGGTTAATATTCATGGCTGGGAGAACCAAAAATTTTAACTTTACACTGACTTATTTTGCAATGCAGTGACGTATGCATACAGAATATGTGAAGGATTAAGGAACGCTATTCTATTTCTGTAAACAGCCCTCAAGAAGTTAGGAACTTAACAGTAACAAAACTTTGATGGTCTAATTTTGCGGTCAAGAAAATGTAAATGACCACATATAAAACACAATGTAAAGCTGCCAAGATGCGGAACATTTTTTTTTTAACATTCATAGGTCCGTGCATCGCTAACATTTTCTCAGAGTACAACCAACAAGATGTGACTTTTCTCAATTTATTTATTTCTGAAAGAAGATCTACATGTTTCAGACCGTTTTCCCGTCCATCATCCGGAGCTCAAAACTGCACACACAGCGTCAGGCATTTGTCAGACCAATACTGCTACCTGCTGCTAGTAGCTCCTGACGATGGACGGAAAACCCTTCTGAAACATGTAGAGCTTCTTACAGAAATAAATAAATTTAGAAAAGTCTATCTTGTTGGTTGCACTCTGAGGAAATTCGGAACAATACCGTAATTCCAGCACAATCACAATGACAGTCTCATAATTACAGGAAACGTAGTTTACAACATTGAACTTCCATCGAATTCAAAGTTGGCCGTTGGTAAATAGTGGCACAAATGAAGCACGCATGCATTCAGCACCTTCCGATAAATAACACAAAATCCCTCCTCACCATTCTGTCTTCCATATCAAATAAATCATTTAGAGCATAATCAAAAGTGGATTTGGATCAGACATGGTACAAAACAGACCTTCAATTACCTCAGTTTATGCTGGAACCCAGCGGCTGAATATCAGAACTATGCAGATTCGTGTAGCCATCACATAATTGCTACCCTGGCCAGCACAACAGATACGCTGCTTCTAATGGTATACCATATATTCTTATTCTTTAAAGTTCGACCACACCCCCTTTCCTTCTTCGTATACCCTCGCTCTTTTTTTTTTAAACAAAAAACATAAATAATCCATGTCCGCTAGATTCCTCTCTTTTACTTCACAGCACACATCAATTGGTATCAATATAGTACCACTCCATACTTTTCTGAAATGTATAATTTGGTTTTAACAACGGTACTGACATAAAGTTAGTAACACATGGGCCAGTCTACTGACAGGCCATCGCGTAAATTCTTGTACGCCTCTTGTCTTAGGTGGGATTCCGGGTAGCCTTGTCAGTACAGTGACGACGTGATGGCCTGGCCGACAATGGAATTGGAGTTCGATGGCCGCGACGTGAAACGAACGATTCACATCAATCTAGTGATGAGGTTATGTCTGTACGGTGTTATACCGCCATTCCATATACATCTGCATGACGTGTTGTTTTAACTAATCGCATTCACTTTTACCTTTGTCTAGTTTTCGCCACTTTTGTTCACCAACAGCCTACCTGTGCGACTAGGGTAGGGACTGGACGACCCGGGGCTTGAATTCCAGTAGGGGCAAGAAATTTCTGTCTTCTCTAAAAAAGTCCAGACCGGCTCTGGGATCCACCCAGCCTCCTATTCCAAGGAAACCCATGTTCATTCCCGGGGGTAAAGCGGCCGGGTCGTAAAGTTACTTCTACAAAGTGTCAAAGTTATGAATGAGTGGAGCTTTATCTCTAACTCCCCTATATGTTTTCATGGCGTGCACGGGGAAAACTTTACCTTAAAGGTAAAGGTAAAGCTTATTTGTGTTTGAAATTCCATTATAGTAAATATTAAGATAACGTGTTAAATTACACCGTGTATTCTGGAAGACAGGCACCAACGCTGCAAGAAAAAAAAATGTTACCTTCACTCTCCAGCGTCGAAAGTACCTAATATTCAGCGGCAAGCCTCAATTTCTAAACCAGAATTAGGACACTAACTCGCCGCAGTTTTTGAATATAAATGGTAGGCTC
>Ga0131853_10022957_pt1 | contig 11275 bp, 2 predicted proteins | sample TergutLab28metaG_FD_92764 | JGI IMG/M metagenome (GOLD analysis project Ga0131853, IMG submission 92764) | Labiotermes labralis P1 segment gut microbial communities from Petit-Saut dam, French Guiana - Lab288 P1 (version 2) (version 2) | ecosystem: Host-associated > Arthropoda: Insects >...
AACAAGACTTGTAATTTTAGCTAAGCACTAGACGAAGCTCCCTGATGATGGTTCCTGCGTGAACCGAAACATGTTGGAGCGGCTTTTATAAGTTTAATTGGTTTTTAACAATTTAACGATTTTGTATTTTTGAGTGCATTAGTTGTACAATAAAGTATTTGATATCATTGAACACTGTATGACCAGGAAGATTACCAATTGTTGTATCCATACGGCGTACATCCTGATGATGGGCTATAGATACGCCAGAAATATGTAGAGGTGTTTGACAAAATATACTGGAGATAAATTGTGCATCAAGTTTCTTTATATTCTTCCGAAGATTTCTGGAATAATTCTTAATTGTGTGTTTAATAAGAAACTGACAAACAGGACCACAGTAATATTTGAGAGTTTTTGCTGCCAGCTGTTGAATGTAACACCTACTTGGTCATCTTTTTATTCTCTTCTCTACAGCGTGGGCCGATCATAACAAAAGTTTGCCGACCCCTGTCCCATTGAATTGGTAGTTGTCTGGACTGTGTGAGTTGTAGCACTCAGCAAGGCGGCTCGCGTGGTAATGGTGTTGACTTTTATTTATTTTGGTTTCCAGTTTGAATCTCGGTCGGAACACGAACTACCCTAAGGTCCTTCGTGGTCCCCTCAGTCCCTCCAGGCAACTGGTGGGGTAGCATCTTCAACTAGACCACGGCGTGGGGTTCACTGTCCCCTTGTGTATTCCCAATCAATAAAGTGTTAACTATCCGAACAAACACAATACAAATATAGTATATTAGTATTTTACTATTCACTACAGCACTATAACGTGGGCCGGGTAGCTCAGTCAATGTAGCGATTGACTAAGGGCTGGACGGTCCGGGATCGAATCCCGGTGGGGACAAGATTTTCCGCCCATCTAGACCGGCCCTGGGGCCCGCGCAGCCTCCTGTAAAATGGGTACCGGGTCTTTCCCGGGGGTAAAGTGCGGCCGGGGCGTGCTGCTGACCACTCACCCCCATCTAGTACCGCGGTCGTAGAAGAGTACACGCTATACCTCTACCCACCCTCTGGGCCACACCGGGTCTGTAACGGGATCACTTTACCTTTACGGCACTATAACACTAACTCAAAAGCCCCTCGTCATTCTTCAGACAATTTATTATTGTGGGATTTATAAGAACATGAGAGGGCTTCGTGGATATACGAGCTAAAACTCGCACTGAAATTTGTACATTTCAGTGAAGGTACTGTGCTGATCTCTAGCAAACAAAATATAATTTACGTACACAACATAACGAAAGTTACGTGACATGATTGAGAACAGATCTTCCTATCCGACATAAGCACGTAGGCGCCTCACCGTCCATTAAACGTAGGAGTAAAACGGACTGAGTTCCTTAAAAAATCTCTGCTTCTTTTTGAATCCCCAAAAAATGGCCAAAGCCCAGGGAGGAAGTAGACATAATGCCATAGACTGTATTAAGAAATATTAATATAGAAGTGAATTTCTTTCAGTTGCTTAATAAACTCTCCGCAACACTGGAACAAAAATACGCCTGTTGTCCCGTAATAACGTGGCGACTTAGGGAAGTTGTCTGGAAGTTATACATCTACTGCGTTAGAATGGACTAATACTTCCCAAACCGACTTCTAAGTGATATATTTAGAGGAAAAAAATGTTTTTGTTCACCCCTGTTATTAGAGGTAAGCAGACAGATCTGTACTGGTGCTACTGTTCCGTTCGAGTCTGGCGATGGGAAAGGGGAACTGGTTTCAGAACCAGTATACACAGAACGTTCGAACACGGTGCACCTCTCTCCATTGCTACACTACACCATTAAACATCTGCCCTCTGGCTTTCATCTCCTTTATTAATGAGAAGCTTCTATTTCAATTTTCTGAACGTGCAGCTTCTATTGCCGTAATACCGACGAAGGAAAAGCCATTTATAAGAAGTCTGGCATGTTTCGTCGCAAAACACACGGAAAAGCTTTGTGTGAATTTGTGGGGTAAATCCTCCGAGAATAACCGACCAGAATATGGCACTGTGTTTTCCAGAAAATTTATTTGTCAACCCTGAAAATCCCATAAGAAAGTCACATGTATAACTGTCGAAGTTTTAGGCTGTGAGAAAGTTGCAGAAAATAATATATTAAAGGGATCTCAGCTCCATATTTCTAAAATCGCAATACTGCAAGAATTTGCAGTGGCGTTTGAAATCGTAAATTGCAAGATATTTAATTTAACTGAAAACTAACCTCCAACCTACAGCAAACCAAGAACGAAACGACCAACGTGGTAATCAACATCATAGTCGCGAGCTCCTGATGATGGGCATAGTAGTGCCCGAAACATGTTGAGCCTATAAGAAGTACAATAAAATAATAAGTGGCATCTAGTTGGTCTTTTATTCTTCAGGTATCACAATGATGCATGGTCCAATAAACAACAGGTAAAACTACATGTGTTCCCTCAACTGACTATATAGCAGAATAAATATTAGATTTCAATAAAGAGTAATCGCAAAATGTTTTGCAATAAGTAAAATATACAATTATGTGTGCTTAAGTTACGGTAGACGTCTGTCCTATAAGGCATTGGTTTTTTTTGTCCTTGTTCTGAAGTCCCTTTAAGGGAGTTCTGCCAGTGGGCTGAAGTTATTTCAAAGACCTGTTCTACAAAGATTTAGCGGTCTGTCGTAGTACTGAAGTCACTTTACAAAGATCTCCTATATGCAACATTTCAGTGTACGTTGTCACAGAATGTCTTTGCAGCCGACAACTGCAAAACTTATTCCCTGAAGCATTTACAGGCAAGGGTCCAATTCATAAAACTTGACACACATTCTCCGAACATTTGTCTGCTGCGCAACACAAGTGTACACCAAATGGCATAACACATACTCTTCGAAAAGAACACTCACGGGTGGAATTGAATATTGCCTTAAGAAGGGAACTATCCAGCACAGGTAAAAATTCATATTACTGTCAAATCTAAATTTATGACTTTGATGATGATAATAATAATAATAATACTAATTTAAAAAGCCGAAAAGATTCTAAAACATAAAGACCTTACAATAGAAATACAGCGCATGTGGAATGTAAAAACAAAGGTGGGACTATTTCAAAGTCATTCAGAAAATACGTGACCAACATACCAGGAAAACATGAAGTCAAGGAATTACAGAAAACAACCATATTGGGCACTGCACACATACTTCGGAGAGTTCTAATGTAAAAGTAAATAAATTCAAAACTGAAACTAACGATATAAGCACCATTAACAGTAATAACAGAATAGCTGCAACACTGTATTCCCTAGGGACGTAGTTTGTCTCAGGAATATAAGTATAAATACCCTGCATAAAGGAGATGATGATTATGATGATTAAAATAATAATAATAATAATCTAGCTACTATGGGTTCGGGTCACTTGTTGACCCATTCCTGTTTCACACTTCTAGAAGTCTCTTTAACGGTCTCCCCTGGTTTCTTTTGCCTTTTGTTCCGTGGTTTTTCATTCTCCTTGTTGATCTATAACGAAGCATTCTCTGTACGTGTTGCAACCAACTTCTTCTGTATTCCTGTATTTTGTCCAAAACTGGGGTCATATTAGTTCTTTTCAATACCTGTGTTTGTTTTATAATCTGTCCAAGTGTATCATGCTGTGTTACTCATACATTTTGTCTCTGCTGCTGTTACTCTTCTTTTGTCCCTTGCGTCTCTGGTCCAATTTTCACTGCCGTATAATAAAGCCGTATGGGCCAGTGTACTCTACCATTTTATCCTTTTTTTCTTTAAAGTTTTCTGTCTTCTAAACATATTGTTTACAACGACTGTTATTTTCCAGTAGTTATTAATTTGCAACTTGTGAAAAAGAAGTTGGCATTGATATCTTTGAAAATCAAGTACACATTTTAAGACGTAGCTTATAAAAATATAAAGTACATATTTAAAGATCTCCATAAATCATTCTAAATCGTGTATATTTTAAAACATGACGCAAAAAGGGTAAGAAATTAAAATTGCATGAACAACGAGAAATGCCTCTCACGAGTCAGTTGACCTTCTCGTCTCGTAGCCGCGAAGACTATGTAAGGTGTACACTGTGACGCATTACACAGAATTTACGATGGCAATATATGTGTTGTCGCTGTATGCGTATAAATTTCAAACCGTATTCAACTGTAAACAATTACGACCAGTTTTTACTATACTCGCAATACTAGCAGTATTATGTGCAGATCTCGTCTATCGAATTTTACCTCAATAAGACAATAAATGTGGAAAGTACGGACAGAGACTTCTTTAAGCCACTGTGCCGACTTCCACGAAACTCTAAATTGCCAAGCAGTGGTCCGTTGACATCTGCTGTACAGATTTCTATTGAAATCGGGCAAAAATATAGATAGTAAGGCAACATTTTCTTTACATCTATGTAACATAAACGAATAAAACACACGCTTTTTACAAGAAAGTTTCAATTTAATTGTAGTGTCTTCGACATGTTTCGAACAGCCAAGTGTTAATCCTCAGGAAGACTTGTACATGCAGTTTTATGGTATTGCTTTCATGCTCCCATATAAACAGTCTGATCGATGACAGGATGTGCTTGATAGTATGAAGTACATCCTGTGAAAGTTCAAACATCCGTGTCTTTCGCACGCAACCAGTAAGATAATATTTAAGTCGTATAAAATTTCTGTAACTTTCTTTTCAAAACTTGCCGTATTCTTAAAATCCAAGGGTTGGGATTCCTCGACAGGAGGTATCTACTGTCTTAAGCGCTTTTGTCAAGTGCGCCGCGAGGATTTGCATAGACGAATTGTTATATATAATTAAATAACACTGAAAATTTTAAAAATTAATAAATTATATTATTGTTTCTTATGCGCACATGCACACAAGAAGTTAAGAAATTGGGTGGGGTTCGATGAATTTCTTGCCAAACGAGGAGTCAGTATTACACATCAATTTGGAAATCTCTACATACATCTAGTTATTTTAATTGACAATTTTATCGAATTTTATTATCCGTCTGCTTAACCACAATTCTGCTTTTTTATACAAAGAAAAGCTTTCTGTATAGAATTACCTCAGGCAACAAACAAACGCAACACACCGTCCAACACAAAACGTTATTGTCACATAACACTGTGTTACATTTTTCTGTTCGCACGAACCGTCACCAGGCCCATCTTATTGCAACAGTTTAAAAAACATACGGACATTTTAGCATGCAAATGTTCTGTAAGTGAGTTCTCACTAAATCTAGGCTATTTATTAAAATGGCCAGTTCTCACTAACAGAACTATTGCTTACTAAAATGCACGTAAGTTTTTTAAACAGTTGTAATAAGAAGTGCCTGATGACGGTTCGTGCGAACTGAATATATAGCACAGTGTTATGTGGCATTAAAGTGTCGTGTTGGACGATGTAATTCAGTTGTTTGTGGTATAGGAAAAAACAACCTTACCTTTAAGAATAAAACTACTTAATGTAAATTGTAAGTATGTACAATAACTTTGTGTTCCGTTAAAAAAAAATAGCTTTTGCCGGGAGCGCCAAAAATTTAGAACTTAAGTGTCATGGTGTAGAATTCACTCAGAATAACAACCAACTCCATGTGGAGAGCTGTTTGTACATTCTTGAGTTATTTGAATTTTCTCTCTGCTGTTATATCAGAAGAGGTTGTGGCATTAAAGAACTTTTCTTTGTCTGCCAGCCGGTAAATGTGAATGAGTGGCCGATTGTCGGCATCTTGAACCCGATCAAAGGGAACCTGATTGACCGGTCATTGCTATATTATTAACAGCAGTACACCCGTACTATTCGGACGCTATGGAGAGGCAAAACGGAGGAGAAAGATCACACCCACACAATCTCGGCCTCCACGCAAAACAACTGTGAAATACTGTACATTTACCCTTTAACAGACACACATACACACACAAGTGTTTATTTATATGGAACACTTAAATATTAAAGTTTTGTGTGAGTGACTTACGGCTTTTTTTCCATTTTTAATTTCTTGCATAAACCACATCAGGTAATCAGCAGTGACAAGATTCGGTTACTAATACTACTACTACTACCACCACCACCACTAAAGTACTATTACTACTACTACTACTACCACCACCACCACCACCACGAAATAACTACTACTACTACTACCACCACCACTACAAGTACTAATCCTATTACAAGTACTGCTACTACTACTACTACTAAAAGTACTAATACTGCTTCTACTACTACTACTACAAGTATTACTAATACTACAAGTACTACTACTACTAATACAAGTACTCCTACTACTACTACCAGCACGCCCACCACTAAAAGTACTAAAAGTACTGCTACTATTACAAGTACGACGACTACTACTAAAATTACTACTACTGCTTCTACTACTACTACAAGTATTGCTACTAGTACTACTACTACTACAAGTACTCCTACTCCTACTCCTACTACTACTACCACTACAAGTGCTACTAATACTACAGGTACTAATAGAAGTACTACTACTACTACTACTACTACTAATACTACTACAAGTACTGCTACTACTACTAGAAGTACTACCACTGCTTCTACTACTACTACTACTACTACAAGTACTAATACTACTACAAGTACTACTAGTACTACTACTAAAAATACTCCTACTACTACTACAAGTATTACTACTACTACTACTACTACTACAATTGCTACTACTACAAATACTACTACTAATACTACAAGTACTACTACTAGTATTATTACTACTACTATTACTACTACTACTGACGTTGGTTTCTGTTATAATTTTATGGCGGTGAAACTAACGAATACGAAATGGGCTGACAATGTAAATAAGACATATATACAGCATTTCATTGCGAGAACCTGAAAGACAGAACCCCTTGGGAGACCTAGATATAGATGGGTGTGATAATATTCAGATAAATATTAATATCCGGAATGACGCTGTGTTTACTACAGGAAGCTGTATGTCCGTGCTCCGGTCAACACGGTAATGAACTTCCGACTTCTGTATATGAAAAGTGGAGAATTTCTTCACTAGCTGTTTGTACTCTGAAGTTAGCTGTGTATTATGGAACACACGCATTGAGATTGTAATGAAAAAAATACAAAATCTGAGTTTGGAAGCAAGAAACTCGATTCTAGAAATAGCCGCAGCGCATAAAGGCTCCGTCTGTGTTGCCTATAAAGATGCAACCGGTCGTGCAGTGCGAATTTGACGTTTAGTAGCCATTAAATTGGCTAACTGCATAGATCTGAAGTGGTGGTTGTGGTTTTTCCATGGTCCTCCTTAGTGAAGAGGCAAATAGAAGCAAGTTGTTGCAAAAAGGGAAGGCCCACTTCCTCCATTAGGAAAGCCTTAAACCAAAGTGGCCTCCAGGCGCGGTGAGGTAACGCGTATAATAAAGTATGGCCAGCTTATCACAATTTTAGGCATCACATTCTAAAACCACAGTTGTAAAGTTGGCGAGTCTTAAGACATACCGCTACACAGAACAGTCTTCCTGTCTAATCAAAACCTTGCCAGAGCACAATAGCCACGGGCCAAAATATCTGCGTAACACATGCAAGATATATTACAATTGGATCTGCACCACACTGAACAGAAGAATGGTCGTACTGGGGGGCCTTACCGAAATCCAGGTACTGCGCCGCGAAGGAAATTATTGGCGTTCGGTGTTAGAATATGAGGAGCATTGCTGAAATGATGACTGGGACGGCGAAACCGGCCAACTCGGATAAAATGTGCCCTAGTGCCGCTTTTTTCTACGTGGGATCGAACCCGGACCACCTAGCCGCTTAATCCTTCGTACGAAGGAGTGGTCGTAGCGTAAGAATTCCGGCCGGCGGCCACAACTCTGATCAGTTCGTTTCTCTTTCTTTATGTGTGTGTGTGTGTGTGTGTGTGTGTGTGTGTATGTGTGTGTATGTGTGTGAGTGTGTGTGTGAATGAGGAGGGCCACATAGTAGTCCCTGTTAAGATTGCCTTTCTCCTGATGAAGGTGTAGTGCCTTTTGGGGCAAAAACGAAACATGGCTGTGTAAAATATCGCTTGCCACTCTATTGCATAGTGTCTGCAATACTTAGCGTGTCGGCTATGTCCTATGTTTTATACCTTGCAATTAAATATATTCCGTATGTTTCCTTCAACGGTTGTTTAGGGACGCTTAACTTATATTTCATATGTGTTTGTGTAGGCGAAATAACGAATAAATATAAAGCCCCAAGAATAATTAAATTTTGGTTTCGAAAATATGCGCTGTTTCCAGGTGTATCAAACATTGCGGATATCCGGATAAAGATACTTGTCATTCTGTACCCGCAGTTTTAATTTGTGTACATATTTCCTGCATGCAAGGGTGCAGTTGCCTTCATCTGCTCTGTAGGTTTAACTTTTAAAGTTTCGCTACTCTTTTGTGGAAAATTTTCATATTGTGGGCTCAGTTCGTATTTAAACGCGATATTTTTGTGATCAGTGAAGGAGCTAGCAGACTATGATGATTGCTAGCTGCAGATGCACTTCCATGAACCCCATGTCTCTTCTTATTACGTAGACGTAGACTCCAGTTGAAATGTGATGGCACACGGTGATGCACGGGAGGGAGGGGATGTGAAGGGGAAACTGGCGAATGGAGCGCGTAGCCAGTACCCTTCATACTACCTCGGAACATGGTGTATCAAGCATTACTACCACTGATGCGCACACCTCGGCTGCCAGTAGTCGACTGAACTGACGCCCCCGCCGATTTAAATGGACTCGTCCGTTTCGCCGAAAGACGAAATCTGGTTTCTGTGCGTGTGCCATCACATTTCAACTGTCCTGTAACTCCCAGGTAGGGTGGGGCAAGGATTCGCTGTAGTGCAAGACGATCTGTAGTGTGGTGCAGGAGCAGCCTTATGCCGGCTGGCGTTGTAGTACTGACGCAACAGAATTCAATAGAAGAATGATTTTATGCATTGCTGATATAACTTATATATAAAACAACCTGTATTTCAGGCTCCGTCATTGGCTTATGTAATCATGTCTGTGTGTGAGCACGTGTGAGGGTGGGGCCGCAGTCTATGGGACACAATGTGCCCCAGGGTGTGGTCGAAAAGTAACAGCACAAAGGAGTGTTTTATAGGCCCCATGATAATGATGATGATGGTAATAATACTGATAATAATAATAATAATAATAATATAATACTATCTGGGTGAATAACCAAAATTGCCTCTCTTTTGAGAAGCCCTTGCATCTCTACACTATACTCACTGTACGAAAAAGGGGTTAAATAGAGCCAAATTTAGTTCTAATGCTTTTTTCTGGTTAAGATTCCAAATAATATTTTGCACACTTTTGGACAGAAATTCGTAATGGCGACAGTCAATAGATTGTTTGCTCCTCAGGGACCTAGTGCGTGTTTTATTTCAACGAAATGTATTAATCTGCAACAGAATTTAAGGAATTACAATCCAAAAGAGTTTACATTTTAAAACTGAAAAATTGATAACTGAGAGAAAAATACATATTGAGGGCAACGGTCATTCCAGAAGGGAGGCGAAGTTATAGTTCCAACCAATTCTCAACTCGGCGCTAAAAGGAGATGTGTGTTCAGCACAACGCTCCGGCCGTCTCACTCGTGAGATAACGCGGTACCCATTGTGGAGGAAGGCGGTTGGACGCTGGAAACGGACTGGACGGCACGGGAAGTCCACCGACCACGGCGATTCGATCCCCGCACTGTCCATACCCTAGCGAGTCGCTATGGCGGCGCCCATGTATTGAAGACAGAAATATAATTTTTAAGAACTTGCAACTTTAGCTTGTATTCGTACAATTTCCTTTCCTGCTAATTGTTTGTCTCGTTATGCCGGTTAAGAATGCAGCCACACATGTAGGGCAAGAATGAAATATTAATAAATATGTACTGCTTTCCTAACACATTCGCTTTGCTATACACATAAAAGCGACATTTTACCGACATTTACGTAAAGAAAAATGAAGGTTTGCAATAGGATTTACCCACAAAATAAAGTGCTCTCCTTCTTATCCATTTTCTATCCACAAATACACGATAACGGCATTTTCTCTTGTCTTTGTACACTAACATTCCGTACTTCTCAACACACAAACAAGTTCTCATATTGATATTCAGCAACATGCATGACTCGACCAATAAATGTTTAGCAACCGGATATTGCGTTGACCAGTGCCCCCTTAATAATTGTGTTTATACAGTGTTTAACCTGTAATATATTTATTTTGGTCTAGAGCAGTGTCGCAATGTTTTGCCTCCGGACTTGGCGCCAATTAAGATCGCCACTGTAGTGTACCAGTAAGTTAGACTTAACTTCTGACCTAGCTGGCTCCTAGGCGTGGGTTCAGTGGTGAAATAACAAAATTGCCGAAGCCCAAATCAGTTAGTAGGGGCTCACTAAATCTGATGTTCAAATGTCGAAGATCCAAAATATGAACACCTGAAGGAAATGGCTCTAACCTTACACTGCACAATAAGCGTGTTACAGAACATAAAACGAACATACAAAATTCTCAGTTTAAAGAAAGAAAAACAAAACCATTTTTGCATAATCAAATTGGTTTAAATCTACGCACAGAAATTTCTAAATTGTTTGGGCTGTTGGACCTCTCGCTCTATTAGAACAGAAACAGAAGTTTCAACGAGACTGAAAATAAAAGCCCTTGCCAGGTCGCTTGACGACACTCGATGGCCCACAGTCGGACATAACTTGTGATCCGAAACGGAGGATTTCTTTGAAACTGGAATGTGATGTCATTAACATAATAAATATATTCCGTTACCTCAGAGAAATCTGCTGTTTTTTAATTCAATAAAGCGGTTGTCTTCATAGTCATTGTCATGAGGCCATAAAACCTCACCTGTCGCTTAAGTTCCATGGTGTTGGTTGTAGAAAATACGACGATTTTCAAAAGAAATCGGTTAAAGATTGCACTGGGTGAAAAATTGTGAGCTGTTAAACATAGTTCCTCTGAGTTATCGGGCAGGCATTTTATTAATACACCGGCCGATGAGTTCCCCTCGTCAAAGAACTCGGGGCTGATGCTGGAGCCACTGCAATACCATGGCTTTAATGAATTCCACTGACCGAATTTCCTGCCACTTAGCTCTTTCTTAGAGACGACCCCCCCCCCCCCAAAAAAATTTCAATTTGATTGGTAAAGGGCCCACCCTTCAAAGGGATGGTGGATCGCACCAAGTCCTGGAGGGTGGGGTCAAATTAAAAACTGCCATTTTTA
>Ga0131853_10022958_pt1 | contig 11275 bp, 13 predicted proteins | sample TergutLab28metaG_FD_92764 | JGI IMG/M metagenome (GOLD analysis project Ga0131853, IMG submission 92764) | Labiotermes labralis P1 segment gut microbial communities from Petit-Saut dam, French Guiana - Lab288 P1 (version 2) (version 2) | ecosystem: Host-associated > Arthropoda: Insects >...
AGGGGTGTCACGTGGTCAGCGCAACGGGTCCCCACAGCCGTTAATCTCTGTTTTCTAGACCTGGAGCCGCTACTTTTTCATTCAAGTAGCTCCTCAATTGACCTCACGAGGCTCACGAGGCTGGTTGGACCCCATTCCAGACCCACTACTACTCAGAAAATCTGGTAGCGCCGGGGATCGAACCCGGGACCTCTGTATCTGTGGCCAGAAACTCTGACCACTAGACCACAGAGGCGGTCGGGGAAATGATATATGAAGTACTAAATGTTTTCAAGACTTTTCCTCCACAGACTGATCCTGCTACAATACAAGGTCACACAAACAAAGTGACGGACCGCTGGGATTATCCAAAAGGTTATGAAATAAGGTGTTTTAGGCGTAAACGCCACATAATGGTTTGTCCATTTGTCCCCAATTACAAAAGCGAAAGCTAACTTGACAAACTTTAATATTACACTATATCATTAACCTAAAGACAGTTTTTCCAGATATTTTAATTTTTGTTCCGTGTACTTGGCTTCTTGGGCCACTTTGCATAAAGTCTTCATTAAATCTATTTACTCCTGTGTCTAGATGAAACAGAATGCTTTTATATAGCTGTATTATCACCAAAATCTCTTAATTCCTACTCACTTTAGCTCATTTTATGGACCAAATATATAACGAATAAATTCAATTCAATTTTTTTCTGCAATGTCTTTTAAAAACTCAAATAAGGCAACACGCATTATTGTTATCAGAATGGTAATATTGGGAAGTTTTATTAACTGTAATATCTAGCTTTTAATCCACTGAAATAAAGGCACAGGGAATAAACATGTATCACAGCCACGAAGTATTCGCATGAATTTCGACATCACACATTTGTGCACCTATACTACCAACATAAAAACGGCTTCTATGTTGGTGTTAACGTTACAAGCCCCTGGTTTTTAGTTGTGCCGGCTATTTGAGTTATGGAACTTGGAAACAGTTTCCAACACTGCATAACTTAATTAAGAGGAATATGTTTGTGCTAATGTAGAGGAGGAACTGTCTGAGTACACCTATCGTCTGCCGTAGGTGTACCACCTTCGGCTCACTCGGTATTTGCATACAATGTAACGATTTCAGTATACTGTCTTACGTAATGATGTTCAAGTGTGCTTACAGAAATAGTTTCTATGTCTCCTATTATATCCTTGCAATTTATGGCCTTGAATTTAATAATTACATCGAGGATTATTGCCGTCGGAAGAAGAAAACTCATTCACATACTTTGTTTTTTTCTAAAATAACTCTACTTTAGGATGTGACACTTGTGGTCTGGTAGTTTCGAAAGAACCTGCTGTATTCGTGGTAGAAGCCTGGAAAAAACTAAACTATGTTCCTCCAAAAAGTCTGTAAATTTCTACCAAAATAAACGGTGTCGTATTTCAGGGACCAATAATCTTTTAAACCATCTCACTGAGAACATCGAAGCTCTCATAGTGCATTTCGGTTCTGGGTAGTTTAAGTAGCAGTTGAGACAAAAATGTGTAGGCATACAACATAAGCAAAACGGCAGCCTACACTGCAGTTAATAATGTGTTTGTTTCCATTACATTATTCTCAGAAATAAGGAACTTCCGAGCGCAGTTTCACCCAAAGCTGTGCTCATCGCGACACACTATAGAGGGTGTCCCAGGAGGAAAGTTCAATATTCTGGGAGGTCATAGTATCGGCCATTCTAATCAAAAATGTTTATGCAACCATGTGTCCCATTCCGAACGGTTTCCGAGATAGAGCTATTTGAATGTACAGCTGCAAAATTGTTGATAAAGAGATATTACGTGTACGTGCTGTTTCTAATATCGGTATTTATTGTTCAAGTGACAGAGTTGGTACAGTTTATAATAAATGTTCGGAAATTCCACCGTCAACATCAATGCACTTTTTAACTCGTGTGAATACATGGCGTGTTTTTCGTCTGAGTACGTCTTGGCTTTCGTTTTTGCAGGCGATAACATCCAGTATGTTAACGAGCAGTTCGTCTCGTGTATCCGCTTTTTTTCTGTACACTTCACTCTTCACCAAACCCCATAAACAAAAATCTAACGGGTTTAAGTCTGGAGATCTTGGTGGCCAGTTAATGGTACTGTCACGACCGATCCACCTATTACGGAAAGTGTCATTGAAATGTTGCATCACATGTCGGGTGTAATGAGAAGGGGTTCCGTCATGATGAAAGAACATAGCAATCCGTGTAGCCAAAGGAATATCCTCTAGTTGTTTTGGTAATTCATTTTGCAGAGTCTAGGTAATTTTGTCCTGTCACACGATCGGCTAAAATAACGGGACCAATCAACATGTCACCGATCATACCGCACCACACATTGATAGAAAAACGACTTTGAAAATTTGTTTCCACAGTACCATGTGGATTTTCGTGAGACCATCGATGCGAGTTACATGTTTTGTTGATTCCGTTACGGGTGAAAATAGCTTCATCAGTGAATAGTAATAACGGAAGCAATTGACGGTTAGTATGTAACCAATGACAAAATTATAGACGCATGGCACTGTCCCCTGGGTGTAGATTTTGCAGAGGCTGTGGGTGAAATGGGTATAAGTCGTCTTCATGCATTGTTCACCATACACGTGTTCGTGAAACACCGATATGTGCTAAAAGTCTTCGCATGCTAGTAGTATGGCTACGCTGTACCATATCAAGAATGTTTTCCTGTTCCTCCGTGTTTTGTTTACGTGCCCGTTCAGATGAAACATGAGCACTGTGAAGCGTACCGTATTCACACAATGTATTGAACACCTTGTAAAACACTCTACGATCCGGAATTCTGCGCACTGGAAACCGTCGACAGTATTCTTCAACAGCAGCAGTGGCACTACCATCGCAGAAGCCATAAACACACATCATATCAGCATATTCGGCATTTGTGAAGATGTGCGGCATTTTTCACAACACTCCAACAATGTCACTATCAACAGTCACAACTGCCAACTGACGCTTCACACAGATTCACATGCTTCAGACAGTGGCGCAGTACGGCGGGAGGGAAGGACAATACTGGGCGCCCAAGCCAAACCACTACAGTATCCGGTCAAATGCCTCTATCTCGGAAATCTTTCAGAATGATCGATGACGTGTTGATTGGTGCCGTTATTTTAGACGATCTTATAACAGGACAAAATTACCTAGACTTTCTGCAAAATTAATTACCAAAACAACTAGAGGATGTTCCTTTGGCTACACGGATTGCTATGCACTTTCCCTAATAGGTGGATCGGTCGTAGCAGTACCATTAACTGGCCACCAAGATCTCCAGACTTAACCCCGTTAGATTTTTGTTTACGGGGTTTGATGAAGAGTGAAGTGCACAGAAAAAAAGTGGATACGCGAGACAAACTGCTCGTTAACATACTGGATGTTATCGCCTGCAAAAAGGAACGTCAAGACGCACTCAGACGAACAACACGCCATGTCTTCACACGAGTAGCAAAGTACATTGATGTTGACGGTGGAATTTTTGAACATTTATTATAAACTGTACCAACTCTGTCACTTGAACAATAAATACCGGTATTAGAAACAGTACGTACACGTAATATCTCTTTCTTATCAGCAATTTTGCCATGTATATTCAAATAGCTCTATCTCGGAAACCGTTAGGAATAGGACACATATTTGTACAAATATTTTTGATTAGAATGACCGATACTATAGCCACCCAGAATATTGATCTTTCCTCCTGGAACACCCTGTATAATGGGTTAAAACGCCTCCGAACCACGAGATGAAACAAAGTCCCGAAGCTCGTGCTCATAACAAGTTTTGGACAAACTTAATCAATTTTCCAGATCGAAACCGATGGCAACAATTTGTAGTTAATCACTCGCGGTAATTTGTAGCCGCCCCCTCCTCCCCAGTCGAGTGAGGGAGGCGCAGTGGCACTGTGACAAAGAACAGTGGGTTTACCGACGTTCTGGATCTCAATTCAATAATCGTGACAAAGCAAGTGTAGACACAGCACACAGCCAGTAACAGATCTCTAGGACTTGTCTGGAGTTCTAAAGTTTTTAGCACATAATTTTCTTAATACAATGAAACATCAGGTACTCACAACCGTGACTAAGAGGATTATTTTCTTCTTGGATGTTATGTCCTGTAGCCTGATAGATATGTGCAGATATTTTGAATGAGTTGCTGCATTCGGTTTTGGAACAAAAGAGCCTTGAAAAAACAGAGGTGTTATTATCGGTCGAAACGTATGTACATATCTATCAGAGTATAGGGCACCAAACCTGCAAAGACACTAAATTTACTCGCTCTTATTCAGTAAACGTTTGCAATTTGTTTCTCGCCTGTTGACAGAAATAATATACATTAATTAATGTTATGTATTCAAACGTTTTATGTCAAAGAATATTATGGCATTTTGTTCACAAGCACTAAATCGTGACGTGTCAACAATCTAACACGCCTATCTGTTTAACAACAGGTATCTTGCATTGCTATATGATAAGTGGGTTCCTGTCACCACGGAATGGCGCGTCCTCAGGTTGCGGATGGAGGAACTGCCTCGAATATGGATGGTAGCTGCGAATGTCTGGAATAATCAGTCGTGGACAGCCGACAAGGGGTGGTCCTCCAGCTTGGGGGTCGGCGAGGTGCTAACAACTCCTCACCTAAAATCTGGTTTTGTTACGAAATATGAACACCTGCCTCGGATTTGGACTGATACTTTGGTACAATCTAAGCAACGAAAAAAGGACGCGAGATTTAGTACGTGGAATGTTAGGAGCCTGTATAGGACAGATTCACTTACAGCAGCAGCCAGGAAATAGCAAGATACAAACTAGATTCAGTGGGTGTGAATGAGTTTATTTGGAACAAAGCTGGGGATTATAATTTTATCTATAGAAAAGGAAAATGAAAATCGTCAATTGGGAAAAGGGTTTGTTCATGCTGATGATATTGTATTGAGAGAAAGAGTACATACTGTAAAAAAAACGCAGAAAATTTGATAGTGGCTAGTAAAGAAATTGGACTAGAAGAAAATGATAATAAAACTAGGTATACGGTATATGGTAAAATCTCGAGATCAGAATGCAGGACAAAGTCACAGTGTAAAGACTGGTAATAGTTCCTTTGAAAGGTTGGAAGAGTTCAAATATTTGGGAACAACTTTAACATATCATAATTATATTCAAGGTGAAAATAAGAGCATATTGAAGTCAGGGAATGCTTCTTATCATTCGGTGCAGAATATTTTGTCTTCCAGCTTGCTAACCTGAAATTTAAAGTTTAATATATACAGAACCATAATTTTGTCTGTTTTTTGTGTGAGTGTGAAACCTGGTGGCTCACGATGAGGGAGGAACGTAGGCTGAACGTGTTTGAGAATAGGGTGTTGAGGAGAATATTTGGGCTTAAGAGGGACGAGGGAACAGAGGAATTGAGAAAACTACATAATGAGGAACTTAATGATCTCTACTCCTCACCCAATATTTTTCGGGTGATGAAATCAGGAATAATGTGATGGATGGAGCATGTAGCGCGTATGGGGAGAGTAGAGGTGATTACGGGGTTTTTGTGGGGAAACATGAGGGAAAGAGACAATTTGGGAATCCCAGACGTAAATGAGAGGATAATATTAAGATGGATCTTCAGTTAGTGGGACGGGGGTATGGACTGGATCGAGCTGGCTCAGGATAGGGACAGGTAGCGGGAACTTGTGAATGCGGTAATGAAATTTCAAGTTCTATAAATTGCGTGGAATTTCTTGACTACCTGAAAACCGGTTAGTTTCAAGAGAATGACTCTGTTCCATGGAGTAGGTAAATAAGTAAGTATCTTGCATAGCCAAGGCGGAAAGTCAGCCTAAGATATTATATTAAAAGTAATTTCAACTTCTGCTGAACATAAATTCACGCGATTTAAATAAAATCGAAACAAATATTATTTCCGTGTTTGCAGTATTTTTACGTGTGGCTGGGTGAAGGAGAAAAAATAAATCTGTTATACCATTAAAGAGCAAACTACGGTCTGTGGATGAGGTCGGCCCAAGAAAATATGTTTTTCCGCTATCGAAGGCACTGTAATATTTATTTACTTATTTTTCAGTCTGAACACTTCTACCTACTCTTTGAATGTGTTCAGAGTTACTGTTGCACATCATCACGCTCAACGACACACACAAACTCGGTAGGACTCCTCTGGATGAGTGATCGGCCCTTCGCAGAGACTTCTACCTGACAACACATACCATTCACAACAGAGAGAGCCCCACGACTTCGGCTGGATTCGAACCCGCAATCCCAGGAACCGAACGGCCTTGGGCCCATTCCTTATACCGACGGCCATCAGAATCAGCTCTCATATTTCTACGAACACGAGACTTGATTAATTTTTAATTCTCATCGACAACACACAATGTTTCCTTACCGTATTCGTAAGAGAAATGAGAATTTTGTGAAACGCCATTTATCACTTCGTAGTACCTAGCGCAGGAATTTGTGTCAGTAGGGCGCACGCTAGACCATGCTAAATTCCTACTTATGATAAATTTACCCCGTTATGTCTAGCTTTTCCAATTTCAATTTTTCCCAACAAAAACCCTATATCTGTTTCCCTGATCTCCCGTGGGGGTCAAATAACTACCCATCTCATTCTCAGTCACCTCATGTCCTACTGCAATGTGACTAGAAGTACAAATCATAGAGCTCTTCTTTATGTAATTTCACACACCGTTGTTATTTCACAGTTTGAGATTTAAATATTTTTATAATAAATCCGTTTTAAAAAACTCAGACTGTGGTCTTCACTGAAACTGAGAAACAAATTGGTGAAATATTAGTCAAAATTAATGTTCTGTATATTTTACTATTTTTGTTTCTTTACTACAGACGTTGGTGTAACATTCTGTGCTGTAAAGTATCATATGCTCCCCAAATTTAATTTGGTATCGATTTATTTGGGCACAAAATTCTAAGTCGTTAACTTTGTTCCATGATTTTCGAAGTAAGATTCAATTTGAGATGAATTGTAGGCTACCTTATGTTGTGAATTCGTCTTGAATTCTGTTCAGAAAAGAGGAACATGCCATTAGCTTATTCACAATACACCACTAGACCAACCTCCTCACAGGGGACTAATGAAATGTTTGTGTTCTTGTTTCGTTACGTAGTATTTATTCTTTCAAACGAAAAGTTTACATAATCGGTATGGACCAGGTGTCGATGTGTCTCATTCAGTTTCAGTACTGCCTGGATTCTTAGGCTTTCCTGGAAACACGCTGCAGAGAAAAGTTGGAAATCAGTGAAAATCATGCATCTCTGTGTTTCAAAACCATAACGAACAGCAAAATCGTCACAGAAATATTTCCCTACATGTATCCTGCCAGGTGTTTCTTTCATGCAAATTTGAATTAGTATAATCAGTTTCATGATTATACGAAACATAATGAAACTTTCGCATGACTGTGTATTTTAGGGCAAGGATTTATCAGACCTTTGTCGGAACCCAAGCTGGAATATCGCTCTTGTCTCTTATCCATAAATTCTTACTCGGTACTTTCACAGACACTCGCAAGTTCTGCAACCCACGGACGTGCCACACACATCACGTGAAGATAAGAGACGTAATAACTTGGGATTTTATACCGTGTCCTTTTTCTTCATTTATCACATTATTATCTTTTGATAATCTATAAAACGTGAAATCAGTTTGCATGCTGGAAACATTCTGACATTCTTTAATTCCATCAACTAAAGACTCGTAACTGTTCCGAATCATTCCCATCCATCCTCCAACAGAAAATAAAGTAACTGTCAACGTCTTTAGTTGGCCTATCGTCGACTCTGGTAATACGGATCTAAAACAACTCTCAACCATTTTAGTGCGCCCCCCGTGGACTCTGGTAATACGGTTCTGAAAAATTGTCAATCAATGCAGTGTGGCCCTCGTGGACTGTGTTAATACGGTTCTAAAATCCATTGCTTATTAAGCTTTAAAATTTAAAGTTAAAATGTCTGTAACGCAAAATGTGACATTGAAAACACCCTTTATTTTGCACACACAGTCTTCGAATATGTTCATTACAATTATTATAACAGCGATATTTTTCCTATACAACACACAGAGGTTGGTTTTTCTAACAGAAACACAGTGCTCTTTGTGAGGTACAAACTCTTTGTGTGCTCACCCACAAATATGTATGCAATATAATTTCAGTCTTACAAGAGTTAAGGCACGTAACTTCTTGTTAACAATGCGATGGCACAGATGTCACTGCCATAATAAGTGATCACTAACATCACTTTGTACTTAATATCTTTGGTAACAGAACAGAAAACGGTGGATTTGTTTACGTCTGTGCACGAAGTACCTGCAAAACAAAGAATAAGTGAAATGTGTGCATAAATATTTATTTTTATCGTAATACTTTCAACTTCTATATTTGGTAGGCCTTTCTGTACAGTTGAAATATAATTGTTACATATGATTGCCAAATTTCCTTCTAACTAAAACAAAACTACTTCCTTGTCAAAGAATTCACAGTTTGTTTGTACTCGTCCACTGAAGTAGACATGAAAGCGAAAACACTGTATAAATATCGGATGTCGAAAAAAGCTGAACTCGTTTTGAGACCATAACAACCTACTTCAGAAAGAAAATCATATCTTTCCTTTCTGACTACAAATTTGTTTTCTCATTCATAATGCAATACTACTCCCAGACTCAATTACCTGTTTCTGTTCAGATATACATAATTCAGATGCGTTGCCAGCACAGTAAGAAACACAAGTGAACCTGAAAAACAGAATGCTTCCACAAATGCAGAAATGTGCGCTGAATACCAGTTCGAGTTGTCATGCTGAACACCATAAGACATCGTATACTCTCATGACACTGAACAGGCCTTTCCTGTAACGGTGTTCGCTACTCAGTTTCGAAGCTGAACCCTACCTCAAGTTTACATGCCTCTATGAATTCTGTATGAGACCAATAAGAAGATGGACTCTACATTTTCTTAATGCTTTTAGAAGCAACAAAAGTTATTCATGTAGTATTATTGCTTCGTTCCATGTTACGGAATGGATAAGATAAAACTTATTCACGGATTCATTAGTGACGTTTGATACTGTCACTTACTCGAAACATTTCGTACCTGTTATTGAAACCGGTGATTTAACACCGCTGTACAAGGGTCCACCAGTGAATCTTCGTTGAGCCACATCAATCAAGCCACCGCAATCACAACGTAGTTTTAACATCCACATTAACATTTTCTTCCCATTCCATAAACTAATTAAAACTTTGTGCAGACAAGTAGGTAATGTAAATAGATAAATAAATATAAAATTATAAGTTTTCGAAAATCATTGCAAATCATAATACAATTTCTTCACCCAAAATAAAGCGTACAGTCTAAGAAATTTTAGTGGGAAAAAAGTTATAATATTTCCCTTGTAGCATTAAATTTGAAAACAATTAGGCTTAATGTACTTGTCAAAATTGCAATAGATTCATTAACTTTAAGTATCTTCTTCAAGGGTTGGGAATTCAAGGATTCTTGATCCTTGAGGATGTGACCGACAGGTTTTCCCGAAACGTCGGCAAGGAATTACAACAATACTCGCTGCGTAACATCCTAGACGAACGCAGTTCTCAATCACGGAAAATTTCTAGTTAGTCGTTGTCGGGAATGAAGGTCATCAGGTGGTAAAAGGGTGGTAACAATAAATGAACTATTCAAATTACTACTTTTAGATGTTTGTTATAAGCACTTCGTCACTTCAAACCAACAGCTCACCCTTACCGTACGCACATTGTGCACATCTCTTTAGCTACTGTCGTGTGTCCGTTAATGCTACGATAAATACTATCAATTATGAACATAATGCTTCCTGCATTGCATTCTCATTTAAATTCACACAATTAATTTATTGGTAATGAATTTAATTGCACATTTATCGTTTAACCACCATTAATCTTGTCTGATATTAAGAATTTATTTATTTCCCCTTATTAACATATTTTGATAACACTTCTAGCCGGTAATATGTGTATTTATAAGTCCGGGAGCTCTGGGTATACACAATTTGCCGCACGACACAGCCAGTGCGTGCGTCTCGTTTTGTTTCAAAACCGAGAGCCACGGCATTACGAAATTTCCCCAGTTCCGCCGCTATAATAATCCTGTTACATACTAATTTCAAAACCAAATTCAAAATTATGAGTGGTTCATTTGAATTGGCTTTTTTTCTCTTTCCGAACCGTCAAAGAGCGCTACAACGTATCAAAACACTCAATGATTCTGGAGGTTTCCCCAAGCATCTCGAATTCTCTTAAATGCGTTTACGAACTTACGGCGAACCGAGGTAGGCAATGTGTGAATAATTAAAGGTCCATACGGTACACCGATTTCGGTGTATAGGTTTCAAAATATTACTGTTCTGGCTGACTAGCAAACTAGCCTCATAGCGTTAACGCTCAGTAACCAAGTTGTGAGAAATTTTTCGAAAAGGGGGTGGGGGAAGCAGGGGCGAATAGCAACTCCTCGACTACGAGTTACCGTTACTTGGTGCTGTCAAGAAGGGAACCCCGAGTTCCTACGACAAGGAAATCAAGTCAACGACTGTCATTTCGGACCTCAGCCTAAGCACACAAGTTGCTATTAACTTACAGAATTCTCCTTTAAAACTGAAACTTTTCCGCTCCTCTCAGCGACAAATGTCGCTTAGCAATAGTGAATATTATCAAAGAATATACAAATACCACTAATATTTGAAAAACAAGTTTGTGACTTGAAGTGAGAATTGCTCTATGCTACGATATGATTCTCACAAGATTTAACACCTACACCTCTAAAGGCCATTCAGTGCTTAGTCTACATAAGAGACGCGGACTGCGTTCTCTGTACGAATTAGGATACGAATTTTTATGCATAATGTGGATGCACGTCTATCCTCTGGCGGTTACGTACAGGGTTATACAAACTGAGTTCCTGCCACACAAAACATTCTGCACCTCCACTACAAAGACCGATAAACTCTGTGTGCAGAAATAACACCCTCTATTGAGAGAGTAATACGAAGCCCGTAAGCACACTGATTAGTGTGGTGAGCTTTTAATGGTAAAGCAGGCGGTACTTACCTTTATCAGTGTGACTTAAAATATTAACGAGAGTTATAGTGACAGAAATTAATAATTTAAAAGTTTTAAAATATTAACGAGAGTTATAGTGACAGAAATTAATAATTTAAAAGTTTTAAAATATTAACGAGAGTTATA
>Ga0131853_10022959_pt1 | contig 11275 bp, 6 predicted proteins | sample TergutLab28metaG_FD_92764 | JGI IMG/M metagenome (GOLD analysis project Ga0131853, IMG submission 92764) | Labiotermes labralis P1 segment gut microbial communities from Petit-Saut dam, French Guiana - Lab288 P1 (version 2) (version 2) | ecosystem: Host-associated > Arthropoda: Insects >...
AAGAAAAAAAATGTTAGATAGAGATGATGGAAAAAATGTAAATTAAAAATGTTGGGAGGGTGATTTTTTTTTTTGTTTGGGGGGGGGGGGGAGGGTCTACATTTCAGTCTGGTCTTTTTAATTTATGCTTACTGTCATTATAGTTGGCGCACTGAGATTTGCATAACGCGTTTGTGTTTCTGTTAAAATTTTTGTGCTTATCAAGTGAACGAACTAATGGTTAGACAACTGACGGAACACCGACATCCGCCGAGATAATTACTTTATCGCGATTTGATTGTAATAAATTAATTAGTCTGTACAGCATTCATACCAACTCTTTGCCGCCCCCCCCGCTGCCCCCCCCCCCCCGCTATCGATTGATGGGTACCGGAGGCTCTCCATGGGTGTGAAGCGGCTGGTGCGACCGCTTACTTCCGGTTAGTGCTGGGGTTAAGAATGGGTGGAGCTCTACCTTCATTCACAATACGCATCCATGACTTGCACAGGGAAAGTTTAAGTTTACTTTACTTTTCTAGGCATGTTCGCATAGTCGCGAAAAGCGCGTATTAGCTTCATATCCGTCCGTCCGCATGTATCAGCGCAGTTCCCACGGAACGGATTTATGTGAAATTTAATATTGGGGACTTTTGTGAAAATATGTGGAGAAAATCCAAAGTTGGTTAAGATTGGGGGAAAAAATACCGAGGACTTACTTTACATAAAAGCGTAATTTCGTTTAATATTTGCTGGAGACACTAAATCTCCATAAAAGCGTCATATTGCGAGTGAAATGGTATGTGGCTCTTAGAATAGACGAGGAGGTATAAACATGCGAATGCGCCACAGTGTTACATTGTGCGTACATTGCCTGTCATGTTTCATCGCGGTTTGATTTACGTGGAACTGTAACCTCATTATCATGAACTAAACCTTCACGGTACGCCGTATTCAGTACGCTTATGTTGATAGCATTGGTCGTAGCTTTTAAACTGTAATCGGTAGCACATTCCTTATGCGTTTGCACTGTTTCGTTAATGTAGTATATCAGTTTACACAACATTACGAACGTAAATCGCCTTTTGACACAGTTACAGATTTAGCATAAATAACAAAATATCCGTTGGGTTTTCCGTTAGAAGCGCCAGTCCCATTTTATGTAGCTATCTAGCATTTCACTGATTTACAAGTTAAATGTTTATGAAGTCGTTTCGGACACGCAAGGAAGGTTTTGGGACACTCCAGAAAACATTGTCTGTGTTTTTAGAGCACTGTTCGTGTGTCATGGTAGTAAGCTCCCAAATACCTAGTTTTGTGTTTTTTAATTCAAGCATCAAGCGAAAATCAAATTTCTGTGTATATGGACATGGTTCAGCGTCATTATGGCTTTTGCTGTTCGGTTTTAAGCCCAAGGTACAGTCTTTCCACGCATGATTGTATATAAAAAGTAACACGTGACAGTACGCATACGTATTACCTTATTATTTCGATATTCCTTGCATATGATTGAAATATATCTTACTTGGATTTTACCCAATGAATTCAGAATGTTTAATTTTCATATGATGTGTCAGTCCACGGTACAAATTATTTTGTCGTAGGATGGACATGTGGTTTAATTTTTTATTCACATGCGGATGTCTCACCTTGATAAAATAATTTTGTATTGTTTAACTACTTAACGTTTTTAGAGGGCTGTGTAAAATACTCTAGGTTAGCACGTCACCACATGTCTAGATTCGCCCCCCCCCCCTCCCCCCAAGAGTGTTCACCGCACGTTTTGAGCATTTTTTTCCGTTTTATCACGTTACACTGAAAATGTAATTTTCTCTCCTTGGAAATTGAAATGTTTATCCGTACGAACCGAAGCGTCGGATTGCCCGCCTTCTTATTGTTAAGCATTGTTTATGTTGACAGATTTTTTTTGCAATACCGACGTAGATCCACGCCGTAAAGTTCTTGTACGATTCGGCAGTTGCCTTAGTATTGCCTGTTGTACAGAGTCAAACGTAAACACGTTACTTACAGAAGGTTTCTCTTGCGTATGTAGGATCATTACAGAAACAAAAATCGTAACGTTCGAAGCAGCCAGAATAACCTTCTATGGGTAACCAGTTGAACGCTCTATGGAAGCGGAAGAACAGAGACTGAAGTACTCCTTGCATACCCACATCAGTCCCCAATGTGAATCTAGTGGTAGTGTGGGTAGCAGACCCAAAAGGAGCACGCCAAAGCAGATGAATTGAGGTTCCCAAGGGCCTTCGCGGCCTGTACGAGAATTGGCTTTTTTTTTTTAAGAAACTAATCAGTAAAATAAGTATATTTGATGTGCGTGAATGGAATATAAACGACTTGGTTCTGCCATCTTTTTTGTATGTAGCTATATAGGACACAGTTCGTATACCTTCCGTTGCGATTTTGTACCTTAGAATATATGAAGGACTGCATGGAAGAATAGTATAGCTAGTTGCCAGGCGCTTGTAACATTAATTAGACATCAAACTCGGTTTCTTTTGGTCTGTGAGAAGCCGACTACATCCGACTGATTTTTAAGGCCAAATCGTTGTCCTTTGAGGCAAATAAAGGCCGCCGCGCATCGTAGAAGCTGTTTTATATTGCGAGCTTCCTGTTTGTCACAAGTGTGTTGATAAAATGTAAAAGGTGTACGGGATATGACGCCGTGTAGGTTGGTAAATAGGTACCGACGTTTCGGTGGAGCTTTCTGTCATGTGTCTTTCTGGTGGTTTGCCCTTAAGGCAGTGTAATAAGACATCGACAGGTCTGAAATTGGAATCAATAAACTCCTCCGAAATGTCGTTAACAATTTGCCAATCTACGCGACAGGGTACCCAGAAAAAGTCCAAAGCAACAGCATCACCACGCCATGTGTATCAGAAACAGTCGAAACACGTACATAGCTGCTTCGGATTAGCTACAATAAAAGTTGTGTATCAACGCATTACATCCTTATTATTGCGTTAAAAAAGTGAGGTTCGGAGGATGCAATCGTAAAACAGGAATGTTCCTGGATGGCGTGGCTCCAGATGGTAGGATTCAGCTGCGCTGTGACAATGATGTGGATGAAAGATGGCCATGATACCGTGTACCATTCAGGAAACAAGGTCGGCCTGCTTTCGTCGCGCACCAAAATAGATAGATGGTTGTTATACTTTGGTTATGCAACCCTCGCCGTGCAGCTGCGTTCCATTAACTACGTGGAGCATGGTCATCTTGAGTAGCCATTGGGCGCTCAGTTAGCCAGGAAAAATTTTCCCACTTTCTGAGATACGCAATCTTCGTGACCGCGTTAATAGGATACCAGAACCGGACCGTATCCTGAGCCAGATGGAACCATTCCACACTTTCACACTCTGCTTACGGTGCATCCTTCCATCTGCACCTAGATTTCTCGAGCGGTCTCTGTCTCTCATATTTTATGACCAAAACTGTGTACGCCTTGTGTTATCATCTCGCTTGCGTCCTATGTGACCGAGTCAACGCCGTCTTCTTTTCTTGGATTGTACGGAGATGGTTTGATTGGCGTTAGGTTTCATGGTAGTGTTTGTCGTACACATTTGAGACTTAACGCGAACTCGTAGCGTTGTGATGGTACAGTGATAAAAAGATGTAGGCCAAGTGTATCACCAACAAATTGCACTAATTCCTGAATACAGAAGCAGTCCTGCATGTTTCGGCTATTATTTGGAGCCATCTTCAGGGATTGGCAACACTTAAAGAAGTATACGTCGTTATTGTACAGCTTTGTCAATTTTAAATGGTCACTTACATAGCGAAGTTAATTTTTGACGTCTTCCTGCGGAAAGTCATCAATCTCATTACGATTACATGCATTGAGTGAGCATGCACGAAGATGGTTTTCTAAGGTCTAGTTATATACGCAAGACGTGTTCGTTTATTTTTATGTAGTTGCTTAGGGCACCTTATTAGTTCTACGAAGAATGCTTGGAAACTGAACTTATTCATAATTGGATGAAGTATGGCACTTCTTCAGTCATAAAATGCACGTTGAGAGTGGCCTGCCCAAAATTCAGAAATGATATCAATTGGCACGGGATAACACCCGATCTCCAGTTTTGCCCCTTCGTGTCACGGTCATCGTTTAGTAAATGTTTACAGAATTTCTGCACTGCAGTACTGTGCTCATGTTGTTGTGAGGCGACTTTAACAGAAACTTAATGTTTTATTGTTCGCAGAAATTCCAGTATCCGTGTTCGCCGTTGGAAGAGCGAATATCATGTAACATGTTGAAGTGACTGAGTTCGTACCTCAAACCGAACACCCGAGCTTTCCATTGCATAACTTACTGCTTGTTATGAGAATCATATTAAACCCCAAAATGTGCTGCATCCTCCAGTGCAAGACAGAAGTAGCCGTGGACGAACCTGTAATGGAGATGGCTTACCTAACTTTCACTTCCATTGTCTTAGTCGTTCTTATGATTCGCCGTTATTGTCAGTTTTTGCGCTGTGCGTTCGAGAGATGGCATTCGTACTTCATATCTAGGACGGCCCGAGCTCAAATGTTTGCTTGGAAACCGGGTATTCTGGCTGAAGGTTTTCATCATTTTCCTTTATCCCTTCAAAGCAGTTGCCTTTATCGTGTCAGATTAGTCCATGGCCGATTCCTTCCAGATTCTTTCTAGCTCATTGTTCGCAAATGATCTAAGGAGTTGGCGCTAATAGACCGAGTTACTTAATCGCCACTAAATAGATGCGATAAAGCAATAAAAATAGTTGTTGAACAATAGGGGCAAGAAAGCTTACTTGATTCCATATTCCGAAATTATGGACGTGTATTTGATTCTGCTGGAATGTTCCGTTTCATAATCAAGGCCTTTAAATTCGTACGTTGTTAAAAAAGACGTGAAGGCATTTGTATATTTTGCATGCTGTCTCTTACGGGTCTGAAATTTTCTCTCTTCTTTAAGGGGGTTTGAGAATAGGGTGATGAGTAAGATATTTAAGCCTAACCGGGAAAGGGGAACAGGAGACTAGAGGAGAATGCATAATAAGGAGCGTCATGATTTGTGCTTCTCACCAAATACTCGGGTGATTAAGGAGGATGTGATGGGAATGGCATGGTGCATGCATTGGATGAAGATAAATGCGACAGATGCATACACGGTGTGGTGGGTAAATCTGAAGAAAGTAGACGGCTTCGAAGACCGCCTGTATCATAAAGAAGTAGGGTGGGCTTGTGAGGACTGCATTCAGTCGAATCAGGCTTAGGGACAAGTGGCGGGCTGTTGAGAACATGGTAAATTGCTGCCGCATTGGTAAAGCTATGTGTGGACAGGCCTTTAGGGCTCCAGGAGGTTGAGGCTCCGAGAATCTGTAGACATTTGGCACATGAAGGTGGCAAGGTTGTCAGCCCTACACACTGGCCGCCTATACCGCCCAGGAGATAACCATGATACTCATGTCAGAGGCCGAATCGACCACAGGGCCATATTGCGACCGAATGACCCCATGGGGAATCGAACCCACGACTTCGACTTGTACTGCAGTGTGTCTACCAACTGCGCTACCGCGTACCACCGCATACAGAGTACAGATAGTAATTCAGAGGGCAGCGTTTTGAAATTTGTAGACGTGGCGCGGCTGGCATGAAGAACTGTAACTTCTCTACCTCCTCACCCCCCCCCCACCCACAAAAAAGAAGAAAGTGGGTGGAGGAATTGATGTCGAGGATTTGCACAACCAAGACGACAGCCGGCGTACTATGGCTCAGGCATTCCTTCGCCGACCTTTTACGACGGAGGCCGGGTTCCCTTCCAGGCCATCTTATGTGGGATATCCGGTGGACAGAGTGGCGCCGGGACAGGGTTTTCTCCGAGTACTCGTGTTTGCGCCTGTCACTATCATTCCACCAATTCTTAATACTCGTTTATTCACATATCGCTGATTGACATCGTCGTCAAGTAACACCAAAAGGTGAGAAGCTGAATGAAGTCACATATTTGGCAGCTGTGTCAGCTGTTGAATGACTTGAATATTTCTGTGCTTGGTCACAATTTACCCATCATAGATTTGTTTGACACAGATCTTTGAAAATGAAACTGAGTTTACAAGCTCGTGCATACGTGTTTCCATGCCTTGCTTCTCGCCTTGAAAAGAAAGAAAGAAAGCTTAATGCCGGAAATGGACGTACAGTTAGTGAGTTTAAAATAAGTAGTTTTCAAAATACGTCCGCTGTTGCACTCTTTCCTTTGGTCAAAATGCCCTTCACATTGGACCTTGTTGACACACCATAAATTTCGCACGGGAATTTATCGAAACTATAAATAGCACAGCCATCAAATTGGAGTAATCTCCTTTAAAAGAAACAAAATTGTTGTTATATCGACTCAAGGATTTTCCAGCGCTGGAAAACATTTTGCGAATTCTTTTCCCCTTGAGAACAACTTATCAGTATGAATTAGGCTTTTAGAGTTCCTATTGAAACTAAAAACAGAAATAAGCTTACTGTGGACGATTGTCTTCCGTTCACTATTGTTTCCATCTACTTCGAGAATAAGGAAACTGGCAGAAGACAGGCGCTACCTCCCCATTAAGCGGGGAAACGACTTACAAATAACAAGAATACGGATATACTTCAGGTTAAATAACACTGTATTTGTGACTGTAAATACAGTATATGCATATTTCTTCTGTTCAGTGGCTGAATGTAATCTCAAAACTGTTTTAAGAATTGGCGTTTTCTTACGAATCGGGTCGCGTTTGAAGAAGTTGAAAATGTGTGCCCTAGTCGTGTATTCGAATTACAGTACTTAACATTTCAAACAAGGGGAGAAAGCAGAGTGTAAATACGAGGATCTACTGTAGTTCAAAAATGAGTTCAGGCGGTCGTGATGGTATGCAGATGTTGTCAGACAACCAAGATAGTGCAGGAAGTATTAAAAAATCGACAGTGAAGGATTTTTTTTTTTAGACATTGACACACAATAAAGGACCGTCGGTGTTGTCTTTAGCCAAGGCAGTTTAACTGCTGGTAGAACCATCATTTAGATTTGTAGTGTGTGGATGGATTTGCCACCGACTTCGTCTTCCGATCGGATCGGTCTTTTTGACCGATCCGATCGGATCTTTTACAATAACAAATATGTGTGGCTGTGTCTGGTTTGTTGCATTTTAAAATTTAAGCAGCTTGTATAAAAATGCGTTTAACGCTTATTAACCCGTACTCTGCTAACGTGGAGAATAGGGTGAGCTTCTAATAATGCCACCAGATGGCAGATGGGATTTAACTCGGCGTTTAAAGGATTAACTTGATCGGTCCTGGGACTATTTTGTGATAAATTTTGATTTGCTTCTTGTGCACGTTAAACCTTTGTTGGTGTGTAGGGACGGTATATCTGTCAAAGTGTGCACTGGAATTCGCGTGAAAACATTCTGAAACGCGTCTTGCCGACGGCTATTTATAGCATCGTTGCATAGTGGCGACTGGTGACGTGCGACTGAGAGAAAGAGAGAGAGCTAGTATAAATACTTACTCGCGCACGTACAGTTGAAGATTCTTTTTTTAAGTAACTCTTGCCCTGCCTCGGAATTATTCCATGCTAGAAAAGCTACTCTTCTAGAACATTTATTAATTTTGGTGTTTTGCTGACCGTGCATCTCAGTATATTTATCTTAGTAATTAACCATCTTGATGCACAAAATTTGTTTTACAATAAGTTTATTTCATGCCTCTACATGTTTCGAGCACATGTGCTCGAAACATATAGAGGCATGAAATAAACTTATTGTAAAACAAATTTTGTGCATCAAGATGGTTAATTACTAAGATAGATTTATTAATTTGTTTGTCTCTCCCTGTTCGTTGTAGACTGAAAAGCCAGGCTGTCATTCATCTAGTAAAATCTTGTATAAGGGCTACTGTGCCCTTGTCGGAGCTGTAACGTGCCGTGCAGAGGGGTGGGAGAGGATCAGATGACGTCAACTGATGATCCATCCATTGTGTAGCTTTGCGAATTATTGGTTCGATACAATTATGTGTTGGCCTGTTTCCCTGGAAAGAAATTGACATGTTGGTGTTAGTGTGTGTAGTGCCATAGCGTTTGGTTCTACGACCGATCATCGTGTATCCCAACACTGGTGATATGTCACGTAGCGTTCGTGTATGTTTCAGTGAAACGTCGGTTATTTTGTCTGACATTGTAAAAAAAAAAAAAGATTTTACAGTCACTGTGACGTGGTGTTTATGTATATGTTGCTGTGCAGGTCCGGTGTCCCAGTCACATGCGTAATCATGCAGCGTGATTGTAGTAACCGCATCTGATACTTTATCTGAACAAGAAAGACAGTATATGTATAACTTAACACTGAGGCGCGTTCGTGCAACCTTTCTTACAGTGGAAGAGCATGAGTCTTACGCATGAGTGCTCGTAGCCTTAGGCGTCCAGCATGCAGTGCGCATGTGCATATTGTCATCTGTGGACTGTCCGGTTGTACATTTTTCCACATATTTCATAAACCGCACTATTTTCGGAAAAAAAAGTATTCAACATAAAATGTGTGTTATGATTTTCTCTACAACTTTTGCCTGAAACGATTCTCATTCTAAGAAGAAATGAGCGTGATGTGATCATAAATGTGCATTGGTCTTCGTGTAAAATACCCGCTAATCTTGTCAGATTTTAGCGGAACTGGAATTTTCTCGACATAATTTCGAAAATTGCCGAAATATCAAATTTCACGAAACCCACTGGGAGCCGAGTTGTTCCATGTGGACGGATGGACAGACGGACAGGCGTGATAAAGATAATAGTCGCTTCTCGCAGTTTTGCGAACGCTCCAAAAAATGCAACCACGGTCGTATTGTCAGTGGATTACAATGAAAGCATTTTATAACGATTCATAGTTAGAGTGTTGATTCTGAATGGGAGCAAGGCTGAGAATCTAATTGTGAAAGAACGTCACCGGTGGTATAAATGTCGCTGTGAGGTCCCACTTCCCGAAATCAACGCCCAGTATTCGTATATGTTGGACTCTAATGCTTATGAAGGAAACATCTCCCAGCTTCAGTACCTGTGCATTCGAAGACTGCCATTAGCCAGGTCTATTTCCGGACATGACAAGCTGGAAAGTGCTTCGTCTCCTCGCCCCCCGACCTTAGTAATTTAAAATTTGGCAAGGTCCCGTCTCATCTGCACCTGAGGTTAGTTGCAAAGTGCTTAGACAGGGCATTGCCTACGAATTAACACGTTTTGTTGTGGAATGCAGAAGAACCACACTATAGGCTGCTTGTGTGTGATAAACTGATTATAAGAGTTCGCAATCGCGCGGTAGTGTTTTGCTGTTTGCTCGGACGGCGTTGGCGCCAATTGTGTAGACTACGGTGAATGAGTTAAGATTACTGACTTCCAGCGAGCCGTCCCGTGTCCGCCATCTAGAAATCATGCCGTATTTGGTGTTTTCTTTTTAGATTGTGGCCAGGTACCTTTACACGAGTTGACGTAACTAAATTGCAATAATTGAACGATATGTGTAAATGTGTTTGTGTTGCATTCGTGTTAACACGATCTCGTTTATTAAGTTTACCGTCATTTGGGTTCAGATGTTATATTTTCAGATGTCTACTAATATTTTTCGCCTACACAGTTGACTAGTCTAATTGGGTAGCTATGAGTCCGTGTGATGTTTTATGTTTACCCTTGGCTTCATCTGGCTTAGGATGGGGTCTAGCGGTGTGCTTCTGTGACCTTGACGATGAACCGTTTGGATCCATTACACGTGCAGAATTTCTTGAGCTGAGTAACTGGCAGTTTCCCGTGAAGTGTTAATAATGAAACTAATGACGACGGCAGTGTGATATGATACTGGCCGCCTGTTGTTGGATGTGCTGGTGGATGGCTTTCCCCAGAGGGTCACTGCTGTGTGTTCTAAAGTTTTGACCTATGGAATTATAATTTACCTGGCAAGCATAATACGTGACAGCGAAGTTTTCTTGAAGTGTTAGCAAGAAGTGCGAATTCAGGGACAAGTACGGAAGCATTTTATTTCATTTCCTTCTGTGGCAGTTGAAATGGAGAACGTAATCTGATTTCGTTACTCGCATATTCTACTTTTAACGGCAGTCTGTTGAGGTACGTACTGGTACAGTACGTCATCCGTATGAAGCTCAAGAGCTACGTACTGGTACAGTACGTGATACGTATGAAGCTCCGGTTTCGATTCTAGTCTTGACAGCATTGACAATCGCCGAATTTTGTCGTCGTTTACCTCGTTCGCTCCAGACGAGAATCTTGAAATGCGTGCAGACCGCTTTGTGCGCAGTAGACAGCTTTCGTGTTCTAGTACATATCAGCCTTCCGTTATGCTCGTCCCTGAATGACTTCTGTAGTTCAACAAAGAAGCAGCAGTCTGATTTATTTCATCTCGTGCGGAATGTAATTGAATCAGGCTAAGTGTATTTCCTACCGTCTCGCTTCCAGTGACATTTACTTTTCTTATGTCATACTGGTCGATTCGTAGAGTGACTTCATTGTAAGTTATAATATATAGGTCTATCTACTTGCACGTTTCTCCTCGTGGTATTAATTTGACCATGATCCGATCAGTACTTACCAGTCCCACACTGGAGTCACACTTCTGTGATGAGTTACATGAGCTGAGACGGATTGTGGAAACAAATGCATATAAATAAGAATCAATTTCAGGCGTCGAGTTGTAGGACGGGAAAGAAAGAGTGACAATTTAGGAGTAGGATCCAATCCCCGACCAGATGTTCTCAATAATAATAATAATAATTGAGTCCGTCGTTCCTTCTAGGAACATAGGTTGTCTATGAGTCCTTTCCACTTCTGTCTGTCGGCTGCTAAGAACCTTAGTTCATTCCGGCTTCTACCCGCTTCCTTAATTATCGATCTTCTGCAGCTGTTTTTCGGTCTTCCTCTCTTCCTATTTCCCTGAGGGTTCCAAAGTAGGGCCGCCTTTGGTATCTCTCCATCCTCTTTTCTTAATGTATGACCAATCCATCTAAATTTTCTTTTTCTTATTTCTAAATTTATATCTTCTTGTCCAGTTACTTTCCATAGGTCCTTATTGGAAATGATGTTTGGCCACCATATTCTTAATATATATCTTAGACATCTATTCACAAAGGTTTGTATTTTACGCTGGATTTCGTTTGTAACAAGCCAAGTTTCACTTCCATACAAAAGTACAGATTTCACACAGGCATTAAATATCTTAATCTTGGTATCTTTGCGTAATGATTTATTTAGCCACACTTTTCTCAATTTGGAGAATGATCCCCTAGCCTTCTGTATTCT
>Ga0131853_10022960_pt1 | contig 11274 bp, 5 predicted proteins | sample TergutLab28metaG_FD_92764 | JGI IMG/M metagenome (GOLD analysis project Ga0131853, IMG submission 92764) | Labiotermes labralis P1 segment gut microbial communities from Petit-Saut dam, French Guiana - Lab288 P1 (version 2) (version 2) | ecosystem: Host-associated > Arthropoda: Insects >...
AAAAAAAACAACGACTATTTTAATCCCCCACGGGAAATAAAAATTGCCCACACACACCAAGTTGCCCCCCCCCCCCCCCCCCCCATTTTCGAGGCTCCACGATCACACTCGGACACACCAAATTCCGTAGAAATCCTCCCGACTATTGATCGGCACGTCGCAGAGACCTCTACTCGACAACACACAACAGTCACAAGAGACAAACATCCATGCCTCCGGTAAGATTCGAATCCACAATCACAAAAAGCGAGCGGCCGCAGAACCACACCTTATACCGCGCAGACACTGGGGTCGGCCCTTAGTGCCATTAGAAATAACAAGATTGATTTTATATTCAATACGCTTTGAGTAAAGAAGTAAAGAAGTAAAGATTTTTGGTATTAAAGTTTAAGGCACGTATCGTATTGTGCGTCACAAGTCAGTAACCAACACGGCTGATACTCTAAACTTTTTCATATCCATATTTTGTACTGTAACCGATGGATTAGTAAAGCTAAGTGGGAAGGGTGATGGTTGCTCAGTTACTCAATAATTTCCCGACCTCTTCTGGAACTGCAATGTTCATTGGCCTGTTCACAATAGGCGGAACTGAGGGCTGTGTATAACATTTCTTTATACTCGTATGTTTCTTTTAGGGGTACGTGTTGTTACGCCACGCCATGCTACCAAGCCGACACATAATCCTGTCGTCTGTCCATTCTGCTTAGTCGTTACTCTTACAGTTATGCTCCATTTCTATAGGCCATCTTCTGAACTCGCAACCAGAAGACTCGTTCTAAATGACGTAACGAGAACTGGCAAAATTAACACGGAAATATTCACTGTCCTGTATCATTTTCTGTAGCCTCTATACAAATTTAGAAATAAATTCATTATTCAAGATAAATTATGATTCTGTATTCACTGTGTGGTACCTTCTTAGCATAGGAGTACAGTGAAATAGACCAGTTACTCTACAACACTTCATTCATCGAAGTTAGTCCTGAAGCATTATAAGTATTACTAGATAAATGTAAAGATGAAGGTAAAGCAATCACTGTACATGCCTGGACAGGCCCTTAGGGTTTCAGGAGGTTGAGTCTCCCAGATTTCATGACAGTCGGCAAGGAAAAGTTGTCAGGCCCACGCATGGGTCACCTTCACCCCGCAGGAAATATTCCTGGTACTCATTTCTGTATTAGGCTGAATCGACAACAGGGTCTTAGTGCGGCCAGAAGGGCTATGTCCATGAAAAATACCAATGGCATCGTCGGGAATAGAACTCGCAAACTCCCAGTTTATAACGCAGCGCCTCAACCAACTGCGCCCCGTGTGCCCAAACCTTGACATATATCTACCAAACTACACGATGTCATTTATCAGAAAACTTTAAATTAATTGTTGAAGAGCTTGTTCAAAAGTTTTTTTTTCCGTCTGCTATGAGAGGGTTGCTGACGGGCATGTTTTGTGTGGGATATTTCGAATGAGGAAGCAGGTGCACACCTGTCTTTCAGTTCTGAATTCCCTGAAGTACATACATACAGATGTCCGAGACATAATTCCACGTAGAGTGAACGCCTATTTATTGACCGGTAAAAAACGAAACATCAACAGTGCAGAGCAAACATGTAAAATGTTGTGCCAAGCAGTGAAAACGCTATGAAAATTAGTAAAACAGCACTGAATAATGTCGCGTAAGAAGTGTGGTGTTAACGTTCTTCTTGTAAGTCAATGGACACATCCTACGGCTTCCAAGAAAGTCTGACTTATTGAACATCGACTTCTTTTTCTGTGAGCTTTGATTGACTACATGGTGTACCCCAACTAATTTGGGGCTAATTAAAATCTCAGGGGTCCCCTCTCAGACATTATGCACATATGTATGGCCTGCTTGACATTGAATATTGAGGCACTACATTCAATCATAACCAAACTAGTTAGCTCACCAGCCGACAGGGTTAAACATTCCAGAAGATGTGAACCTGCAGCAGCACCGCAGTGAGAATCTAAAATGTCGCAGAATCAGGAAATCGATTTCATTGCAAGAGCACCACCAAAGTCTTCGGCTGAATAAACCCTGAAGTTTAAGTTCAAGTATATTTTGCTCACTCTACTTAAATTTGCAACACCCTGTGGTGAAAGTCTTAAATTTGCAACACCCTTTGGTGAAAGTCTTAGCTTATAGGCATTCGTACATTCTTTACACTTTAAAAATAAATAATCCAGCTGAGACAGTCCAGGGTATGTGACTATGAACCCGGTGTGTTTGAAATTCCTAACGGCATTTGCAAGTCACAAGCGTCTTTATATCAGGATCTAGCTGCTGTCTAGTAATGACGAACACATGAACCATTCTATCTGATGATGATGATGATGATGGTAATTCCCAGACTGTCAAGTACACAGTGTAAAGAAATTCGTAAGAAGGCTGTCCATAATGTGCGTCTTTGTCAATAAGTGGCCGTGCAGTACAACCTAAGTATTAAGACGGTAAGTTTTCGAAAAACATGTCATCGTCACAAGGGGACACACGCTTCTCAGCAGTGTTTATGTCACAAAGGTAACACCCGTTGTTGCGTGTATTCAAGAAACACCGTGTACAGCTGGGCTCAGTTGTTATTGAATGAGCTGGAATTCATACACCTGCCAAGCACTGAAACGTGCATTTCACCCAAAATGCGTGAAATAGTTTGGCTGCTGTTGATGCAAGGGAAATTCACCTTCATTACTCTGGTTGACGTCATCCATCCACTACTGTGTTGAATGAATGCAGCAGGATCTCCCTCAGACACTTCTCAATAGAGGTCGCTCACGAACTGTACGGACGCTAAACAATGCAGTTGTCATAATTGCAGCTGCGGAACGACAGTGGTGTAGAAGCTGACACAATATCGTGTGAGATTTGCGACTTCTACGTTAATTTATTTTCACTCAGTGTAATGTGACACATGCTGCGTTAGAGTGACCGTTTATTGTTGCGTGACTGGAGAGCACGGAACTATGCGTTGTTACTTGGCAAAGACGCTTCACATTATCGCTTAATTCTTCTTTTTATAGAATGTAGAGTCTATCTGATTGGATGGATAGTTGATGAGTCTGTTTATTTAAAGACTGCTTTCAATTGTGCAGATTACATAGCTGAAGAATGAAAAACCAACCAGATGTCACTTATTATTTTATTGTACTTCTTATAGGCTCAACATGTTTCGGGAATTACTACGCCCATCATCAGGAGCTCGCGACTATGATGTTGATTACCACATTTGTCGTTTCGGTCTTGGTTTGCTGTATGTTGGAGGTTAGGTGCGTTTAGGCTGGACAAGTGTCCGGGCTACAGTGACATCTAGTTGGTTTTTCATTCTTCAGTTATCACAATGATGCACGATCCAATAAACATCAGATTATATAGCGTTCACTAGATTTGTGAGGGATGACATAAAGAAGCAGAAGGAATATGCTGACACATTTAATTCATTATCCTGAAATATGATTGCAGGAACAAATAACAACAATAAAAACTGCAGTCTGGAGAGAGCATTGCGCTTAATGGCTGAGTGATACTGGCTGATTTACATATGATCGATTAATTCATTTTCTACTGGGTGTTGTTTGCATGACTGCTTGACTGCTTACTAACTTGATAAGCGACTAGATTCCGACAGAGTGACTGACTAGCTGCTTGGCTGGCTGACACGCTGATTAATCTGTCACACCACCTGTCTAAGAGAATGAGGCACTGATTAAGAGAACTGACTGATTGACAGATTAGCTTTACCTGGAAGATACTTAACTCGTGTGATAAAAGGACTGGTTTATGGGCTAGCTGTCTGTCGCAGACAGAGCCGACACACAGGCTAACTACACGAGCTGCCTGAATCACTTAATTAATGCAAGGATGAGTACGTAGATAACTATGTTAATGAACTGCTCCATGCTGACTGATGATTGACGTTCCTAATGGATGACCGGAGCATTGATTAATTGGCAGACCTTGTGACTTACTGACGCCCAGTTTGAGGGGATTATTTCCAATCTCGAATGATATCAATAAACAAGACATATTACGTTAGTTTGATTTGGATTAATCTTACAACACTTAACTCTGTAGTTGTTAGTGCAAATAAGGTTTAAATGTCAACTATAAATTCTGATGTGGAAATTTAACATGGAGTCCAAAAAGTGCAATCATATTGTATTTATTTACAAGAATACTTTATTACACTGCTTATGAAGTGATTACAAAATTGAAGGTTATCACCTTCGACGATGTCCTTCGAACACGCATCTCTAAGGACGTAACCAGTCAACGCACAACTTCTGTTGTAGAAAATACAGTAGCAGCTACATGTTTCGGCTGCACAAAGCAGCCACAATCAGGATGTGTGTATCAGAAAATGTAAAACTTACACAGTTTTAATCTCACGTGTAATTATACAATATGTGGACGATGTCTCGCCGTTACATAAATTACACGTGAAATTCTCATCTGTAAAATATTTTACAATATAAAAAACTATTGTAAAATACCATTAGTGATTGTGTTACATAAATATATAATATTGAAGTGAAAATGAAAAGTCTCAATAAAAGACTGCCCTTTAAGCTGATGAATGTTAGGCCATATATGGGTGGTTAAAGTACAGAAATGGTGAGCCTTTCGTCAAAAGAATGCGTAATAGTTGTGTGTCGACGAACTACGTCCTTATTACTGCGTGTTCTGCAAGCACAATGCGAACGTCACACCGTAACACCACAGTGTGGATACAGAGACCTCTTCAAAGACCTACGAGTAGATAACACTATGATATTAAAATGAAACGTATAAGTTACACAAAATGTGCTGGCTTTACTCATTGCCCCAGGAAACGACCAGTTACGTGTTTTGTGAACATAACAATCAATCTTTCGTTTACCAAAAATGAGTGAAAATGTTTTGACTAGCTGAATGACTAGATGCTTCGCACAAAGAAACCTGCTTTGTGAAACTAAAATTAATGGTCGCTGAATGCTGCGTTTATTTGTTTCTAGTTATGAAAAAAAAAGTATTAAGAACTTGTCTGGGCAGAAAGTTCTGCACCGTGTATTTTTAACAATTCCTTGTTTTATTTCCTTAAGCCAAATACCAATACCAATATATGTATATACGTATGTATTTTATATATTTATGATCGTTTGTATTTAATCAAAATAGGAGTTACTTAAACCTCTGAAGTGTGAATTCCATCTATATATTGTAGAATGAAATTTGAGGATTACACAGTAACGAATATGCAATACACGTTCTTTGGAATATGGAATCTGGTATCTAGACGTCAATGTCTTGAGCTTACATAGTGCCTCTGAGATTAAGGGTAGATTAGTGTGGTGTAAGGGTAACATATTCAAAATTTATTTCATATAAACAGAAGTACAACGGATATCAGACTTGTGGTTTTGATAAAAAATAAGTCAAATTTTATGTTAAACATTCCGTTGTGTCGTCTACAGCTACAGTGGAATTAAGAAGATCCCATTGACTGCGCGGTCTAAGGAGTGGGTTTGAGGCCGCTCGCTTGCTGGGATTGCGGGTTAGAATCCCGCCGGATGCATGGATGTCTCTCTCTTTTGAGTATTGTGTGTTGTGAGGCAGAGTTCTCTGCTTCGGGCTGATCACTCGTTCAGAGTACAGTCGAGTTGATGTGTCCGAGTGTGATCGTGAAGACTCGATAATGATGAGGGCCTTGCCCACTAGGGGTTGTTGCGCCAAGAAAAAAAAATGAGGGCATTAATACCGTCAATACATTTGGCTATTTTTTGAAAGTCTACGTGATGGTGAGAGAGTGTAGAGTAGTCAAAGCATGTCCTAAAAATAACATCATAATATACACTAAAACATGGAGAAGATATAATAAGCACACCTTACTGATACTCGTCAAATATGTACGAATTGGAATAATCGTACTTTCAATTTCTTACTAAAGACTGGATACACAATGTAGTTAGACAGCCGAACATCCTGTATACAATACTGCACCAAATCAGAAGAAACCTCAGGAAGAAATAACCTTTAAAATACAGGGTTATTCAAAATGGTTGTCGGGGTTTTAACAACTTGTCAAACACAATACACTTGAGATAGGAATATATGTGTTTTTTTTTTTAATTTAGTAGAACAACACTCCAAGTTTTTGTTACATACCCTTCAGGTGCTCTATATATGCACCCTTTGTGATTGTACAAACATCAACACGATAATCGAGATATTCCAAATTGTTTGTAGCATGTCAGCGATGATGGTTTCAATGGCGGTTCTGATTCCTACCTTCAGTTCCGTGATACTTGCGGGAAGAGATTCATCGATGCAACTACATACTCCTGTCTCAAGTGTATTGTGTATGACAAGTTACTAAAACCCCGACAACATTTTGAATAACCCTGTATTAACGTTAGAAAGTATTTTAATATCATAAACATTAGGTCACATTATTAATAATTGCTGACTACAGTGAAAATGATAAGCACCATATTCCATGCCAAGTGTAACACTCAGATATCAGTTATTGAACACAATGAATACTATTATATATTTTCATTTTTATGATATAATAGGGGCTGAAAATGATCAAGAAATGTTGCAACATGTTGTCTGAGTAATACTATGTGCTGAAAATACATAAAATAGAAAGTCGTGTTGACGGTATTCATTCCTTTACAAGTATACAATCGTTGACGTAAAGTGTTAGATTTCTCCCAATAATATCTCTCAACGGTAACGGTGCAGTTTTACTTAAACTTGTTACAGGATCGGTACGCCACAGACAGGGTCGAGCCCGAGGTGGACCAGAGCCAGGACTACGAAATGCTGCTGGGGTATGAGAACGGGACGCACACTGTCTTCAGGTTCCGCAGACGGTACGACACTTGCGATCGGCACGATTACAGGATCACGGTAAGTCGCTGACAGTCGATCAGGTGTTCGAGACCTTAAGATCCATTTCGGTATTATCCTGCCTGGACTGGTGACGGTATGCTTTAAAATCTCCTAGGCGAACAGTTACATCAACCGAGATCACCAAAGGAAGTTTTGTGCGTTTATTTACTATGAGAGCTACAAATCGTACACGTTCATTATCATGTTCGTACGAGACTGACACTGGGTGCATTAAATTTCAATTCTATACTAAGTAATGTTTACTTCGAGGATTGAAAGTAGTACAATGCACTGACTCTCCACATTCTTTTATATGAAAGGGAAATTGGGACCCCTATAGAAAAGAGCAAAAAGCTACTGACTGTAGTCGGGATGAAATTTGACCACAGAAGGAATTATGTAAGAAGCTTTGGAAGAGTTGAAAGTAGAACCAGTTGACGAGAAAATAAGAAGGTACAAATCAAATAGGCTACGACATGTGACAAGAACGGACAAAAAGAGAATGCCAAAACTAATGCTGAATTATAGACCAAATTGACGAAGACGACTTGGGTGACCTTTGAGAAGACTATTGAAGACGGCCGAAACAAGTCTTTCAATGCCTAACTCGTGACGGATGATGATGATGTTAATGATGACTATATTAAATACAATTTCCACTGATTTCAGTCGAACTTACAGAGGTTACTTATGTCCTAAGGAGGACATGAATTTTGATCTATTTATTTGACTTTAGTTTGCTTTCGACGGTTATATATTTAGCACAAGAAGATTTACGCGATAATCTCCGTTTTAATCCAGCGTTCTTCCCAAAGAAAGATAAGGTTTATATAATCTATACTTTGTACAATAATCAAATACATGCAATATCAGTACCAACAAATGCACGATAGTAATTTTACGTAGTTTAATTACAGAGTGTTCTGCAACATCTTTCGGCCACTTATGTGGTCATCATAAGGGAGGTATACACAAGAATACAAATATAATTACAATTTGTGCCTCCCTGAATATGGCCACATAAGCGGCCGAAACACGTTGCAGAACACCCTGTAATAATAACACATCAAATTACTGCTGTGCGTTTGTTGGTGTTGATATTGTATTCAAGGGTAAAAGGCTTTTAAGTTAAGTAGAATGTCTCTGTAAAGCTTCTCTGTTCAGTATTCCAACTTTTGAAAAAGTTGATTAATTTTCACGAAATTTAGTGCTAGTAGCTTGTCGTGACAGGGAACGAAAACTCCGTAATTTTTTTAGAATACAACAAAACGGCGAACAATCGAAATCGCTAGACGAGATCGACAATAACACCACTTACTTTAACTTTCTGAAGGGTAATATAATACAAAATTATCGAAATTTTCCCCCCTGTGGCAACATATATTCGCCTCACTGACCACAATATTCCTGCTTACAAATATTCAATCCGCCGCGATACAACTTTCCTTGGCCGTTGCACAGAGACAGTACGCCTCGTGGTCACACCAGAAGTTTTGTTTGAAAAATGAGAGTTTCAGAAATGTTTGTGTTGAAAAGTAGCTGTGTTCAAAATGTTCGCAGATCTGGAAGAAATTTCTGTTTTGTCTCAGGAAGAGTCAGGTGACATTTCTAATGGTCAACTGCCATGTCCTAAACAAAATATGTCAGGCATTTGTCCTGACAAACTTGTCTGGGCTACAGCTCGATTAGGTAAGACCTGGATTCTCTTCCTTGCACACAGTGTCAGCAGTACAACAAAAATTTGTTGCAGATTTATCGAAAGAGGTTGAATTATTTCAAATTATTTCAAGATTTCTTAACAAAAACTGAGGGGGCATGTTTAATGTGACGTTTTGCAGCTGCAACACATATGTACTTTTTGTAGCGATTTCAACCCAATATTTTTCACTGATAAAATCTTATCTGAACCTTATTTTTCGCAAGTTTGTGCCCATTTCTGGGCAAGTTAAACGCACTTCTTCAGCATGAACATGCCACAGCATACGCAGCCCATTTTCAAGGGAATTATTGGAATATTTTTGGAGAAAAACTAATTTCATGAAGAATTTCTCCTCTGCATTCACCCGACTTCAAGTAAATTGGTTTGCTCTTATAGGAAAAAGCCAATTTCTACTCATGCGAGAATAACCAAAAAAGTATCGCTGAATTTAAAAACGTTATTCAAAATTATATGCAGTCTTTCATGGCAGAACATTAGGTACTGTGCTGGGAAATAAAGTGAGGGGAGTCGCTGCATGTCAAGAACAGGTTGGAAAGCAGTTTAGCACTTCCTGTGTATATTGGGCATTTTGCTTTTGCAGCATTTTGCAAATTTCTGGCTGCTAACTCGAGTATCAAGTGGTTAATATTATTGCGAAAGAACTGTTAGATCAATTTGATTAAATATTAAGCAAATACGCAGTTTGTTGAAGGTTACATATTTCTAAATTCTAAATCACTAGCTGACGGCAGTGCGAAAATTGTCTTTACCTTCTGATTTGCTGGCTGTAACTCATGTACTAAAGGATATAGAAATGTGAAATTTACGGTACGAGTAAATCGTGAACTCAACTCGATATATTTTACCCGGATGTGTAGTATTTGTAAGTCAGCTATTACATACATGGCCACTATTCAATCCTTGATGTTATATCACTGCTAGTTTTGAGGCCTTCTGGAGCGGTGTAGCTGACGATGCTGTTCTTGTGGGATATGACACTGTGTTACTGGCTCCCAACGCTACAGGCTAATTGTGAACATATATATTTCTTCCAGACATTTATACTCCAGAATAAGGCAATCGTTGGAATACTGCTTGACTAACCAGTTCTTCCGAAAATGAGGTAAAATTTACACTAATAACACCGACAGAACTAGGAATCTACACCTCAGTTTAGCAACCAGCTTCTGTCTGAGCTCCTCGTCATTCGTAACTTTCTTGTGGCTGCTTTAGAACTGGCCTCTCATTATACATGACTATTAAAAAGGCTTTGAAAATCTGCCGTCATACCCGAAACTTTCGTTGCTACGGAAAGTCCACTATAGTAGCTCAGTTGTTATAATGAATACGTTACGGACTGTACGATCGAGAAGTCGGAGTCCGATCCCCAGTAGGGGCAAAAGATTTTTCCCTCCTTCAAAAGGTCAAGCCCGGGTTGGGGCCTGACCACCGTACTGGACAACGGTTACCGGAAGCTTTTCCCCGAGATGAACAGGCTGGGTTATGAAGGCGACCCTCCATTTAATGACGAAGTTGGGAATGGGTGGAACCACAACTTTCTTATATATATATATATATATATATATATTTATAACGTGGTTCTTATTGGAGCATGAGGGCAACTTTCCACTTTATTTTTACATGAGATAAGACAGTAGTAACTCTTCTACAAGTTTTCCAATTTACTATTCACTAGCAATTCTTTCATTCTGTGCTCTACATCTACACTCATTTAGATACTGTGTTGTTGTTAAATAAGCCAAGTATGAATAAACATAGATTGTTGAAAAGAGTAACTGAGCTAGTTAAATTGGCCAATGAATAGCTTCTCCACTGTCTTCCACCTTCTGTTTCTAATACCGATATCATCTATATCACCTTTTCTACACCTTTCTGTTCTTATTTTCCCAACTCAATTTAGCCACCTCTGCCATGTTTGGTACAGTACAATCTGGGTAGGTCTGTAATACTGTAGATCCTTTCAATATTAAAATTGAGCTCTTGGGACAAGAACTTGGAATTACTGCATGACACAGAAGCAAGGTAGACCGCAGTGGCTTAACTCCTCTAGAAGTTAAACTTTTTAAATCCAAAGAGAGATTTTCTCTCGGTAAAAACAAGTCATCGTTCAAATATCTCGTCGTTGTAATTAGAATCCTGGAGTGAAGATGGAGAAGAAGAAAGTTTGGTGGAGAGGAGTGTAGTTAGATGCACTACATTTTTTATAGGGAAACAACATTTTTGCGGCTGTATTGGTCGTACGTTCCCAAGCTATACCCACTCGTCCGTCTTTCTGGTAGCAGTAGTTTTGAACTCACGCAAAGCTTTAGAAAATGAAGGAAGTGGACTGTCCTGGGTTTGGAACATTTTCGAAATCCATGACAGCTGTGGGGGTAGTCGTAATTCCATGCAGGTCCTGAGGCTCCAGGAAGTTGAGTCTCCCAGATTTCCAGACAATCTCCAAACGAAGGTGTTAATTTTTTCAGCCCTACGCCCCCGCTGCCTTTACCCCCCCCCCCCCCAGGTAAAATTCCTGGTGCTCATTTCTGTTAGAAGCTGAGCCGACTCCACTGCTATAACGCGGCCCGAGGGATAAAGTCAAAGAAAAATTTCAATGTCATCATCGAGAATCGTACCGGTGGCCTTCCGGCTGATAGCGTAGTGCCTCAACCAACTACGCCACCGT
>Ga0131853_10022961_pt1 | contig 11274 bp, 8 predicted proteins | sample TergutLab28metaG_FD_92764 | JGI IMG/M metagenome (GOLD analysis project Ga0131853, IMG submission 92764) | Labiotermes labralis P1 segment gut microbial communities from Petit-Saut dam, French Guiana - Lab288 P1 (version 2) (version 2) | ecosystem: Host-associated > Arthropoda: Insects >...
AAATTTAAAGATCAAGATATATAGAACTATAATTTTGCCTATTGTTTTGTATGGGTGTGAAACTTGGTCGCTGACATTGCGGGAGGAAAGGAAGCTGAGGGTGTTTGAGAACATGGTGTTGAGAAGAATATTTGGACCTAGGAGGGACGAGGTAATGAGTGAATGGAGGAGACTGCATAACGAGGAGCTAAATGATTTGTACTCCTCACCCAATATTGTGCAGGTGATAAAATCGAGAAGAATGATATGGGCTGAGCATGTGGCACGTATGGGTGAGTAGAGGGGTGTGTATAGGGTCTTGGTGGGGAAACCGGAGGGAAAGAGACCACTTGTAAGACCTAGGCGTAGATGGGTGGATAATATTAAGATGGATATCCAAGAGGTGGGATGTGAGTATAAGGACTGGATTGGGCTGGCCCAGGATAGAGACATGAGGCAGACGCTTGTGAGTGCGGTAATGAACCTTCGGGTTCTGTGAAATGCAGGGAAAATCTTGACTAGCTGCAAACCAGTTAGCTTCTCAAGAAGGACTCTGCACCATGGAGTAAGTAAGTATACAGAGCAACATTCTGTCAAACTGTGCTCAACAAAGAGATCTTGTCACAAGCCTTACATTTTATTTATTTATTTATTTTTCATCCAAATTTTTGTATATGCAACACTGGACTTGTCCAATTATGTATTACAAAATTACAATACAGGTACGTAGTTTCAAACTGTGGCAATTATAAAGTAGTTATCCACATGAGGCAATAATAACAGTAATTACAATGTACATTCCAAACCAATACAATAACAAAATACATGAAAATTGTTGTGAGAAAATTGTTTAAAATGGCTATTGCAATTATTTCAATTCCAAATTCAATTTCAAACCAACCAGTCATGCATGTGACCATGGAAGCGTCGAACATAACTCAGCCCAATACACAATACACTGTCATTAAAATTATTAACACAATACGATTCTATTTAGGTAAGTTTAATATACAATATTATGTAACAACCGACTGCCAATTGTACCATATCATATCTATGACCCCAATTTTTTTTTAACTGTCTAAAAGAGCCTGGATTTTTTCCTAATTATTGCAGTATGAAAAACTCAAATTAACCCGGCTATAGACAACTACTAACGGTGTCTCTACATTAGTATAGCCTGCAAATATTCTTCAAGCATGTAAAACGAGTTATTCATTAGGATGGACTTCACTTACTTTCTGAATCAGTTAAATTTATCTAGTTTTTAATCTCAGGGGCAAGCGTTTATACAATCTAACACCCATGTGTAGCACACTTTTTTGAAGTAAAGATGTATTATGAGATTGTGTGTGAAGGTCATATTTGCTTCTTGTATTATGCTTATGGATTTCACAATTTTTCTTAAGGCCACCCTTATACTTTTTTATGAAACAAAAAATTATAGATTGTACACTGAGGTCACTGTAAGGATTCTATTTTCTTTGAATTTCTGTCCACATGATTCGTATTTTTTTATACCTGTCATTAATCTAATCACTTTTTTTTAATCCATAATGCCTGTATGCTTTCTTTTGTCCCCCCCCCCCTCCCCGAAATTATAATAGCATATCTAAGGCGTGAATGAAAGTAAGCAAAATAAATGTTCCAAAGCACATGGCTACTCAGTATTTTTAACAGATTTAATAATAAAAATATTTTATTCAAACTGTGACATAAAAAACGGATGTAAGCCTGCCAGCTTAAATTTTCTGTGATGCACAATCCTAAAAGCCACATTCTTGTTCATAACTCGCTTCAAATCATTCTACAAATGTGAAAACTATCAAAGTTAAGAATTACAACTAGATAATATGATTGCAGTGGACTGTATATTAGGCCTGTATAGAAAATTATTTTTTGCGATGGTTTCACTTTGTCTGCTTCTGTGACCTGGTTGCAAGCAATTGTAATTAGTTTTTCTAGTGTAAAATCACTGTTCATTCACCACTACCACTTGCTTGGTAAATGTTTAATTCACTAACACCATATGGTGGCATGAGAGCAACTAATACCAGCTGTGGTTAATGGATATACAGTACATGCTTATAGCATTGTCAAAATAAACAAACAAGTTCATAACTGCTATATTTCTTACATTACAAAAATGCAGAAAGAGTGTCTGGTTTGGTAGAGTGTGTTATAGTCAGGTGGAAAAATTTCTATGATAATGTATTCCCATTACTAACCCTTGGATTACAGAGGTAAAAAAACTTCCTACTTTCATGGAACTGGGTGCATATTGTACCCACATTTTTAAAATTATTTTTTCAACAATTTTTATCAAGGTTCGATTAATAGACTCAACTATAGTCAAAACGTTGCTTTTATTCAGATTTCTCATTTTTCATGCAATTATATAGAATGAAATACTTAAAATATTTAAGGACAAGAAAATATATTTTAGAACATAAATGTGAATGAAATTTGTTTCTAGTATGATTGTTCCTTGCAATTGTTGCACTTTATTTGAATTGTCGTGATAGTGTGGTCCTTGCACACCCATTCTGAGCACATGCAACATTTCCAGTCTGTTTTTCTGTCCTCAACTGTTGGACAAATAGAGCTTCTTCCACGGGTACAAAATGGTTCATTTGGATTTAAAAAACATACAATATGTAAAAAGCAATATATGTGCCAAATTATGATTATTTTGTGTCAGTGGGACTTCAATGAACAAATAGAAAAATAGATAATATTGTTACTCTATACCAGTGAGAACTGTTCAAGAAAATTCCACACCTGGATACATTTTGTACCCAGTCAGTAAATGAAAGGTTAAGTTCTGTACTCTGTTCACTATCAATTGAGACTACCTAATGAGCATTGCTGCATGTGTTTTAAATGGACAGTTACCATACTTTTACAGTCAGTTTAAACACATCAGCTGTTCTGTGGCATTCCACACTTAACAAAGGAAAGCAGTAAGTCTCTCCAAAAGACTAATTCTAACTGATCTACACACAGTCATACCCCAGAAGACTGGAATGTACACCAGCATTGCTGGGGCAACATCAGATTTCAGGCAGATCCAATGCTTGTGGGTTGCCAGCTACAGTGGCCTATGACTGTATGGTAAGTGGTCTCAACTAAATGTTGAACCAGGTATATATGACTTACCCATCTTCATAACAGGAGTAAAAGCAAGGTCATGCTCGATAAATTCTGTCCACTGCATTAAACTCAGAGTTTTCCTACTGTCTACTGAGTCATCCTCGCTGAACATAACAGTACTGATATAGCGAGGCGAAGGAAGTCCTTTCCCTTGTACTGGTTTGCGGGGCTCTTGTATACCTGTAAAAAAGAAGCAATACAAATTTAAGAGACAAATATTTGACAGTGAATATGGATGTCTGTAACAGTTAAGGTACTTGTTGGGAATTAAGGAATTGCTCTTTTGTTGGTAAGTAAATTCCAGTTTATTTTAATTAAGTATGAATACTACAGTAAGTAAAAAAGTAAGTCATGACATGTAATCTCTTAAGTGGCAACCAGTGGAAGTGCACATTCCATCTTCTAGCCGGAAGGTGTGCATCTCTCAGACACCACATCCACTTACAAGAAGACAACACATTGTCACAACTTATAGTAACATAATCTAATCTTCACAATCAAGAAAACCTGAAGTCTGTTTTTACTACTTGTATTGACCCTATTCAGGGAAAGATTAACACTGTTCACCCTATCACTCTACTTCTTTATAGTCAATTTTAATAATATCCTGCCATATATGTCTATATCACCTATGTCATTTCTTAGCTTCAATACTTATGATTACAAATTTGAGTGTATTTATATGCTGGTAACCACATAAGAAACACAATGATATCCTTGGTCCATACCGTCACTATACTGAGGTTCCAGAAGTCTGAGGTAGCTAGTATGGACTTTGCCCCATGTCTCATGCTTGATATGGTTGCATGATCCATCAATAGAACGGTACTTGTCAGAACAGTCTGCATTGTTACTATACTGAGCTGCACATTTGTCTCCAAGTGATGTTGGGTCCATCCCCATCGACACTAAAAATTCCCCGCACTGATTGTTATCAATGCCATACCTGCAGAAACAAATAATATGAGCAGACATAAGGAAAGGCAACTTTGTTCAGTCAAGTAACAAACTAATTTTATGGAACAGATTCCTTCTTTAGGAGCCAAGAGTCACTCAGCTAATCATGAAATTCCAACCAGTATGAAACTAAAAAATATTTAGTACCCTAGGTCATGGCATGGATCCGCTGGTTCGTGTAGATTTCTGGTCAAGATTGTGGCACCAGGACAAGTATTCCTGATTACTTCTGTTTCCCCTGTATCATCCCCCCAGTGCTCTCTACTCATACACTCTTCTACCACCAACATTATATAATTATGCCAGTTGATGGTGTCATTCAATGACACACTGAAAAAATTCAGTGCTCTGTTCACAAGAGCTGTATCTACAGTCAGGATGACTGGGACCCAAGCAACCTCCTATTCACGGGGTACCAGATATTCCCTTGGGATGTCTGAAGCTGAGCAGTCACATTAGTGTCAATGTTAACAATGCATTCAGCTATAATTCATTCCTTTGTTCCATTTAGTACCAATATTAAGAATGCATGGCACTATACTTCATTCCATCAGTCATCTTAATAGCATGGTGATAAACTTTCATCTTTGACAAAGGCAGACCAAGAGAGAGAGAAAAAATTACACAGAATTAGTCAATGAAGAGAACATTGAAGTATTAGCTTTCTCAGCACAGTAGTGGTTATTGCTTGAACCTTCAGACTGTATAAGTCATGACACACATAGAAAATTCATATTTCATTGTCTCAGCTAGGCTAAGAGCTGGACAACTGAAGATCATATTTGAATCCCAGAAGGGATGAAGATTTTATTTTTGACAAATCATTCAGAGGGATCTTTGGACTCAACCATCTTCCCATCCAGTGGATGCTAGAGACACTATCTCTGAGCTTATAGTGTCCAAGGCCTAAAACTGACCACTCACCTCATTGAATGCTGAGGTTAAGAATGAGTGATTCTGTACACCCACTACTTCCCCATGCCTTCATGGTGTGCACAAGGACAACTTTGACTTTATACTAAACTGAGTAGACTTAAGCTTCTCTGGTACTAACAATAATTTCTCTTACCAGGATTTCCCTTTCATTTATACACTTTTATTGCAGTATTGTGTTTCAGTGCTAACATTCTTACCATTGGCAATGTTTATGTGACATGTAGAGTGATGCTTTGGTTGCTATCATTGCATTCTTGCCATGTATAAGGGCTTCTGCAGAAGGATATGATGTAATTAATTGGCCATGTTGTGGGGTTTCCAGTTGAACTTTGATGTTTGACCTGATCAAACTGTTTTCCATTCGGGTCTCACGCCCTAGATTTGACTCACTGAACTTCACAGACAGGTTCATTGCATCATCATCAACAGGAGGCAGCCCTGAGAGCTTTGCTCGTTTCTGAGTGATGTGTCTTGGGCTCCCTTGATATACAGTTGTTCTCCCTAAGAGAGGAAAACACCATCACAACAAACAATTTATGCAAACACCATATCATGCCCGAATCAAAAATCAGGTCTAAGGAAATATCATGTCAAATCCCAAACCTTATCTAGGTTTCTTATGAAACATGAATATTTCTAAGTAAGAAACAAAATAATCTTTCATTCTGCAGCTCTCCTTCCATTTTCTTCCAGATTATAGTTTTAATAAAATGTTATTAAATTATGTGCATCCTTTTTGCTGTCTTAAAAATCATAAAGTTTTACACACTATAACAATCCAAATCAACCATTTGATACAACATCTTAAACGTAGTCATGTGTTTGTACACCAGTTCTTTTCCCAATGGCTGATACATTATATGATACATGAAATCAGGTATAACTTCCAAAATGTATATAATTTTCAAACAAGAATAATCTAATTTGATTTATATTTGGATTATGGCAAGTGAAATAAGGGATGGTAGATAAAAGAATTGGTATAAATTAAGGTGCAATCTCAGATGTATGTAACAGAATTACTGACAACATAGCTTTAGGTCTCTTTGGAAACGGCAAAAATTTCACACACTTTTAGTTTTGTCATGCCTGCAGGGAAAGAAAGAAGGTATTTTGGTAGTAAAAAATTAAAAAAAATAACACTTCTTGTTTTACATGCAATACTTTCCTGTCCTGTTTGTGATTCCTGAAATAATGTAAATCAGCATCTTTACATAACATAAGAGGTACACAAGAAGTCACTGTAACCCAACTTAACTTACCATGGGATTCTCTATATGTATGCGGCATGTCATGTAGTGCAAACCATGGTACACAATGAACACTTACAAATGCTTATACTGTTACAACACACTACCTTCAAGTCTCACGGTGTAAAATATTATACCACATGCACATCACAGATCAACATGGTAAGTAGAGGAAGAGTGACTTCTTGCCCATCCCATACATATGTAAGAAATTTATTTGTGTTACATACTTGGAAAAGTGTATATATAGGCTTCATAATTTCTGAATGCAACAGGCACTCTGAGAGCTTGAATGTCAGTAGGTGATGTCAGACTGACTTGAACCCCAAACTGGAATGAGGTCCATAAAATAACTGCCAGCAGAACAAAGCCACAAGTCATCTTAACTCCTCCTGCAACAGTAACAATTAGACATACTTCATTGATTTGGAAAATGCACACATTGCACAGGCAGAAACTTTTTGCATCAAAATATTTCATACAAGAACAACTTGCTGGACTTAGTTGTCTTAAAGGCAGCAATCTTAAAAGTGGGATTGTATTTGTTCTCAGAAGGTTACATTATCAAAACATATAAAGCAATATAATTGAAAGAAATTGCTTCTGGTATTCCCTACAGTAATATTCTTATATTATTTTTTTAAATATAAACAATACACATAAGTTTTGTGATAATTTACTGGTACAGGAGTTAAACAATACTGGACAGCAGTTCTGTCTGAAATTTTGGACACTGCCCATCATCCCAAGCATCCAAATATCTAAACATTCATTCAAGATTATAACCATGTAACACTGCAGAAACTTAAATTAAGTACTTTGAGCATTTGTCTGTATTTCTTGAACATGTTAGAACTAAGAAATGTGCTGTACATGGTGTAATACCATTGCATAATTTAATGAAGTGGATCATGTTTAATTTCTTTATTTTATTTGGTTCATGCACACTAGCCCAATCAAAGGCGAATTTTTGTTCATTTCTTGACAGGGATGGAATTTTTGTCTTCTTCAGAGCATCCACACTGATTCTGGCACCCATCCAATCTCTTACTGAATGGCAGACAGGGCAAAGTGTCCAGGGTTTGAAGTTGATAACCCAGTGCCTGTAAAATTGCTGAAGTTTGAAACACAGCAGGGACAAGCATCTTGTGCTTTGCAACCAACTCTGAACCAGGCTCTGTTCACTCAGTTTCGGACACAGTGAGTACAAGGGACTCCATTTAGAGGGCTAAAAGGGCTAAAGCAGCCAAGCATGAGGCTGACTGCTTACCTCTCTTACCGCCCAAGTCATGAATGTATGGAACTATACTCATGGTCTATAGAGTAATGCTTACATAAGCTGAGTGAAATTATTATTAATATTATTTTAAATTATTCTTGTCCTTTAGATGTTAGGTGGTTATCTTCTGGAAAGTTCTGATCTTAACAATAGATCTTAGTGATTTACCCCAAAACCATACAGATTATTATTATTATTATTATTATTATCATCATCATCATCATCATCTCCACCACCACCAAAATGTAGCGTATTTACAATTAAGTACCTGAAACAAGTCAGGTGTTTAGGGTATATAATTTTGCAGCAATTCTGTAGTTACCATTTAAGGTACATGCAATGCAATTTCCCATGATATACATTCTGTACTTTTACATTAGTACTTTCTGTGGTATGTGTACAGTGCCCAATATGGCTGTTTTCTGTAGTTCCTTGTGCCATGCTTTCCAGGTATGTTGCTTAGATATTTTCTTAATCATTTAGAGATGGTTCCAATTGCCCCTATTATCACTTGTTATCGCTTGTTTATACATTCCACATGGGCTGTGTTTCTGTTATGTTCTTTATACTTTAAAGGCTTTTTCACGTTCTTACTTTATCATATTTCTGCCCGCCTCCCTGCCCGTCCGCCCGCCCTTCCATGCATCCAGCCATATTATCTGTTACTGCGCTGCTGCTGCTGCCGCCGCTGACGCCGGCGGGGGCGGGGGCGGCGGTTGCTTTTGCTGTTTTTCTTATCATGTAACTGATACGTAATTACGAGGCTACGTCAATTGCCAGGTACACCCTTCAATGACGGAACTGAGAGAACGCTCCACAATCGTTCTTGACGCGCAATATGCTGGGTGCGTTGCTTTGCAGTAGGAAAGTCTTCCTGTTGGACATACTACAATGTTTCTTTGTTGCCATGTAGTGGGTCCCTGTCACCACAGCATGGCGCGTCCACGGGTTGCGGATAGAGGAACGGCCTCCTTTATGGAGGGTAGCTGCGAATAAATTGAATAAGCAGTCGCGGACAGCCGACGGGGGGTGGTCCTCCAGCTTGGGGATTGGACGAGGTGCTAACAACCTCTCCCTATAAAACAATTATGTTCAGAAACACGCACGTGCGGGATGCTTGCTCTGGAGACAATGCAGAAGCTCTAGTAGCTGCTACTGGGGAGATTGGACTGGAAGTAAGTGCTGATAAAACTAAGTGCATGGCCATGTGTCGAGATAAGAATGCAGGACGAATTCACAGTGTGAGGATTGATAATAGTACCCTCAAGAGGGTGGAAGAGTTTACATATTTGGGAACAACTTTAACAAATTAAAATTCTATTGCGGAAGAAATTAAGAGCAGATGGAGGTCAGGAAATGCTTGCTGTCATTCCGTGCAGAACCTTTTGTCTTCCAGGTTGCTATCCAAAAATTTAAAGATCAAGATATATAGAACTATAATTTTGCCTGTTGTTTTGTATGGGTGTGAAACTTGGTCGCTGACATTGGGGGAGGAAAGGAAGCTGAGGGTGGTTAAGAACATGGTGTTGAGGAGAATATTTGGACCTAGGAGGGACGAGGTAACGAGTGAATGGAGGAGACTGCAAACCGAGGAGCTAAATGATTTGTACTCCTCACCCAATATTGTGCGGGTGATAAAATCGAGAAGAATGAGATGGGCTGGACATGTGGCGCATATGGGTGAGGAGAGGAGGGTGTATAGGGTCTTGGTGGGGAAACCGGAAGAAAAGAGACCACTGGGGAGACCTAGGCGTAGATGGGTGGATAATATTAGGACGGATCTCCTGGAGGTGGGATGTGGGTATATGGACTGAATTGGGCTGGCCCAGGATAGAGACAGGTGGCGGACGCTTGTGAGTGCGGTAATGAACCTTCGGATTCCGTTAATTGCGGGGAATTTCTTGACTAGCTGCAAACCAGTTAGCTTCTCAAGAAGGACTCTGCACCATGGAGTAAGTAAGCAAGTAAGTAATGTTCCTGTGTTGAAACTCTGCGTTTATCACAGAATTACAGTAGCACTCTGCGTATCGCTACTAGATTGGCTTTTAATTTGACAGGGAATTACTTGAGAATTTCTTAGCGTCATCGATATTGCTTTGTAACTCATAGAGGCCGTTGTACACGTCGGTAATAATATGTAGCCTACGTGCTGGAAATACAAACGGTGTTTCGGATCGGAATCTGACCATGTTTGCTGCATTGCTCAATCCACACATAAATCTCTTTATGACGAGCGATTGCGCAGGGTCAAGCTGTATTTTTTTTTTAATCTGAAGTAGGGGACATTGTAGAATAAGAGGTTTTATTTTTACATATCACTACTAGAGTTTGAAATGGTGATGACTTCACCAGATGCAATTCAATCATTCCGCTACAGCTACGGACGCCTCTGTACCGTAACCTGGGTTAGGCACGCGGCCAACTGGCGATCACGCAGCAAACGCGTGGACTCAAGCTTCTCCCTCCTCCAGTTATGCTGAATTGCTTATTTATAGACTTCTCCCATACGCTGTAAACAGGAAGTCTACTTCTTAAATGTATCGGTATTAATGTGTAGGGTCCAAGGGTTGTTCGGAGATTTGTATGAAATTCTGTCAGTTATTTGCATAATTTCCGCTGATGTCAACAGTAAATCTGTAAACATTAAGGACGCAAGAATAGTGTCCTTTCACAAATCCACACAAATTATTTTAATTCATACGCATATATTTAGAAGTTTTGTTGCGTGAAAGAATATAATACAGAGTTGATTTTTCCGGGGCCTTTTGGACGGTCGACGACTGCGAGATGTAATTGTGCAGCTAGATCTAAATCCTGGGCGCCACGTTTCCACCCCCTGCTCACGTTCCCAGAGATTTTTAGCAAAACATTTGTTACGTAATTATCACGAACTAGTAGATCAATAGATCCTAACCACCTGCCCGCAGAAAAATATCCACATTTTGAATAGTTAACGGGCTTCACTCGCATTTTTTTAATTGACAAATCGTTGAGCCTGTACATACATGGGTTTCTAATCCGGTGGCTCAGGGCTGAAACTTCACACATGCCTGGTTTTGCACTAAGGTGTGAAGGTCGGAGCTTCCGAATTAAAGCTGTCGACATTTTTGTAGAAGCTGGTTCATTTTCTTTACGTCGGTCATTTGGTAACGGAAGAGTGGGCTTTGGTACTTGATGTAGACGTTGCAGGCTTATTGCAGTATTACTGTACTGTCATCATCCGTTCGAAATTTTTGCTTTCATAGAACTAGTTTTACAGCGTATCTTGTACGCTGAGTCAACATTCGAGTTCTTGGCAAAAATTAACCTTGAGTACATGACGCATAATCCGCAGCAGGTCAAGGACTGCAGTACGTGTGTAACAAATAGTGTAAATATTAACATTATTTCTTTTTATAAAGATTATGTCAAAAGATGTCTTCTTTCGATTATTTTATTTGAGTCTTTAGGGTAACATTGGGTGAGAAATGCGCCCTTCTGGGTTATTACGCTGCGTAATAGCCCAGAAGAGCGCAGTTCTCATCTACTTCGCCTCGGAAGCCTGAACTCACTTATCGTGGAGTGTTACTTACTTACTTACTCCATGGTGCAGAGTCGTTCTTGAGAAGCTAACTGGTTTGCAGCTAGTCAAGAAATTCCCCGCATTTCACGGAACCCGAAGGTTCATTACCGTACTCACAAGCGTCCGCCACCTATCCCTATCCTGGGCCAACCCAATCC
>Ga0131853_10022962_pt1 | contig 11274 bp, 5 predicted proteins | sample TergutLab28metaG_FD_92764 | JGI IMG/M metagenome (GOLD analysis project Ga0131853, IMG submission 92764) | Labiotermes labralis P1 segment gut microbial communities from Petit-Saut dam, French Guiana - Lab288 P1 (version 2) (version 2) | ecosystem: Host-associated > Arthropoda: Insects >...
ATGTTCAAGAACCACAGGACACCACACGCTTGCAGGAACACACTCACTCAGAGCCACACACGACACATAATATAGGTACAGCACTTACCACTAGATAAATAAATTAACACACAAAACCTCTATCATTACAGCCTATACAACGCTACAGTAGTCACAAGCTCCTGAAGATGGACGTATTAACATCTGAAACATGTTGAGCAATAGATGATAAAGCAAGTGTCATCCAGTTGGTCAACCTTTATTCAAAATTCATACATAAAACAAATTATACTTCTATTGCAGTATAGCATGTTTCAGCAGTGGCCATCATTGTGTAAAAAAATTTTGTCTCACCTCACCCAGCTGCACTATTTTCCTTGTATGGTTTACACCACAGGCGCACAAATTCCAGGCATCAGGTCGCCCAGGCAACTACATTTTGAACAGTCGCCCCTAACATTTGTGGCTTCTCAGTACTGCATGTCACCCTTCCAGCACCTACAATTTTAATGTGGCTCCTAGTTTTTTGGGAGAATTTGTGCACCCCAGACTTACACACAGTGTACACAGTTCACACCACACCTTGATATGATGCTAATAATTTCAATACTTGAATGAACAATGTAACAGGAATTACATTCTACACCTTCTGTATGACAAACCAGTAACAGCAAATTGTGAGTAGGAGCATGTGCAGGTTACAGTTGTTAAACATATAACTCACTTCCATGGATTCGTGTGTTTAACCATTATCCAACATGTATTACATTACTGCAGTGGCACACATGCATGGTTCATCTCTTTGAGCATTGCACTTTTTCAATACTAATAAGATCAAATATGGTTACCATCCCCCTCCCTCCCCTCCATTAAACAACTAAACTTGCAATCATCCGTTACATCGTTACATGACAATGAAATATGCCTCCAACTTAAACTATGGCCACCAACCATAAGGTGTTGTGAGATTTGAAACCCCTGTTCCATAATATAAAGGTTAAAATTGCCTACTCAGATTGGTGGCTGAATCCTATTAATGTCACAACATAGCAGGTACTAGAAACTCAGTCCCCCCCCACCTGACCCCTCTCCTTCACTACTAATGTACAAATAGCTACACTGTTATGTTAGAATGTTAAAAATATTTCTCTCTCTCTGTCTAGACATATTTATTATATGCAGTAATTTACTACTGTACAACTAAAGTTAAAGTAGGTACTGTAATGACCTGGTATGTTTAAAAAATGTTTCACAGATCACACACACAGCCTGTGGTATATAAAATACTGTTATACAGTGTTTTACCTTTCTGAAAGCATAATATATTTAAGGTAAAGATCAATTAAATAAATCTGTTAATGTATACACACAGTATTCAAAGTTAAAATAACAATCTTCGGTATTTAATGATGACTAGGTAAAAATAAAAAAATTCATAAAACATGTCTTTAAAAGTGAAACAGTCTGAAGTAATAATTCAAAAGTCACGGGCCAAATTAATTCTTTCAATAGCACACACAGCATTAATCTTGCTGCAGAGGGAACACTTGGGTGATTTTACCAATTCCTTTTGTACGGCCCTCTCGAAACAGCAACCGCATTCCTACTTTCACATACTCTGAATGTCTAAGAAATCGGAACAGCACTGATGCTCTGTCATTAGTGTGGATTCCTCCAGTAGCCATGATGCCTTCAATTACTGCTGTCTGACGGATGTTGCCAATATGCACCGTTGTTTGAAAACCCGGATAAATAGCAGTTGTATGGAACAGTACATATACTGCTGCCTGTGAGGAAACAAGGCAAACAGAATTTGATGTTTCTACAATGGCAAAGGCTCACTTCTGTATTACAAGAGGGTGCAGTGTGGTTGGTGGAGAAGTGTGTGAGATTTGTGGTTCTCACAGTGGTAATGAAGAACATAAGTGTCTTTTCAGCGTGACCCATAGAAGTCTGATAGATACTTACAAATGCTTCACAGGAACCTACTATCTCCACACAATGGATGGAAACAGCAGATTCATCTGCAATGCCGGTATATGTTTATTACCAGGAGTGTGGTGTCATGACCCAGAAGACAGTCATCTACAAGGAACATGCTGCCTCCATACCTTGAAGATGAAAGCAGCAGTCCCTATGAAATGTTGGTAGCCACATATATTTACTTGAATGCAAGACAACTCTAATCTGAGACAACCCCCCCAAAAAATATGTCTGTCAAAGGAACATGTATTTATCCAAATATAAGATGAACTTGAAAATATAAAATCTGCTGAAAATACATTTTACTATTATAATGCTTTTATTTTCCTCACACCCACTCCTAACATTTCCATTCCCTTCACTGTCATTTCACAATACATAATCAGTCCCATTCACTGCACTGAATGTACACTTCTTAACACCCTTCACAGTCACTTCTGGTTGAGATGCACTGCCATGCTGCTATGATCCACAGTGACTAAATAATACTTGCATATTTTCTGGTTTATGAACTTACTAGAACCCATGAAGATTCACAGTTTTCTCTACAGATGGTGTTATTGGTGTTAAGAATATAAATACATGTGTTCTGGATTTTTGTGTCATGCCTGTGGTCTGTTCACATTGAGTTCATGCCCCTTTGTATGGGTTTTAATTTGGGGATTAATGCAGGTTTCATTACCGAGCAATGTACTTAATTTTTATTTTTCAGTAGCCATTTTCCTGTTACTACCTTAGACTAGATCTGTTCTCAGGTGCATATCCTAACAAGATAATGTTTCTATGGGGCCAAGTGATTGAGAATAGCTCAATCTAAGAGGTCCACCAGTTTAGGTGCTTCATTGCCAGCTTCTGAAACAACGTGCTTCTTTAAAAAGATAGACAATGGACAAGTACCAGAAAAGAAGACCTTGTCAGTTGATTTCAGTCGTGTTCCGTTCTCTCTTTTGGATTTCCTGACCCTTGAACATGGGACAAATAGGCTGTCCCAAAAGTTCAGTAAGGAATTACCATTCAATGCTCCATAATATCTCAGAAAAGCAGAGATCGCAAATGACGGTCTGGCGATGAAGGCCTTGATTTGGCTCAACATGGTCAGGTTCAGCACTTCATACACGGATTTCACACAAACTCACATATTTAAACACCAAATTTAGTGAAAAACCCATGTCTTGTATTCAAGTATAGTACTAGATGACACGTCATAACCCAGACCAAAACATGAATAACATAAGTAATTAATACTCTATTTTTTTTACGAACAGACTCATGTTAACACAGTTTTTAAACACACCTAATTATTTAAATTCACATTCTTAAAAAACTATTCATGCTCAGTTTTAAACAAGTAGTCTGCAATTTAAGTGCACAAACAGATGTGTGATTTTGAATAATTTTATCAGTAAACAGAACTAGTAACATGTGTGATATTTTTGACACTACACTCTTATTTTGCAGCACAGTATTAAAATGTATTTTTTCTCCTAAAGTAATGAACACATGTGAATGAAAATTACACCACCACAGGCTAAAAGCAAAAACACTGTTGTAGAGTGTGATACTTTATGACACACATCCCTGAATGGTGGGGAACACAGCACTTATGGTAAAACCACCTGGTTTTAGTGACTTTTTTTCATGCATACTATACTGCAGCTCGTCAAGGTTTTGTAACTTTTACAAGGAAAATGCTGCTGAATATGCTTCTTCCTCTTTCCACCTAGTTTCTATGGAGGGTCTCTGTCTGAAGCTCTTCAAGGTGGAGTGATGTTGTCATAAATTTCTTCCATTTTTATCAGCATTTTTGGTACAGTCCCAATAAAATGGTAAAATTTGTTTGTACTAAGAGGGTTGGATTTCTTGAAGACCATGAAGGCAATGAAAATGGTAGACTGGAGGGGCTGACAGCAGTTGCTTGGGCCACTGTACAGGGCTGAAAATATTCAACCCTAGGAAACTGGAGAACAAATTATACTTTTTTCAAAAGCATCCACAATGGCTTTAACTCTACAATTTGCTGCAAAAGGTATGCATGCACGTGCATGCGGGAGGTGCGGGGGCTTGCCTGTTCTGTGAAACCAGGTGTGAAAGAAACAGGCCACATTTATATTAGGAAACTAAACTTGGAACAACAGGCTATCTAGAAGACAAAGCAATACCAACACAAGCATGCTTTCCACTGTTGCCATCATCTGTTCTGATATGTGACTACTTGCAAGTCTTAACCTTCCATATAAACATACATACACTTGTAAATATTTACTGCACAGTAACTAGCACGTGCTATGTACATTTACCTCATCTGTTTTGCACAATAAACAAATACAAAATAACACCACAAACTCTTCTCCAATGGGTGCCAAGGTAAAGCAACTACAATGTCAAGCTGACCATTCACTTTAATCATGTGCAAAGGTTAAGAATACATGGAGCTTTACCTCCACTCTTCCACATCTTCACGGTGTGAACGGTGGCAACTTGCTAATCAAGTAAATGGAAGGATGAAGGGGCAGTACTGACCTGAAAAAAGAGACATCCAGCTGGTTTTGATTCTGGACTGAGCAATACCATGCCACTTCTTAAGCCAGGGACTGCTTGGTTCAATCCTAGGGAAGCACTCTGACTGGCCCGCACTACCCGACATGGAGCCTTATTGCGATGTACTGACCGTACAGTCACAGGTAGAAACTGCCCATCATTTAACGGACCTACACAGATCAACAAAAGGAAAGGTGTAACTCTCAGTACGCACAATTTTGACTTTCATACATTTCATTTCATGTCATACACTGAGACTGTTCTCATGTCTGATGTGCTGTAAAGAGCAGCAGCTTTATCATGACACAGCTAAACCCTGAAAGATTGCTAAAACATAAGGACAAGAATGTGAACAGAATACATTATGAGTACTATAATTTTATGTACAGTAGAACTCCTCATATTTGGATTAACTTGGATGGTGAACCATCTGGATATGCAGAAAATCCAGATAACTGGATTTTTCTTTGAAAATAGGCTACACTGGCAGTATGAAATTCGGCTGTCACTATCTACAGTATGACCTTGTGTCTAAACCTTTCAACCATGCCTGATTTGAAGTTCTGAAAGCCATAACACTGTACTTGACTTTATCTGATAACTTCTAGGCAAGTTAGTTTTGTAGAATTCTTAACAAATTTACCTGAAGGGCCAGGCCAGTTCAGGTAGATGGCAATCCTGATAACCAGAATCAAGATAAGTGGAGTTCTACTGTATATACAACACACATTTAACCTTTAACCACTTCTTCCAACTAATCACAAAGGGCAGACCTTCACCCCACCACATACAGATTACGTTGAAAGAAGCAGGCGTTATATTCATTCTGCAAAAATTAACTATTGCTGTATTTCCATTTCCTGGCACTGGAAATACGACACTTTCTTTCTCTCTTAAAGAACTGCAATATAAATCTTTACAATTACAAACCCACAGCAAAATGTTTTCATGTCAGAGCACAAATCAATGTTATGTTCAAAACCCAAAATAAACAAAACATCAAACATGTAAGCAAAGGAACACCCAGAAGCTCACATACATTACATGATAAGCATAAATCAGTTCAGTGTCACCACCCACAATGGAAGCATTAAGTGTCAACTAACAGTCTGCCTCTCTTCTGTTATGTAATGCCAAAGAACACATGGATTTACAAAGCACTAAAGAGAAATCTTGTTTTAATGAACACCAGAATAATGAAATTTTTGCAGAACAATATTCCTTTTTGGGCCTCACCAACTTACTTACTCCACGGAGCAGAGTCCTTCTTGTGAAGCTAACCATTTCTCAGCTAGTCAAGAAATTCCCCACATTTTAAGGAACCCAAAGGTTCATTACCGCAATCACATGTGCCCGACACCTGTCCCTATCCTGAGCCACTCCCACCAACTTAGTATATGTATATATATGTTTCATTTTAACAAATACCACTGGTGCAAAACCATTAGTTTAATGCAATAAGACGCCATCCCACTAAGAAAAAATATACTCAATATAAAGAAATAAGTGAAAACAAAACTGCAGAATAAAGACACACATGTTACAAAACCTACTACTTTATGTGTGAGACAAAAGACAGGGTAAAGAGGAGACACAAAGGATCATGTTCACTATGGAGAACTCTGAGAATGTACACAATAGACATGGTCATGGTGTTTTGTGGGAAAAAGTCCATGAATAAAACCTGGAGATGAAAATCCATCCCTCATCTGAACCACAACTCAAGAGTGGCAGGAAAGCCATGCATTCCACACTCCTACCAGTGAACAGCATCACGTAAAACATATTTATGGATGGAACCAACAGCTACCTCTGTAACTTTGGTATCTGTCTACCATAGTGTGACGCTGCATCCACAAAAAACAGGACCTTCACAGTCATTGCTGTGAAATCATATCTGACAAAATATAATTACAGAACATTTTGTTTCTGTGAGGAATTACCTATAACAAGTTCAGCTCCCTCTGTAATCACACCCTTCGTGAGCAAGCCTCCAACAACTGTACCCACTTCTGGTACCCGGAAGGTCTCATCTATTTGAAATTCACATAATTCCTGCAAATAAGACATGAAGTAGACTTCAGGTTATCAATCAAGGAATCAAAGAATCAAGAACGCTATCTTATGAAACGAGATTCCATTGCTGATAGTAACCACATCTGAAATCTCAAACAGTCAAATTTCAGGACATAAGATTTGGCAATAAACAGACTAGTGTCAGATAATACAACCAACAAGAAGCACTTCATACAAATACATCAATTACTTATTTAAATACCCTTATAAACACTTGCAAACAATGAGCTCAATAATTATGTATTAATGTCTTTTAAGATGTGTGGACATTCTATGTACAAACATTCCAGCTTAGCCCTACCAAACCTTAAATTCATAAATAGCACTTAAGAGTTCAGTACATATCTGACACAAATAAACAGTGTATCTCCATCATATATATCAACTGGTTAACAGTGTTCAGGGAAATAATTAATGCCTGTTCTTCGAATCATATGGATACATGAATGCACTACGTGGTTAAAATATGGCGTTTCTTCAATGTGAAAGAAGGTGGTACTCAAAGTAACTGTTGAGATTTTTTAAGTGTCATTTCAACAGTGTTGTCAGCTAGTGAGATTATATGTCAGCAGTAGGTATACGAATTGATATGAGCATTGGTAAATGACCCTGGCATAAGAAACCAATTGCCAAGTCATTCACCATCAATCCCACATGGACTTTCCTCAGAATAAACCCAGGCCTCAGTGGTGACAGGCCAGTGACTAACCACCTTAGCCATGGTACAGCCTGTGATGAGGTTTCAAGGAAGTTATGCAGAGGTACGGAATACAGCAGAATCACCCTCTTGTTCATACACACTTACAAAAAATTTAATAAACTCAAAATTCTTGACATGATTTACCTTCACCTGCCTTGTGATACATTACTGTAATGCAATACATGTGCTGAACGCTACATGTTTTGACACCAGCAACATTAACTGAGTTGAAAATGCTATCAAGAATCAGTACACCACTACTCCAAAGTTAAATTCTAGCCATCAGCTCTGTAATACCAGTTCCCTATTCACTGACAATAAAAGCATTACCACCTCCCCCTCCCCCTTCTCCATCAAGATTAAATCCAGCTGATAACCTTGTAACATCAAGAAATTTAAAATCTTGTATTCCCGACAATAAAGTTAATAAAAGCAATCACACAAATCTAATAAGTCAGACTCACTAAACTGCTGTATCTTGTCAAGTCACCTTTCATTTGCTCGGTGGATGTCCCAGTTAAAGTCTGGCAACAATATGGTATAATGAAAACATGTATATTAAATCCAGCAGCAAACATATCTACATAACCCTTGTTACAATCAGCAGTCTGATCAGATATAATGTGTTGTTCAGTCATTCAAAGAATCCTTTAAATGGCACCCTAACCACCCTTACAGCCACATGTGGCCTGATCAAAAAGTAGCTAACCAAGGGCTGGTAAAAACAAACTAATTAACTTATGGTGTTGCAGTCCTCATCCCTTTCAAAGTAGTCCCCTTCAGACACCACACACTTGTTCCAGTGGTCCTTCCATTGCCCAAAACACTTTTGGAACTGACCCTTTGGAATAGCCAATAGCTGTGTCATTGCGTTTCATACTACCTCCTCTGTAAATCTGATATGTGGTTGACTGCGCATCATAATTCAGTGTAGATAACAAACCAACTAGATGTCACTTTTGTCTAATGCTTTATTTTCTCCTTTATAAGTAGCTCAACATGTTTCAGGCAACTATGTGCCCATCATCAGGAGCTGACGACTGGTTAGTGTTTTCTCCACATGTCGGTATTGAGCTGTGGCTGCAGTAAGGTTGTCAAAACCGGTTGGTAGGTAGTGTGTCCACTGAGGGGTTCGTAGCACAACCCCTCAGTGGACACACTACCTACCAACCGGTTTTGACAACCTTACTGCAGCCACAGCTCAATACCGACACGTGGAGAAAACACTAACCAGTCATCAGCTCCTGATGATGGGCACAAGGTTGCCTGAAACATGTTGAGCAACTTATAAAGGAGAAAATAAAGCATTACGCAAAAGTGACATCTAGTTGATTTGTTATCCACACTACCTCCTCTGTGTCTGGACACCTATTCCTCTTCCCCTTCAACACCACTTTCACCTTTAGGAACAGAAAAAAGACGCATGTGTCCTTGTCTGGTGAATGGGGTGGGGGGGGGGGGCTGCGGCACCTGTGGTTTTTGATGTTTAGCCAAGAAGTTCTGTCTGAAAAAGATGGGATGAATTGGCAGTGGTGTAGTCATGGTGCAGCTGTCAGTCACCTCACTTGAAAGATGCAGGTCACTTGCGCCGCACTGCATCATGCAGCCAAAGATGAACTTCACGGTAGTACTCCTTCTGAACAGCTTGACCATCTGGCGCATACTCATGGTGAACGATGCTTTCGTGGCTGAAGAAAACTGTCAACATCACTTTCAACTTGCTCCGAATTTGGCATGCCGCTTTTGGCCTTGGGAGACTCCAGTCTTCTGTTGTTATGACTGGGCTTTTGTTTCTGGGTTGTACTTATAGATCCAAGATTCATCATTGGTAATTATTGTCTTCATGGAGTTTGTGTATTTATCAGCACATGGCAGCAAATCTCTGGCTACTGCAAGGCAAGTCTCTGCTTGACTGTCAGCACTTCTGGGACAAATTTCACTGAGACAAGTTTTATACCCAAATCTTCTGTCAGAATGGACTGTACTGAACCAAATGAAAGAACCCAACTCATCAGAGAGCTCTCCAATTGTTATTTGCCAGTTATCCAGAACAGCAGAACACACTTTGTCATCATCAGTTGGTTACTGCAAGTGGAGGGCCTCCCTGAACATTCATCACTCTCGACTGATATCCGTCCTGCTTTCAACTGCCTAAACCACACTTTAACTTCCATATGGCCCATTGCCTCATTCCCAAAAGCCTTCTGAATCAAATAATCCAAGTGGGAGGCAATAATTTACACATGCACACGGAGGTCGAAGGTCACATGTGCCCTACTCCCGGTCCCAAGCGCCTTCTAGTTTAAAAGGGGAAAAAAAAATGGTCAGATACTTTTTGATCAGGCCACGTTCATAAGACCTAAAGTTGATATCCTCAGGACCCAGCCAAATCTAGTCCTCATGGAACACACAATCATCATCAGTAACAGACCATGAGTCAGCTTTCATGTGAAGTTCACACCCACAGCTGTACAGACGAAAACAATGCATAACTGTCATTTGCAGGATTTGCTGTAAAGCTGCCACTGTGAAATTTTCTGCTTGAGGAACATTATTTATTTTCAGTTTGATGTTCTTCCTCCAGTCCATCAACCATACAGCTTTCCAGTAGATGCAGGTCTCCTTTTAGGCAACTGTTGCGTGATCTCACTTGAATGCAAATTAAAAATGTACAAAATCTATGAATTTATGTGATAATTTTCAGTTTAACGTGATTCGCATACACAATCCATGGAGACACTCATCTTCTGTGGGAAACTAGCAGAAATTGACCTCACTGTCACGCCATCAGTTACGCGTATGAATTGATTATGTTGGTCATATAATCACACAGCTCATATAGTTTCTTCTATGACAGCAATGGCTTTTCTTACCACCATGAGTGAGAAACGTAAGTCCATATCACCTAGTGCAATCCAAGTGAAAAACTGGTGAAATACAATCAGTATTGAAGAGAAATTAGAGAGAAATTAGACATAATAAGCCGACCTGGAAAAGATGGACAAATTGTTGACTTGTGCCAAAATGTTAGACTCACTCATAGTAGCATATGTACAATTCAAGACAATTCTGATAGAATTAAAGAAAGTGCTAAGTCTGGAACTACACTGAGCACTAAAAGAACTTATTCAAAAAGTTCAACTACGAAATGTACAGCAAAAATGCTGAGTACTTGGATAGAAGATCCAAAGCAATACCATATGCCTGCAAGCATGCTTTTGTTTCAAGCTAAGGCTTGTTCTATTTATGAGGATCTGTCATGAGTGAGATGATACTGTTAAACCATTTAGGGAAAGTACAGGCCCATTTAGCAGGTTCACGAAGAGATAAAATTCTATAACATTAAGATCACTGGGGAAGCCACTTATGCTGAAACAGGCTGTCACACACTACGCAGGATGAGACTGTCAATCCCCTAACCCCCAGGAAATACACTGTTTTAAATGGGAATATTGTGTTCAATTTGCATGACGTTTTTCATGAACGTAACCCTGATGTATAACAAGACCTGCCTGTACTACGTGCATCCTATAAAGCTCTCTGATGCATCTCATGGTACCCAAATCAAGAGGTTGTAACATGCTTGTGCAGTTTGTTGGATAATATACAACTTTCATATTCCTAATACACAACATATCTTTTGGATGAGTTGCACAACTGTCCACAAACAACAAAATGTTTCTACCTTGCATATACATGCACACATTGTGTGCTCTTAAAAGCACTGTGAAAATGGTCATGCAGCTAACAACCCAAATTTGGCTGACAAATGATGATATTCTGCAAGTAAAGTTATGATTGTTAACAGTAGTTATCAGTACAGGAAGGTTAGTGCTACTGTGCATTCCAAAGCCATGATGTTATTTTATATATATATATATTTGGGGGGGGGGGGGGGGGGAAAGGGTCTTTCTCAAAAACCCTGTGTGGGCGCGGGGTGGGATTTTTGTAAAATAATTGGGGAAAACCCCCCTCGGGGGGAAAAAAAACCTTATATA
>Ga0131853_10022963_pt1 | contig 11274 bp, 7 predicted proteins | sample TergutLab28metaG_FD_92764 | JGI IMG/M metagenome (GOLD analysis project Ga0131853, IMG submission 92764) | Labiotermes labralis P1 segment gut microbial communities from Petit-Saut dam, French Guiana - Lab288 P1 (version 2) (version 2) | ecosystem: Host-associated > Arthropoda: Insects >...
CACCCAATTTTCTTCTCAGTTACACCAAATGTGGCTTGTCTGTTCTTGAGTTTCTCTTACACAAACAACTTCACTGAAGCATCCAATAGCTTTGTTGCACTCCATGGCACACTACATGACATACACATTTTGACTGATAAGTTCACATTCTCGTTGTCTGTCTTCACGATATATGCTTTGAACAATATTATTATTATTACTGTGTGTGTTTTCTATCTAGGTACCTAAATCACATACAATAGGGGTTTCCAACATTTTTGGACAAACAGGCACTGCAGTTATTGTGGGCTGGTTTGCAGGTCATACATTTAAAAGTCACAGTAACTGTTATACTTAACATTCTGAATTGCTTTGTAAATATAAGTTACAAATGTGGCTGTGGGAACAAACCTTCACTGTGTTGGCAAAATACAGTTTCAATACAGAATCACATGATGTATACTGTAATTTCTGTTCTGTGATGGCACATTTGAATAGCAACTGTTTCATACAATTTTGTTTGCTTGCACTCTTTATTCATGTCCTCATGACATGCCTCTTTAGATTAACGTATGCATTTTAAGATCATAATCAACAAACGTAAAGTAATCTTGCACTTTCAATCAACGCACAAACTGTGAATGAAATTTGGGTCATTCTGTTGATACTTTACTGGTTCTTCCGCGTGGTCTTTTCCATGCAGGTTTTCCCACCGAAAAAGTACATTAAATTCTTTTGTTCCCCGTATGCGCCTGCCCTGCATATTTCGTTCTTCTTCAGTGTATCACCTGAATATCATTTCATGAGCCTTACCCAGCAAAACGTTTTTCATTATGTAACCTTTTCCAACGTCTCTTTGCATAATCAACCTTAGATTCCATCATACTGAGCAATGTATTCTCCAAAACCCCTAGCCTTTCCTTTCCTTACTATGAGACACCAGCAAAATTAGAGTCCTGTATATTTATGTGTTTATATTTTAGCCAACATACGGAAGACGAAAGATCCCAGACCGGATGTTAGCAGGCGTTCCCTGAGTCTGATTTATCTGTCAGTGTCTCCAGGCATGCAGTTTTGATCTGTTACTCTTTTTCCCAAAATATGAACTTCCCAGTAAACGGATTCTTCAGAGAATTAAATGCGTTGCCCAAATTATTAAGAATCCTCCACTGTTTGCTCTAACCTGCTGCAGTACAAATGGCGTAATGGAGTTATGATGACGAAAGACAGGACTGATTATGTAAGCACGCGTACCCAGGCGTTGTTCGCAGGTTGTCACGGCTTTCCCACGATTATGTCATCAAGACTTCGTGCTTTAAAATTTTAATGTTGTGTGACGAGTTACTCTGTGATTTTCTTCGCTGAAATGCGTGCATGCTTATGTGAGTCGCCAGCTGCAAGGCTTTACCAATAATTGGGACGGTGAAAATTGTAAATTAACATTTCCAGTAAATTCATTGTTTTTCCCTCCCTTTGTTTCTGAATTAAAGTCGTAATTATGGGCAGACCTGTCTACGTGGATTTCTTCTTGTCTCGAAATTCGAGGTCAAACATTGCTTTCTGGTGTGAGATTACAGGATCAGTCCACTACCACACGTGGGACTCAACTCCGAATACAGCTTTACCGATACACAATGATACAAGACACATTTTAATGTATAAAAATTCACTTAAAGCTTTTGGCCTACTTATATTTACTTTCATTATGAAAAAGTTATGTCATATTCCTTTCTTTACTAGGATACGAAACTGAAATAATGCAGATGTATTACATCGAAAGGGTCTGAATACCTAAATTTAACTAAACTATCAACAAAGGAAGTTGTTGCTGCTCCCATATTCAGTGTCTATACATATCTCATACAACTTGAATCTTCATCAACATCGCCGTGAGGATCTGAAGTCTCGCATGTGAAGACCAGGGCCGCCTAGAGCGCTTTAGAGTCCAGGTGAAAATTTTTTTTCGAGCCCACCTTTATGGGTGAAGAGGCTAAAATCCTTTACACCGAATCGAAAAGGCAGACTGTGATTTGCAGAGTGACTGGGGTTTCGTGTGAAAGGGTTAATTTATACATCGACAAATATTGTAACTACCGAGAAAGACAACAAGACGGGAAATGTACGTGTAACTTCATAGAGGTGTCCCCATTGTGCTGTTGTTGCGGTGGACAAGCAATAAGTATTACATATTATGAACGTGTCTATGTAGCCTTATTTACTCAGCATGCAAAGCGCATGCATCGTATTGTATTGTCATCTGTTTCCTGTCCGTCTGTACCATGTTTTTCCACATTATCCCATAAAGGGAACTATTTTCGGAAATAATCTTATTGAACATAAAATATGTGTTTTGATTTTGTCTACAACTTTTGTTCCAAATATTTCTCATTCTAAGAAGAATTCAGCGAGATATGTTCATAAATCTAAGTTATCCGTTATTCTTGACAAATGTTAATAGAACTTGAATTTTCTGAATAGATTTTCGAAAAATAGTCTTATAGTTCGCGTGCGGACTAAGGCCACGGAGTTTAGTTAGTCTAATACCAAATTTCATGGAAATTTCTCCGGTGGAGGCCGAGTTGTTGCATGCGTACGTAAGGGCAGACAGACATGAAGAAGCTAACAGTCGCTCTTCGCAATTTTGCGAAAGCGCCTAAAACATATGCAACATATTCGGGCCCCGGGTCCTTTTTTGGACCGCCGGGCACCGTGTTTTCCCCTCCCCTCTCGACGGCAGTGGTGAAGACGTCTCATGACACATTAGATGGTAACAATAACGTGTACAATAACACTGTAAACCGTGAATATGATGTGTTTGTGGGTTACAAGAACGCCAACAAATTTTTCTCATCTGCATAAATGAAATAAAAATGTACAATCAGTTTTGCATATAGAGATGAAGTTTTACTGTATCCAGGAGGTAAAGCCCTTCTCTTGCTTCTTAAAATGCCACTCCATTGAGGCTTATTTAATGTCGACACTAAATTTATATAAGTGGTCAGAGTCATACTTCAGCCAATTTATCCTCGGGGAAACGGTTGGGGGAAGGAATCTTTTGTTAGCCATTTAGCAGAAGGCTGGAAGAGCCCCAGAAGCGGTCTAGATATCAGTGGCGCATAAGAATACTCCCTGAAATTTGCCCGACACGCAACCGAACTGTCTGAGCATTCACAGCTCACATTACTTACTCCATGGAGCAGAGTCCTTCTTGAAAAGCTATACCGGTTCTCAGCTAGTCAAGAAATTCCTCACATTTTATGGAACCCAAAGGTTCATTACCGTATTCACAAGTGCCTGCCACCTGTCCCTATCCTCAGCCAGCTCGATCCAGTCCATACCCCGCATCCCACTTCCTGAAGATCCGTCTTAATATTTTACTCCCATCTATGCCTGGGTCTTCCATGTGGTCTCTTCCCTCAGGTTTCTCAACCAAACCCCTGTATATACATGTACCCCCCCATTCGTGCTACATGCCCAGCCCATCTCATTCTTCTCGATTTGATCACCCGAACAATTTTTGGTGAGGAGTAAAGATATTAAGCTCCTCCTTAAGTAGTTTTTTTCCATTCCCGTGTAACCTCGTCCCTCTTAGACCCAAATATTCTCCTCAGCACCCTATTCTCAAACACCCTCAGCCTACGTTCCTCCCGCAATGTGAGCGACCTAGTTTCACACCCATCTAAAACAACAGACGAACTTACAGTTCTGTGTATCTTAACCTTTTCATTTTTAGATAGCAAACTGGAAGACAAATGATTCTGCACCGAATGATAGCAAACATTCCCTGACTTCAGTCTGCTCTTAATTTCTTCCTGAATAGAATTTTGATATGTGAAGTTTGTTCCCAAACATTTAAACTCTCTCGCCCTTTCAAAGGAGCTATTATCAATCTTTATATTGTGCCTTCGTCCTGCATTGTAGTCTCGAGACATGAACACATTGCTTCTAGAAACTCTTCTGTAAATTTTGCACAGCTGATATCTGCAATATGTTCACGCAGTGTAACCATCCATAATTGAAATTCGCATCAATTTCAAGCAAATGAGATGGCATTTTAGACGGGATCCCTATTTTACCCATCTTTTGACACTTAGCGCCTTTACTTCGCCGCTCGTGTAGGCGATCGGCTGAGTAAGCTACGCTAATACAATAGACGAGCCAACAGGCAGCAACTAACAGATTTCATATGAAACAGTGACACTATATAGTAGGATCTGCGATGTGGTGTTAGAGATAAAGTTTCCCATCGTGCATTCAGAATGCACACCGTGCATACAAATATATTATCCCGTGCAAGATTTGAGGTTCTCGACGCGGTTCTGGCGAAGAGTCGGAGCTGCTGGGATAAGATATCGTTTAGATTGGCAGGGGAGTACCAAAGCTTCGTACACGCTTCCTGCCTCAGGGGAGACAAAGAAGACATCTTCGACTGTCCTGGGACAAGCAGCAAACTCCACTGCAACATTGGTGCCTTCATACCAGCCTACACATAATCATCATGTCCCAGGAAGTAGCAGGCTTCATTTCACATCATTCCCTTCATTAGGAACTTGTTCCGTATGTCGATTCGTATCAACATGCCGAGTGCCGTAAAGAACATGCTGCTCTTCCTGGCATACAGGATCAGCACACTAATATAACCTGAATGCATTGAAACCAACGGCACGCAGAGAATCTCGTGTCGTTTTCGTAGGTGAGCTAAGGGAATACCAGTTTATCACTAAAAAGGGTGTTTGTTGCTACATATGTGGACCAGAATAGTGTAGTCGTTATAACGACTCGCTAGGGCTGGAAGGCCCGGGGATCGAATCGGGGGGCGAGATTTTCCGAACCCGTTTAGTCCATCCCTGGGAACACCAGTCTCTTGTACAATGCGTACCGGGCCTCTTTCCGGGAGGTAAAGCGGCCAGGTCTTGGCTTTGACCAGCCACTCCCATCTAGTGCCGAAGTTAAAGGAAGAGTTGAGTCATATATCTAGTCCACCTCTGAGACTTGGTGGCCTGTTCTAGAGTATATTTTACCTTTACCTTTACCTTTACCTTTATTGTTAAATATACGTTACATTTTCAACCGTCAGTAAAGAACTCCATTCTTAGAAACTTAGGTTACGTAATTGGGAATTTTATCAGGAAAAGCTGCTGCTTTGTACATAATTGAGTTATTTTATGTTCTGTTTGTCGGCTGTAATACCAGGGTACAATCGCACCGCTGTATGTTGTCAAGAAGAAAAATGTTTTATGAAGCACTACGTAAAGGTTTGAAAGTGGTTGCGTGAAGTAGACCGGGGGGGGGGGGGTTGTGAGCTGATAACATCTGTGAACTAGTAGTTTCAGTAAGAAACGTGTTAGAAGGATTCGCTTTAGTTTAAAAGAAAATTTGTATTACAAAATGATACACAAGAACGAAAAATTGTCACCACTGCAATTACGCGCACGCATCTCTTCCAGTATGTAAATTGTAGGGCAGGAAGAGAGAGGCTACAGCAACGCCTGGGACTTCGTGGCTGCATAAGTACGTAGTAGGCACAGCAATCTGTTCTGTGCAAACTGTGCTTATGCGTCCGCTAGCGAAAACATTCGAGTTCCAAGCTCAAAACCTTGGCGTTACTGAATACAGGAGTACTACAAAATTTCTGATCTGAGTAGGTGTTCAATGGATGAATGTTCATACCACACAGGTCCATCTTAGTTTCCTTTCGTAACTAAGTAGTGTAATATGAATATGTTTAAGGTATAGCTATATACTCTCCGTCGATATTTTCACTACAAGAGACTTTGACCTACTATTTTCACACCATCGCCTGCAAAATACTAATTCATATTAAGGACTTTCTTAATGCATTTTCATATTTTACCTTGACGAAAACAACATGGCGGACAAAGAAATTCTTAACTGTGGAGTATGTTTAAGGAAGGAAGTCTGCACAGTGAGTGCAAAACTATGAACTAATGAAGATCAATTACAACTCTCTTAGGAAACAAGGACCCATGTATTTAAAATTAATTTAATAATGTAGAAAATTAAGTGCGCCTTTTATTAAAATCCTAAATTAAACAGAATGACAAAAATTAATTACTCCCTACCTGGTTTCTGTATCATGCAGGAACATGCTGCACCCTCTCCGTGCTCTTTGGATCATGGTGATTGCCTCGCCTGTTTCGTCCTATTCCACCACAGCAACTTTCATCGCTGATTTCATACAATTCCAGAGGCAAGCGGCTCACCCCTCTACTGTCAGAGCTTTTGTGTGCTGGAAAGAAGGTACGCTGCTTACTTCTCTAGAATTTGCTCTGCCATCATTCCCAGCAACTCCACAGTGACTGGAGATCGCGGCCGAAACTTACAGATACATTGTGCTACACGCTTAGCGTGTCGCTCGCTTTCTTTCTGTGAGTGACATACGTGTATGTACCATACATCATCGTTACAATGACAGCCTGTCATGTTTACCTGTCATCAACACAACGCATTTGCACAAGACCACTTTTGATATTGTCCTTTCACCTCCCCTTTACCGCTGAAGCGACCTCTTATACTGTATTTCTCTCAAATCCTCTATGTTTTCTGCTGATGGATTAACTCCCAGAGTGTCAGAGTCCCAGCACAACACGCTGCTCTCCGTTTCAGATTCAACTCATCACATGCTGATCCATTTCTCGCAACAGCTGGTTTTCTTGTCGGTGCATCCAGTTAGCCAGGACATACTGCCTCGCTTCCAGAACACAGGGAGAGATGGTTACGTAACTTTCGTCTTGGACATGGGCTGCCACAATGCCACAGCCTTACTGCAAGAGGTATGAAGTAAGGTCATCACCTAATTCGGCGATACCATTCACTGTTTTTCCATACCATGAGTTATTTCTCCGCACCTCTGCCGTCATATATATTTATTAACCATTTAAATTGCTGTCTACGAGAGAAAACTTCTGGAATGTGTTGCCAGGACATTAGCCATTATCACTGGCCTGAGTGTTTAGGGCAATAAATCTGGTAATTCACCTCATTTGCATTTATGAAACACTGAAGTAATCTTCAGCAGACACTCATGTAAGAAGAAAACAAAGGTTATTCAGCACTGTTAGAAGTTGTCAATGATGTGTGTGTGTGTGTGCGTGCGCGCGCGCTCGAAAAGTTCACGTAGCTCAGACAGTGAAATTGCTGTTGGCTGAGTGTGGCCACTGGCGCGCACCCACAATTTTTAACTGAGGGACTGAGAGTAAATTTATATATAATTTTATTTACTTTAAAAATCATGTTATAAAAAGCATACCATTTTTTCTGTTGCTTGAGGCACTCGGCTACAAGCTGGAAGGTCGCGGGCTCGATTCCCGCTAGTGTCATTGGGAACTTTTATTGAAATCCTTCCAGCCTCACTATGGCCCCGGGGTCGATTCAACCTCTAACAGAAATCAGTACCAGAGATATCTCCTGGGCGCTAAAGGCGACTGCTGCCTAGTGCTGACAGCCTTACCACCTTCATGTGCTGAATGTCCAGAAATTCTTGAAGCCTTGGCGTCCTGGAGGCCGAAGGAACTGTCAAAGTCTGTAATGGGATAGCTTTCACTAAAGCAAAATTTGTGGGGCGGCTGATCCCACAATAATAAGAGACGGAATGTGGTTATTGGTGAAAGGTACCGAACGCAAGAGCCGATTTCTGCCGCGAATTAATTTTTAAATTATGTTAATTTAAATTTAATTTGTAAGATTTAAGGTCCCTGACATATTTAACATTCTCTATAAGAATAAAAACAAAATAAACACCAATATTTCCCACGTAAATAACAGTGATAACTGTATACCACATGATTTAACATTCAAGCCCCTTCGTTTTGTCCATACAGTGTGTATATGTTTGTCATGTAATTATCAAAACAGGAATTATTTCCTGGAACTGCATTAAATAACTGATTTGTTTGAGAGATAAAAAAATAATTCAGAGTGAGACAGAAACTTAAGACATCACAGCAACTTGTATTTTCCCTTATGACCACTCGAAGAAGCATGAAGCAGAAAAGTGACATTTATCTACGTATAGTCTATTAGATAATGTTGCTAAATTGCTCTTTCTCTTTCCAGGCAAATGAACTGCAGATGCTCCGTACACACTACAGGTGGTTTCTCCTCCAAAATTCTAATTATGCGAAATGTAGTCGCGGCAAAAATGCCTCATATCCCCAAACATCAGAATGTATGAATAGGCCAAGATATGACAGTGAAACTGCAGGTCTGCTGATACCACTTAACTAGAAACTGCATGTCTACTGAGTGACAACCACGCTATTAAAAAATACGAGCCTGCTAATTGATGCCCCTCTACCAGAAACTGAATGTCTTCTAATTGAAAGTACTCTACTATAAACTGTATACCTGGTAACTGATTCGATTCGACTACGAATTACATGTCTGTCAACTGACACCACTCTAATAGGAACTGCAAGTTTCCTAAGTGATAACACTCCACTACAGACTGCACGTCTGTTAATTGAAACTGTATTATAAATAGCATATCTGTTAACTGATACCACTGTATTATAAACTGTAAGCCTGTTAACTGATACCACTCTACTATAAACGGTATGTCGGCTGATACCACTGTACTAGAAAATGCAAGTCTGCTAACTGATAACTTTACTATAAAGTCCATGTCTGTTAACTGATACCACTGTATTAGGAACTGCAATTCCCTTAACTGATACAACTCTATTAGGAACTGCGAGCCTGTTAACTGATACCACTGTATTAGGACCTGGAAATCTGTTAACTGATACCACTCTACTAGAAACTGCATTTCTGCTTATACCACTGTACTAGAACGTGCAAGTATCCTGATACACTATACTAGAAACTTAAGTAAAATTTATATTTTTCATTCCGTGCGTTATTGACGTTGATAGTGTCGTGAGTCTAGAAACTGCGTGTCTGCTAACTCGTACCACTGTACCGGTAACCTGTCATTGTACCGTAATGACGGATTACGGGTCACACACGATGGCCGGTAAGTGACAGTTTGGTGCTGCATGAAGAAAGCTTGCAACGGACATAGAGATAAGTTACGTGAAACCTTGAGCTAAACTGCAGACGTAAGTAAATGATCCGCTTTTGCCAAATAACCGTCACTGAGCCCCAGAGCAGTTCTGCTCTTCATGGCGAGGAGAAATTTTGCATACTGGTCGCCCACTTTCCAAACTGAAACACTTTGTGGGCCTAATACTATTATCTGTAGGTATAAGACTCTAACAGTGGTACGTTACATCTGCACTCATTAACGTTATTGATTCTACGATTGTCCAAAGTAATGAAATTGATGTAATTAATAACAACACTAAATTCCGGCGACAGAATCGACCCCCCAACTTCAGAGATTGTTCTAAAATAACCCGTACTCTAAAGTGCTGCCAGCATGATCAGGGTGTCCATACACGAGAAGATTTCTCTCAAGGCAAGTCTGTATAGACCTAAGCCTGGAGGAAAGTCTCCACGTGTAAGGTGCAATTCTGCAGTCGAAACTGCAACAAATCTACCAAGGCTGATGTTTTGCTGCAGACTACAGACTGCAGAATAAGTGTTTCAGCAAGTATTGAGGTGCCCATGTCTGCACATATTAAGTCTGGATGAAAGCCTGAAGCCTACTAAGGTGCCCAATCACGTGGATATTATTTTTTTAAATATCTGTTTATAATTAGTTATGTCACATCAAAGCAGGTAAAGGGCTAGATGCGTTTGTGATAATTTTGATCATTTTATTTGGATTTCTAAGTCCTTGACATAGCTAACCCTTCTTCCCTTGTTTCTCGGAGTTGGTCTCAACAAAAGCGACATTGTCACACTCCAACCTTGTACAGAAGGACTCTGTCCTTTGCAGTTAGTTTGTAAATCAGTCAATCAGTTAACCAGTCAACAAAACATTCACTTAGTTCGTCAAGTAGTTAGTCAACCAGTTAGCCAGTTAGTAATTGAGTCATTTAGTAATTTAGTCACTTATTTTGTCATTCATTCAGTAATTAGGAAAGTCACTTATTCAGTCACTCTGATGGCCATTCAGTAAGTAAGTCAGTCAGTTACACAGCCGTTTAGGCAATTAGTTATGCAGGTGGTTAGTCATTTGGGTAGTCGGTTAGTTAGCCAGTTAAGTAGACAGTCCGTCATTTAGTCGGTTAGTCAGACTGTTGGTCCGTTATTTAGTCAGTCATTTAGTTAGCTAGTTAATAATTAACAAAGACTGTAGCCTCGTTTACACAGTGCGATATTTTTGGTTCTGTTATTCCCTTCACAGTCACAAAGTAAAACTTCATGCAAATGAAAGAATGAAATAGTGATAGCAAAGCCTCAGTATTGAATGTTGACTGAGTTCTGCGTAACGTGGTGCAAGAGTTGGTCGCGCGCCTTCCTACATGTCTTACACAATGGAACGTGATTAATGACCAGTTTCAATTATAGATGATGTGGATGCCTTTCTGGAAAATTTGAACATCCTACTGGACAGTGATGTCACAATTGCAAGACGTTTCTCAGAGAAAACATTCCTGCTACTGGAAGTGTACAAGCGCAGGGCATTAGAGGGTCTTGTGAAGAAAAGGATTGGTGACTGGTCTGAGGGACGTGGTGTGCGGCTGACGACTTCTCCCCTGATATCTGCACGGAGACTCAACCTTCACAAGACACTAATAAAGGCAGTCATGGTGGTAAGTGTTTATAAATATTTTGCACAGCAACTGCAGACAACTTTGTTTGAAAATAAGAATTTTATTCAGAAACGTAATGTAAAACGGCAACACTCGAAAACAAGAATACAGGAGAAATTTGTGTGGACCTCAAGGGAACTGGTAAGAATAGGTTCTGTCTAAGGGAAACTCCGTATGATAATGAGTCAGTTTCTTCCCAAATATAAAACACACACACATAAACATATTTTGTTTACAAAAGTTTCTTTTTCTTTTTTTCCAGGTAACCGACAACAACACGTTGGACCATTTGGATGATAATGTTGACAAGCACATTGACACCTATATGAAAACATGCTATGCACATTTTAAGCATGTGATTGAAATCCTCAATGCCAGGTAAGCATAAATTTACTTCCATCTGTCGTACATGGAATAGAACTGTAGGGTTGCGCCAGCAAGTCCAACATATTCATCATGCAGATATTCTAATCCAAAATTCTCAGATCCATCGCAAATGCACCCCAGTAGGTTACAAATCATACTCTACATATAGACTTCAACATCCATTACGTAAGTGATGTCATCGACGAAAGAATCAATAAGCATCACAACAAACTAGAAGCCCATCCCA
>Ga0131853_10022964_pt1 | contig 11274 bp, 6 predicted proteins | sample TergutLab28metaG_FD_92764 | JGI IMG/M metagenome (GOLD analysis project Ga0131853, IMG submission 92764) | Labiotermes labralis P1 segment gut microbial communities from Petit-Saut dam, French Guiana - Lab288 P1 (version 2) (version 2) | ecosystem: Host-associated > Arthropoda: Insects >...
CCCATGACCTATTGGGTAGCAGCACACAGATACACGCCCATGACCTATTGGGTAGCAGCACACAGATACGCACCCATGACTTATTGGGTAGCAGCACACAGATACACGTCCATGACCTATTGGGTAGCAGCACACAGATATGCACCCATGACCTATTGGGTAGCAGCACACAGATATGCACCCATTACCTATTGGGTAGCAGCAAACAGATACACGCCCATGACCTATTGGGTAGCAGCACACAGATACATGCCCAAGACCTATTGGGTAGCAGCACACAGATACATGCCCATGACCTATTGGGTAGCAGCACACAGATACACGCCCATGACCTATTGGGTAGCAGCACACAGATACGCACCCATGACTTATTGGGTAGCAGCACACAGATACATGCCCATGACCTATTGGGTAGCAGCACACAGATACGCACCCATGACCTATTGGGTAGCAGCACACAGATACATGCCCATGACCTATTGGGTAGCAGCACACAGATACGCACCCATGACCTATTGGGTAGCAGCACACACATACACGCCCAAGACCTATTGGGTAGCAGCACACAGATACACGCCCAAGACCTATTGGGTAGCAGCACACAGATACATGCTCATGGCCTATTGGGTAGCAGCACACAGATACATGCCCATGACCTATTGGGTAGCAGCACACAGATACATGCCCATGACCTATTGGGTAGCAGCACACAGATACACACCCATGACCTATTGGGTAGCAGCACACAGATACGCACCCATGACCTATTGGGTAGCAGCACACAGATACGCACCCATGACCTATTGGGTAGCAGCACACACATACATGCCCAAGACCTATTGGGTAGCAGCACACAGATACGCACCCATGACCTATTGGGTAGCAGCACACACATACATGCCCATGACCTATTGGGTAGCAGCACACACATACATGCCCAAGACCTATTGGGTAGCAGCACACAGATACACACCCAAGACCTATTGGGTAGCAGCACACAGATACGCACCCATGACCTATTGGGTAGCAGCACACACATACATGCCCATGACCTATTGGGTAGCAGCACACAGATACATGCCCATGACCTATCTTCTCTTATGATAAAACAGTTATAAGACAAAATAACCATATGCCAATTGTTAAATTCTTGAGTATGTTTTCTTTTAAAAGAAATATATGGTACAATAATGTACTAAACAGAAAGTTGACTGTACCTCCTTTAGGGTCCATTCATCGTCCACATATCCAAATGCTGCTTCATCAATTTCAGTTAAATTGTGGTTGTATGAACAGAAGAGAATTTCCAAGCTTCTCAGATGTGTAAATGTTGATGGTCCTATCCATGTGAGGTGAGACATACCACTGACATTGAGCTCTTGCAGCAACAGCAGTCCACGAAATGAGTCTTTGTCCAGTTCCAATATTGGATTGTCATTTAGAGTGAGTTTCTGTAGTGAGTCACCTGCAGGACAAGTAGCATGCACATGAGAAATGAGAACTGCATACAACACCTGTGCCAGAAACTTGCGGAGAAATGATCGTTTGGAAGACATTGGTACAGACACAAGGATAATATCAAAATGGGTCTTCAATAAAGAGGGCAGGAATGCATGGACCTGCTGAAGACAGGTACCAGTGACAGAGTTTTTGTGAAAATGGTAATGAACTTCTAGATTCCATAAAAGATAAGGGGCTGTTATTATAACCAAATGCCTACTGGCTTTGCAGGATGTGCTCTATGCTATGCAGTAAATTAATTCGAGCCAGCTGTTATAACTGTGGTAAATATGTGTGGTGAATATTTATATATTATTTCTTCTCCTCCTCCTCCTCCTCCCCCTCCCCCTTCTTCTTCTTCTTATTCTATGGCCCTATGACTCTGGTAGAGTCTTGACCTTCTCGACAATAGCCTTCCACTTATGGCGGTCCTGTACTTGTTCTGCCCATTTCAGAAGCTTCATCTCCTTCACATCATTCCTGACATCATCTTCCCATCGAGACTTGGGCCTTCCAGCTGATCTTCCTGTGAATGGTTTCTATTTGTGTATTCTTTTCGCTATGCTAGTTTCGGGCATTCTATTTGTGCGTCCAAACCAACTCAATCGTTGGGCTTTAACATAATTTATTACGAATATTTATGTATTACTGTGCTAAACTCTATGCTTCACGGAGTTAAACAGCCTATGACTTTGTGCACCTCAAAACTCACAGGCACTGTATAGTTACTTTGTTGCAGCAAATGCAATGAGTTAACCCATAGCTAAATTCTGTATGATTTGCCTCCCCTCTCCAAGATACATGTGCAAACCATCCTAACTTGCAAGATGTTTTAACTGATCTACCTCTTGATGCTGATGTCTTCTTTTACTTCTTCTTTTCTTCTTAAGGTAGACCAATTACATCCTATTCACCTGTTTTAATCTGTATGATAGTATCGTAATTATAAGGGTGCAGATATATAGGGCAGATTACTTACTATAGTCGGCACACCATGACCTCGACTTGAGGAAATATATGTGTGATGTAATCAGAGGTATCTGAACCCAGTCCTTTGATTGTAAATAAAAACTCAGAAGAATATAAAGTTTACAGTTGTTTAATTGAATAAATAAAAGTCATTCACTGCACTTGATGAAGTAATTCCTTGAAGTTGCTGAACGTCTCCAGGCACTGACACATACCGTATCACTTGCCCAACCTTCTCTGTGTACAGCCAGGTTCAACTGACACACTTAGAAATTTTCTGTTATGAAAGTCCAAGAACACAATAGCGATTCCTTTGTAAGTAATTCCATGGACACTACACTTAGTTGTAGTAAAATTACAGCACTCAAACAATATCATTTATAATTTTGACTATTGTTAATTAATATTTCAGTTGAGAGACAATTGCCACATCCTCTCTGACTGATGGACCTAACGAGACACAGCCACTGTCCATTGGATCCCACACATGTTCAAAGTTTAAACAAAACCAGAATTTTCTTATTGGCAAAAATGTTATTTTAAGCTACAACTCGTCATCGGCTACTTCAAACAGAAGAACTGCATCCCCCATTCTCCTACACCAAGAGTTACGGCTTCCTGACCTGTCAGGTTCTCTAGTTACATCATTCTCGCAGTTTCCAAAAGTTCTGGTTTTCTGTAAGCTAACTAATGTCTTGTTTGCCCCATTTCCCGTCTGGTCACTAGCTGCTAGCCACTTAGCCTCACTCTAAAACATTACGCACAGAATGTGGTACATTATCTTATTTGAAATGATTGTCGGGGTTTTAACAACTTGCCACCTCATTCTCCAGATTCAACCCCACGTTATTTCTTTCTATACGGTTACATCAAGGATCTGGTTTACGTTCCTCCTCTTCCTGCAAGTATCCCGGAACTGAAGGTACAAATCAGAACCACTATTGAAACCATCACTGCTGACATGCTACAAAGAGTTTGGAATGAACTCGATTATCATGTTGATGTTTGTAGAATCACAAAGGATGCACATATAGAGCACCAGTAAGGTATGTAACATAAACTTGGAGTGTTGTTCTATTAAATAAAAAAATACATATACTCCTATTTCAAGTCTATTGTGTATGACTAATATAATTGACACATCTAATTAATCTACATATCCTTAGTTCTTTTGAAATAAACTTGAATCCTGCCATACAGTTACAATGTGACCACCCCAGCAGCACCAAGTTTCCTTTATCGCTCACAAAACCCATCATTATGAAGCATTCTACACTGCCCACCTACTGGCAACATTTGCGGCTCTCCCAGCAAGGTTGCAAAAGATTCAAGACATTTTTGAGGTGTGATGCTGTGTTACTGGGTGATGTTTTGATGAATCACAGTGCTGCCAACACAATGGAAACTGCTCATCAATCACACAGTGTCACAATACACAGGATATCTTCTGCCCATTACTTTGTGTCTTGTGTCCAAACATCTTCCTGAGCATTCTTATAATAAAAACCAATGAGATGAACTATTTCTCAACTTTATTTTGGTAAAGAACTCTACATGTTTCAGACAGATCTACTGTCCATCATCACGAGTCTCAACACTGTATACACAGCAATAGGTATTTGTCATACTAGTTATGTTGACTGTCTGCTAGCGAGGGCAGGATGGTCTATCCTGACCTCAGCAGCAGATGTCTCAATCTACTAACGAGGAAGATAAAATATTTATCTAATACAAGAAAAGTATACTTGACTTCCAATCAAGAAATTTGTGAAAACACGATAAATAATGATAATGATGATGATGATGATAATACTAATAATAATTACAACAACAGCAATAGTAGCCATCCTGATCTCGCTAGCAGACAGTAAACATAACCAGTATGACAATACCTATTGCTTTGAATACAGTATTAAGACTCCTGATGATAGAAGGTAAGTCTGTCCAAAACACACAGAGGTCCTTACCAAAATAAAGCTGAGAAACAGTGCATCTCGTCGGCTTTTATCATAAGAATATATCATGATGCAAGGTCCTCTGAATGTCAAAATCTTCCTGAGCACTTTTCTTCACACATACTGCAAAATGGGATTAAATGTGAATGTCTAGAATGAGAGATCAGTGACTGTCTGAGGCACGGCATGGCCTTCATCAAAGTAGAACATCATATTACAAAGTGTAATGAAACAAATGGAAAAAGTGGTTGACACACATTAATTTTTAGACTTTTGGAATGCAAACCACTAGACATATGAGACATCTTCCAGTCAGAAATAACAACTGTTTCTTACCTAATGCTGCCAGAGTCTTCGGAACATGAGAGAACTGGTTACCATTGAGACGAAGTAGCTGCAGCTTGTGTCTCACAGAGGAAAGCTGTACAAATGCCTCTGGCAGATCAGAGAGCCCAGTATATGCTAGGTCCAGTGCCTGAAATACATAGTCTGAATACATATTCAGGAAATGCAGACTGACGAGTATCCTATATGCATATTGTTTCCAATATGCATATAAGAAACACCAACAAAGGGATTACACCCACAAGACTGCCCAGATTGGACATGCGGCCACCAAACATACAACTTCCACATGTTATAATTTTTAACGTTTTACAGATTGTATTTAATCATTCAACAATGATCACATGAACATTTTAATATACTAATTTTATTGAGTTGTAATGTTAATAATTTTGTAACTTGAGCAAAGTACAAGGTAAAGACTACCTGTAGATGGTGCAGACGCAATGAAACATGTAGTAGTGCTTATGATATATAAAATATTATTAATATACAGGGTTATTCGAAATGATTGTCAGGGTTTTAACAACCTGCCACCTCATTCTCCAGATGCAACCCCATGTGATTTCTTTCTATGGGGTTATGTCAAGGATCAGGTTTATGTTCCTCCTCTTCCCGCAAGTATCCCAGAACTGAAGGTACAAATCAGAACCGCTATTGAAACCATCACTGCTGACATGCTACAAAGAGTTTGGAATGAACTCGATTATCGTGTTGATGTTTGTAGAATCAAAAAGGGTGCATATATAGAGCACCTGTAAGGTATGTAACATAAACTTGGAGTGTTGTTCTAATAAATAAAAGAAACACATATACTGCTATCTCAAGTGTATTGTGTATGACAAGTTGTTAAAAACGCGACAATCATTTTGAATAACCTTATATACGTTGTGCATTTGTTGGTCTGGGTAATAAACTGTACAAGATGCAAGGTACATATGTTAAAATAGTTCTTACTAATTATACACATTTGATATAATATTCTGCTCTTAATATTAACTCCATACGCAGACAAACTGTAGGGAAATTCTTATAACTAGCTTGTCAGTTGCTGGATTGTGCCTACCAGAAAAATCTGGGGTAAGCTATGAGTATATTCAGAATGCTGAGATTGAAAGGGAAAGGAAAGAAAGGGGCTAAACTACAACCAAAAACCAGAAAATATAACACATCTTTGCAACACTGTTACACTATTACACTAAGTACAGGTTACTTGCGGTTCACTAACCTGTAGATTGTCTGGTGAACCTAGGGCCATGAGTGTAGCGGGAGTGAGAACTTTCAGTGGATTATTGTTGAGTCTCAGATCCATCAAGTCTGGGAGGTGTTCAAAAGAGTGTGGGCTTACAGCGTGTATCTGGTTGCTTCCCAGATCTAGAACGACAATGCTGAGTGGATCATAGCGCCGTGACGAATATCTCCCTCGGAAAGCATCTGCTTGCACTCCCTCCGCTTAATGCACAAACACAAAATATGTTTTGTAACACAACTGATTATTATGTTAATTGGACCGTGCATCATTGTGACAGTTGAAGAATAAAAGACCAACTTGATGTCCCATGCTATTTTATTTAACTTCTTATGTGCTCAACATGTTTTGGACATTAATATATCCATCATCAGGAACTTTCGACTATTCTGTTGAATTACCATATTGGTCGTGTTGTTCTTGGTTCGATGTGTGTTGGAGTTTCAGTGTGGTTGGGTTGGAGTGGTATCCACGTTGCAGGCTGAAGCATGCAACACGGATACCACTCCAACCCAACCACACCGAATCTCCAACACACATTGAACCAAGAACAATATGACGAATGTGGTAATTCAACAGAATACTCATGAGCTCCTGATGATGGATATATTAATGTCCAAAACATGTTGAGCACATAAGAAGTTAAATAAAATAGCATGGGACATCAAGTTGGTCTTTTATTCTTAAACTACAACTGATTATCTTCATAAGCATAAATTCTAATTAGCTGTCATCTTATGTCAGTTTTGGGCCCATCAATTTGCTTTCCAAAAAGAGGGATAGCAAACACATAATATGTCAACATGATATTGGCAGAATAAGTATTGAAACCATGACCATGGAAACAGTTATCCCAACAAAGCTTTCCGTTTTTTTACTCCGCTCTGGCACGTAACTGTCAGTAGAGTTTCTTAACACAGGTAATTACACAGTCTCTCCAGGTAGATATTAATTCATCATTCATGCATATCTCAAGACTGATTATCAAGAGTAATCTTTATTCAACTTATGTGTTAACTGTAAACCTAGAATATTACATATTAAAACCAATATGGAAGACACAATAAACTACAAGAAAATTTAATGAAAAAACAGACAAAAGAAGTATACAAGAAAAACAGATCAACTGCATGGAACAGGGTCTTTCTCGAGATGCTAACAGTTCTTCAGCCAATAAGGATGTACACTGCATGTTATGGAACCTGCAGGTTTATTACTGTGTTCAAAAGAACCTGCCACTTCTATGCCTTCAACCAAACAAATCTTGTCCATATGTTCCTATCCTGCTTATTTGAAGATCCATTTTTAGGCACTTTCGCCAAATTGTGAAAAGCAACTATAAGTTTTTTTAAGCTTCATCATGTCTGTCCATCTGCATGGAAGAACTCAGTTCCCACTGGATGGATTTTCATGAAGTTTGATGTTTGAATATTTTCCCAAAATATGTAAAAAAAAAAGAAAGTTTCATTAAAATCTCACAAAAATAACGGGTACTTTACATGAAGAACAATATACATTATTTATTATATCTCACTCAGTTCTTCTTAGAATGAGAAATGTTTCAGACAAAGTTGTAGAGAAAATCAAAACACACATTTTACATTCAATAACTTTTTTTTTTTAAAAAAATCATGCCATTTATGAGATAATCTAGAAAAATACTGTACAGTCGGACAGGCCATAGATGACCAATATGGTGCATGAGCATTGCATGCTGGATACCTAACCCTACACACACACACTCAGAATATGTAATTCTTATTTCTTGTCCACTGCAACAACGGTTGCATGAACACACCTGAAATGTTATGTTATACATACATTAACTGTCTTGTATTATTACTCTTCCATTCATGCCTAGTTCTTGCAAGTAGCTGTGTTACTTCAGGCTTCCCTGCCAAATCTCTGATGCAGTTTTCTAATACACATGCATGCCACATGCCCCAACCATTTCATCCTTCACAATTTGATCAACCAAATAATATTTAGTGAGCAAAACAAATCATGAAACTTCCCATAATGCAAATTTCCCCCACAGTCCTATTACACAATGTACAAGAAAGTGAGAACAAATTCTTAAAATAATGCAATATTTTACAGTGACACTTCATTCCCATCAACTGCAATGTTATATTGCTGTGAATCAGTTGTCTGGGATTATCATGGGCAATGAAAGTGCCTGCCCAGTGGTCATGAAACAGTAGTGATGTTTACTTTACATCAGATGTAACTGTTACACTGTTGTAACTCTGGTTCTGAAATCTGTAGTGGAATTTCCTGCATACCAGATGTAAGCGTTATGTTGCTATTGCTCAGTTGTTAGAACCTTTGTTAGGGTGAACCATGAACAGGTGACTTTGATAGTAACACCCAGCCAGCATCGAATTCCTTGCTATCCTTCTCCATAAATCCAACAGTAGAGAGCATATACGCTTTCTCAGTTGATACAGCATCACAAAGTAATTGAATGATATTTGTTGTACTTATTAAAACACGGAGCAGGGTTAGGCTTAGTTTATGTTCAATTACCTGTAAGCTGATTGTAACTAAGGTCCAATATTTTCAGGTTGTCCAACTCAACAAAAGCACTCCCTTCAATTTTAGTCATTTCATTATGTTGCAAAGAAAGACTAACAATTCCTGAGATATTTGGAAATTTCTTCAGGTGTTTGATATCATTCCAGTCAAAGTTCACGGCCATCCGCGTCCCTTGCTGTCGGGAATATTCAGGCCACTGCTCTAAGTTACGGAACGTATCTTGCAGGCCAAGATGAGAACAGCGGACGGTGTAATGTGGCTTTATCAGCACCTTCTTGTGACATGAGCATTTCAGGCACAATTCAACATCACCAGAACTGTCAGCCAACAGGAATGACAAAAACAGAAGTGCCAAGATCTGAAAATAAACAGTCATAGTTACAACAAGATACAAAAATAACCTTAACAGGGCACTGACTTTGAAGAACACTGTCTTCTGAGTTGTGTCACCATGCAATCTGGTACTATGAAGATGGAGGCAGCAGGTTCCTCTAAAACAAAGGCAAATTTTCTGCCAGTTCAGATCAGAAAAGATGGTATTCTTCAAAAATAATTTGGATGCATCTATAAAGAGGCCACTGGGAGTAACTTCACTATTCCTACAAAGATCATAAAATGAACACACAATGGTAAAGTCAAATCTGTCTGTCAATCTACCCACATTTCAAACTCTAATCCACTCAATGGTTGGACAGTCTTGTATCAGTAGCTAACAATGTAAAGTTCAGGTTCACATTGATCTAATATATAGTTTACTTAATAACTGAGGTCACAAAATATGTTTTCCCAAATTCTGTGGTAATGTTTATGGGGATTTGATGAGCATAAAATCTGACCCTGGGTGAGTGGGTTTTCCAAAATGGCAGGTAGATGTAAGCTCTAGTTTTGGAGTACCATTTACATGCAGTTCAAATCAACCACTACCTCACCTGAACCACTACTACCTGAACATATGAAAGAATAACATACACTTCAAACAGCTGCTACACTGGAGGTAAAATACTGGAGTGATGCATAGTAATGGACAGACAGGCAGAGATGGAAGGCATGAGTGGAAACTTGATAAAATTCTTGAGCTACATCTATCAACTCAAGACTCTTGAAATAATTCACATCATTTGACAGAAAGGAAATACTAATATACCTGAGACATTTGACAAAAAACACAAGGATGAATGGACTGAATCAAACTGGTCCTGTCAGTACAGCAGCATGTATGATTTCCTCACGTTATTTGAAGCTGCCAACTTTCACCTACTTGTATGTTATCTCAGACTACTCCACACACCACCATGTCGATTTAAGTCATAAATGATGATGAGAGAAGAGGTATTATACTGCAGACAGCAAAGATAAGATAAGCTGCCAGTACCATACAGATTACCAGGTGATCCAGCACAGGCAGCATGACTGTGTAACCAAGAACAGTGATAAGATTAAAGGAAATAACATCCCAAGTGACACCTATATATGTACAAATATATCCAAACACACTAACATGCATTACTTGCTTTATCTCAGTTCATTTTGAACCAAGTTGTTATACTGGAGCCCCATTGTACCTGGTCAAAGTCTGAGCCAAGGACTGGTTATCCTCACAAAGATTCTTCATGCTTCCTCCAGCCACTTCATGTAAATTCCGTGGTGGTATACTGAAATAGGTTATGACCATTTCCTTCCAAATCCTTACATACTAATCACTCTTTTAAATGAGGCATCCCCATTGTGCTGCATACAATCATAAAGGTAGGTAGAGTAAAGTCAAACACAACTTGTGGATTTTTATTGCTAAGCAGCTTTATTCTCATTGCATATCTTAAGAACAACTACATGTTTCGGCCTTCCTCCAGGCAATCATCAGGTTGATCATATATACTATTGGAGGCAACTATATGATATGCAGTATTAAGTCTTTAGTATCTAACGAGATCTCGTTTTCATCGATAACATTTCATGTTCGTATGAATACAAATTATTGTGAAATTTAAAAGTTATAAAATTTATAGTTATAAATGAGATCTCATTAGATACTAAAGACTTAATACTACATACTGTATAGTTGCCTCAAATAGGATATATCATCAACCTGATGATGGCTTGCAAAAAGGCCGAAACATGTAGTTGTTCCTAAGATACACTATGTGAATAGAGCACCATAGTAATAAAATAGCCACAAGTTGTGTTTGACTTTGCTCTACCTATCTTTATGATACTAATCACTCATTATCAACTTTATAATCTCATTTGATGCTCTCTAAGTCCTGCAGTATTATTTGAACATCCAATAATACAGTACAGCCTTGATGTTCATGTCTTCAAACTTTCATGATCTTCCATTTTAAAACCAGTGGTTCAGATGAATTTGAATGAGATGGGGAGGATGTGTCTGGTTCCCTTACTCTCCTGCTACTGCACAGATATGCTCAGTTCAGTCAAGCTCTGTCTTCCTTTAAACTTGAGGTTGAATACTTCCATGCATTAAGGAATGACAGTCTCCATAAATATTTTAATTTACTTCATGTTTCCAAAATTGATTGTATTTTATTACTGGTATTTCATAAGGTCTTGAAATTGAACAAGTGTTTGATAATGAACTTGAGTTTGGTATCCCTAGGAAACTTGTAAGGTTAGTAAAGATGAGTCTGACTGAAACATACAGCAGAGTCCGGGTAGGCAAGAATGTGTCTGACAGGTTCCCTATTAGGAATGGTTTGAAAC
>Ga0131853_10022966_pt1 | contig 11273 bp, 4 predicted proteins | sample TergutLab28metaG_FD_92764 | JGI IMG/M metagenome (GOLD analysis project Ga0131853, IMG submission 92764) | Labiotermes labralis P1 segment gut microbial communities from Petit-Saut dam, French Guiana - Lab288 P1 (version 2) (version 2) | ecosystem: Host-associated > Arthropoda: Insects >...
CTTGAGTTTTATTTCTGTTCGTACAGAAAATTAGTTTCAATTGGTAACGGATGTCCTTTCTTTAGGAAACCTTTTCAGACGCCTTTTACTGTCAGCCTTATGCATGCAAACCATCTGAACCCTATTTTTCACAGGCAACCTGCGCAAGCCTCATTATGGCTGCCCCTGTTTTAGAGTTTAGGTGAATAATTTCCATACAGTGATTTAAAAAAATGTACTTAGGTTCTTTGTGAGGCGTCATGACTGTGTCCACAGAACATGGCACGTTTTAAAAGTATTTATAGAATTTCAAAGGAACTGGTTGTTTGTTGAACATTCACGGATGAAGTTTATGCAGCAGAACTGTTCAGTAGTGATAGGCTTCGTTGGTTTCATTTCTTGGATTATGCCAAGGCATAGGTTTATCATGGGGCCGGGTAGCTCAGTCGGTATAGCAACTGAGCTACGGGCTGGGCGGTCCGGGATCGCATACCGGTGGGGACGAGATTTTCCGTCCGTCCAGACCGGCCCTGGGACCCACCCAGCCTCCTGTAAAATGGGTATCGGGTCTTTCCCGGGGGTAAAGTGCGGCCAGGAAGTGCTGCTGACCACTCACCACTTTCTAATGCCGTGGCCATGGAAGAGTATAGCTATACCTCTACCCACCCTCTGGGCCACACCGGGCCTGTAACGGGATTACTTTACCTTTACCATAGGTTTATAAAGTGAAACTTAATAACGTAACAAATAACCAGCGTCGAATTAAGTAAATCTGGAAACCCTCTAACGGAGATGTGGTAAATAGAATTGTTCGAGTTGTTTCATCTGCCCAAGTCGACATATATTGAAATAATACCGTCAAATGTAGTAAGTTTAAAATACAATTCGCTCTTGGTTGCAAATCTCTCGGGCATCAATCACATGTATTTAAAAACGTACGTAATAGTGTGGCTGCTGACTTTCCCCTCGTAATGGCAAGACCATGAACGCAGATACGTCGTATACTCCTAGAAGTAGTGGAAAGTGTGTTGGTAACCGGCAGGCGGTATTGTATTAAATTGTAGTATTTCATCGTCCGTGTTATAAATAGTTACAGTGGTGGAGTTCTCCACTTCTTCACGATTTTCCCTTGTTCCAAACGGTGAATATGGTTGTGGATCTCAAAGCAGTGATTTTTCCTTCACGCTTGCCTCAATTCTGCCGGAATTTGGCAGTACCTGATGATTTATTCTTCTTTTGGCTTCTCTGTAGGATTCCTAAGCCCACACGAGGTAAGCTCAAGCCTTAATTGCTAATTTGCATGCAGTTCTTTTTGCCTAAGGTCTGGAAATTCTTGACCAGTTGAGCCACAATCAGCGTCTAAACATCTGGCTGCATGAAGTGAATGTTATGGGAATTAAGGTATTTAGTTTGAAATTGCCGTCCATATTGCGGACTAGAAATTGTTACTTTTCCTTAAAAACAGATGTTAGAACATCAAATTTATTTATGAATTCCTTCTAAATTACTTCATACACCCACAGTTTACACCTGATTTCTCTTTAAGCTCTTCGAACCTTGCGCGGGCCGAAGAATCGCTGTTAATAATAAAGTCTTACTTTTACAAGGGAAGCTTTAACATTAACCAATTAAGGGGCTAAAATTTCTGTTAATAATCACTAGTTCTGTTGTACTGAAAATATAATGAGATAGTGTAATTTCATTCTTAGGACATGTTGCTTGTGAAGTATGGACGAACGTCCATTAGAAGTTGTATACTGTTTGTTTGTCACTGCTTATTTCTTAGCGATTTAAGGAGAGTTACATTCTGTAACATTATGGCTAAAATACGTCCTTTTAATAACCATTAGAACATACTTAAAACAGAGTAAGGGGGATGGTGGAGGACACCGCTGCGTCTTTTTCTCACTTCCTCCACTGCCTGATAGGACGTTTCAAACACTGGATGTTCCCGTGCAGTATGCAGAATGCCTGTTACAACTTAAATGTCTTATACCAAATTCAAGTGTGCTTACGAAGTTCACCAGCTCTCTCAAAAATTGCCCCCCATTCCTCCGATGGGGGAGCCTCCGTTATTAAGTTAACAACGTAAGTGGCAAGCTGCGGGTTGCTGTTCACCATCTTATGCAATTATCTACATTTAAAAGAAGCAAAATATTATGTTATTGGTATTAATTTAGCAATGTAGGGTCTACTATTTATAATCAAATGTTCAAGTTATATGTTTTTAATGTTCGGTATTTATAAAATCATCGAGCACTTTTAAAAAACAGTTTAATATGCCTTTACTTCTTTAATACTTCAGTTAGAAGCTATAAAGTTTGCTACTTCTCCACTCGTTCTTAACTTCGACACAAGATGGGAGGTAGTCAGCCCTACGTTGCAGTCAGAGTTCCCGGTACCCATTGCATAGGAGGCTGGGTGGGCTCCAGAGCCGGTCTGGACGTTTTGGAAAAGAGAAAAATCTCTGGCCCAAACTGGGATTCATACTTAAACAAATTAAATATACAGTTTAAGGCTATGTGAGCATGGGCCAGCAGACCGGCTGAACAGCACGACGGGCCCCCACGCCCTAAAGTGAAATACGGCGCTGCATGGACGATGAACGATTGGCCAAGAGGGTTGAGGATCAAGCATGCTTGTTCCGATTGTGACGTGACATGTGAAAGTGGTCCGGCACGAATGTAACAACGGACTGTGAATGAACGATACCACGAGGTTATTTTGAAGACCCATTATGTTTGATTCGTTCTTTCATGGATGACACAGCTCTAAAAGATTCAAGTCTTCTGTGATGTTACACTTTGTCGGCTGGTAAATAGCTACGGACGTTTCGACGGATCGTAATGCTTTCACCCTCAGGATAAGTCAACCTGTTTCAGGACCACGCATTTTTTTTCTCCCCTCGACACTAACTACATTCCAGATTACCTCAGACTTGCTTTGGTGGATACCTAATGGTGTCATCGAAGCCCAGGACACTTAATGGAAGGCATCACGGTGTGCTAGGAATATACTAAAATATTAATTGATATACGTTAGCACAACTATTTTATTATACGAGGCTACATGTTTCGACCTGTTGAACGGTCATCTTCAGGCCTTCTAACAGATCGACTCAACAAATGCTGTATATATGTTGCGATCCCAATATGTTTACATCGATAACAGGTCGAAACGTGTAGCCTCGTATAATAAAATAGTTGTGCTGACGTATATCAATTAATATTTTAGTCCACGACACTTAGTTTTATTTATTTTTATATATTTTTTAAATGGCCCTTTTTCTCTGTCATAGTTCTACCATGCTTCATTCTCCCGTTGCATTCCCATCGACGCTTTGCAATCTCAGCAGTTGACGGCGTCGATAATCTAAACAATTCAGTTCCCACTGCACATCCACCCATCCGTCACCTGACCTCTCGCTTGTGACCTGACCTTCAGAGCTTCACTCTTCTTGGACTGTTTGACGCTGAAATGAAAGCATTTCGATCGTTCGAAACGATGAGAAGGTCTAGCATTCGAGACGACTTGAATCTTGAGCACACCTCAAACTCTCGGTGATAAGTGACTGACTGTGAGGTAGTCCACACTGGTCTGAGGCATTCGGCTAAGTGCAAGCCCGCGTACCTGATGACGGTAGTTCCCGAAATCCTGTTTTTGAAAACACCTACAACTATGGACATTGTAGCGAATAACAACACTGTTGTGGAAGGTTTATGTGGTTTCACTAGGCAAGATCATACTATATTAATAATTGTCCAACGAGATGCAACACAAAGCAGTCTATTTATTATTCTGCAAGTACACCGTACATGTTTCGGGTGTCAACCACACCCATCATCAGGAGTACACAAAGCTGTAACTACAGCCTCCGGTACTGGTCATATTTTTTGTGCAGCTAGTTCCCTCCAACGTGGCCAAGCTTGGCCACGTTGGAGGGAGGTAGCTGCACAGTACCGGAGGCTGTAGTTACAGTTTTGTGTACCCCTGATGATGGGCGTGGTTGACACCCGAAACATGTAGAGTGAACTTGCAGAATAATAAATAGACTGCTTTGTGTTCCATCTCGTTGGACAATTATTGATATAGATCAGTGATGCACGGAACCATAAACATAAGATTAAAAATCATACTTTAACGTAACTGAAAGTTAATGACCAGTTTGGATAAGAAAGTGCACGACCATTGTAGAAGAAGCTTCTCTGATTATGACTTTAAATCCATTTTTAACACATCTTGCTCGAATGTGTTACATGGACTTTTTTATCTACAGCTCTTATCTCGACCACGGCTGTCAGGAAGTCGGCACCATAAACCGTCCAAATGTGTGGGTCTTAATATAATTGCATATTGCGTAACACAGCACAATAAAATTCCACATTTTTTCGATAACACGTAAGACCTAAGCTAATTGTGACAAAATGGGGTTGACCGATCACAAAAGTGGGACGTCACAAATTTTGAACTTCATTTCTTGCTACCCTCTCTTTTCATTTGTGTGCAAGACATATGAACGTACGGAAGGTGTGCCATGTATTACGCAGTCTGTAGTGAGGACATAGTATTTAAAGTCGAATTAATTGTTATTCTTTAATAGAACTTCATATTCTGAAATGCACACTGTTTGCTTCCGTTCTGCGAACATGCTCCAAACTGTTCTTGTGTTCAACGTGTTCATGACCAGTGGTCGTTACAGTTCTCTTAAAAACTGTAGTGCAGTCAGTATCTGTGCATCGAGGTTTGAAATTAGCTTATTAGTATTAACTTGAAAAGTGCAATATATATTTTGGTACCATAAAGTTGTGGACCCGTCTAATTAAGGTACTTTTGGGGGTTGTTTGACCGTGCATCTTCCTCATGAAATAAAGTGAAATGCCAACTTAATGCAACTAGGTAATTTTATTGATGTATTCTTAGCTCGACATGTTTCGGGTACATACGCCCATCATCAGGAGCGTTAGATGTTGAGTTGCAGCATATGGTTTTCTGCGCCGAGTTTTTGGTTGGGTGGTGGTCTTGAGAGCCGCTGCGTAGGTCGTGTGTACGGTGCGGATTGTGCCGTCGCACGGCACCATCCGCACCGTACACACGACCTACGCAGCGGCTCTCAAGACCACCACCCATCCAAAAACTCGGCGCAGAAACCCATACGCTGCAACTCAAGATCTAAAGCTCCTGATGATGGACGTATGCACCCGAAACATGTCGAACTAAGAATACATCAATAAAATTACATTGTTGCATCAAGTTGGCATTTCACTTTATTACTTAAGGGACTTTTCTTTGTTACGTTGCACTGTAAACTTCAGTGTAACTAGTGAGACCTTCCCGGTCTTGTGTTGTGCCAGTATTCAAGAGGCTGTTGTAACATCTTTTATAGACCTTTTTTCGCATTTAACAAATTTTTCACTGTTTTAGTTATATGTGGAATAATTTTTATTTTTTCTAGGCCTATTTTCATCTATTTAAGCATGGTTTCCGAAAAAGTTGTTCTGCCTCGATCAATTTTGTTTGTTCATCTTAATTATTGTTTCATGTTCTTTCAGTACCTAAGGACAAACTGATATTTATTTTCACTTAAGAATTGCTTCTGACACCAATACCCATGATTTACATTTTCGTACACATTATAATTTTTAACTTTCCTCCGGTTGTATTACTGGCTTCCAGAGCTGTTTGACGAGTACATAATTTCCTGTGTGTGTGTGTTTATTGGGATACTTTTTCGTATACTTTGAACTCCGCTTCCAGAAGGGCCCCCTTTAGGACCACTGTTTTTTGAGTACATTTATTACTGATGTGCTTGTGTTACTGATAATTCGAATTAGCGTACCTTTTATTTGCTCATGGCTGAAAATGTAGTTTAGTGTTCATACTCATTATCATTAATCCTGTGTAATATTGTTGTTCGGCCAGTGGTATAGTAAATCTAGAAGTGGATTATAGAGTTTATCCGTTACTCCTAACACGGTCACGACGTTAATTACAGATTATATAACAATCTTTTATTAGCTTTCCATCGTGCCAATAATCGCGGCATTTTGTTATACTGTAAGCCCTGTTTTTATGGTCACACACACACACACACTTGCGCGCGCGCGTGCAAGTATATTGCGAGGTTTATCAACAAAACGGAAGCCGCACTTCAGGCAATCATAAATTTTGTTAATCACAGTAGTAACAAACACCACACATGTAAGGACGATTATTAATCGGTTTGTACGTTACTACGTTACTGCATTAAATGCATTACAAACAAACCCCGGCATTCCGGAAACTGGTCCGAGTTTCGTCCGCTGGTGGGGAGGTGGGGGCTTACCTGCTCAGCTGAGTCCGTTAAGCGCAACTAATCTCAGTCGCTAGTGTTATCACTGAGATCAGCTTTTAATCAACGGATCCAACCGACCTGGTGCCTCGCAACCCTTTAATTTGCGAATGGAAACATCCAGCTTTCGAAATGCTGTGTTCTTTTCAGTATCCTACATACAAATCCGAGCCGGTCCCAGTGGCCGCGCGGTCTAAGGCGTAGGTTTGCGGCTGCTCGCCTGCTGAAATTGTGGGTTCGAATCCGACTGGGGAGGGGCATGGTTGTCTGTCTGTTGTGAGCGTTGTGTGTTGTCAGGTAGAGGTCTCTGCGATGAACTGATCACTCGTCCAGAGGAGTCCTACCGACTCTGGTAGGTCGTTGTGTGTGATCTAGAAACTTCGAGGATGAGAAGGCCCTGGCCCACTGGGGGGTTGTCGCGCCAAAAACAAACAATCATACAAGTCTGAAAACTGAGTAATGCAGTCTGATACTCCAACAAACCGTTGTCAGAGCTCATAAATTTGAGCACATATCGCTTTGAAAGAGACATGCAGAAACGTTAGTGACATTTGTTGATACTCATACTGATGCTACTTGCCAGTTGTTCGACGAACCTTCTTTGGTTGGAACGGTGGGGTGGTGGACGGTAGGATCTTGAATTTTAATTATGCTTCGTGTAAAGGATGAATTTTATTCTACCGGTATGAACCAAATTTGATTAATCTTCAAATTTTTAATATAAACATCCGATATCAGGTTTAGCTCAAATTGATTAATTTCGAAAATGAAACATGCCTGTAGACACACCGATATGATCGGTGCAAGTTTAATTTATGTCATACACGTTCAGTAAATGACGCGTAAGAAACTGCCGAAGGAAGAAAAATGGTTGCAAATAAAAGAGTGACGGCGAGTTTTAAAAGCACTTCTTGACACATTTTCGAATATAATTCTTCCTATGTGTAATAAATCGTTTGTATTGAGCTCTGCTTCTTTTATTTTGAAACATACAGGATTTATATGTAGTTCACGCACCAACAAATGCACTGTTATTAACTTGGTTAAAAGTTTAAAATTTACATTAAAATACACAATAATAACGCTCCAACATGTTTCGGTCTTTAATGACCATCATCAGGGAGCTTTATCTGTATCCAACTAAAGTTATGTTTATGTTAAAATACTCGGTAAAATTACGCCGTTATATAAATTAGGTGATGTGGCAGCATGTCTTAGAGCGGCATGTGTGTTGTGTGCAGTGCACACAACACACATGCCGCTCCCTGATGATGATCATAAAAGACCGAAACATGTAGGAGCGATATTATTGTGTATTTTCATGTAAATTTTAAACTTTTAACCAAGTTAATAAACAGTGCATTTGTTGGTGCGTGAACTACGTCGATTTCAAAATGCACGGTGCAACGATAAAAAAAAAGACAGGATTTATCTTTCATGGATTAAAATATAAAATGCAAAGAAGTGTTTAAATGCCCTCCAGGCAGAGTATGAATCATAATACATGTTTACATTACATTTTATGCTGTAAAATTTGTCACGGTGAAAAAAATAAAGTACTGACAAAGCACAAAGAACTGTTTACTGGGCAGAGAAACATTCTGATATATCGCACATTTTGTGTCTCAGGGCACGATGAATAAAAGTACCCATTTGGGATCGCCAGTCACATGCCCGTCGGGCATATTTACTGTATTTTTTTGTCGGGTTTTGTGTGAAGTGTACAATTACTGACAGCTGTTCGATTTTAGGACTTTAACTGTGAAATGGAAAAAATTTTTTTGTTCATCCTGTCAGTAAATACTGTCAGTATTGTGTGCGTCAACCTTACTGTCTTCTCCATACAGTACCGATATGAAGCTATACCTCTACTCCAATGCACGTCCTCGTAGCGCGTGTCTGATTACGGTTTCACGTTGTAATGCCTAATAAGCGCAGAGATCACTTTAACTTTAACATACCTTGCAGATTCTTTGGTTATGCGTTCACTTTTAAATGACATACTGAATGGCATTATTGCTATATGTGCAAAATACGGTAGGCTACATTTTTACCACAAGATGCCTGCCAGAAAACGCCATAAGGGATGCCGTATTGACGTGGAATACTGGATGGGGACTGGACTAATGCTACTTGACAAAACGTATCCAATTCTTTTTTGTATGCTGAGAATGTTTTATTACTCACTCACTCACTCACTTACCATGGTGCAGAGTCCTTCTTGAGAAGCTAACTGGTTTGCAGCTAGTCAAGAAATTCCCCGCATTTCACGGAACCCGAAAGTTCATTACCGCACTCACAAGCATCCGCCACCTGTCTCCATCTTTGGCCAGGCCAATCCAGTCCATATACCCACATCACACATCCTGGAGACACATCCTAATACTATCCACCCATCTACGCCTAGGTCTCCCCAGTGGTCTCTTTCCCTCCGGTTTCCCCACCAAGATCCTATACACCCCCTTCTCCTCACCCATATGCGCCACATGCCCAGCCCATCTCATTCTCTATTTTATCACCCGCACAATATTGGGTGAGGAGTACAAATCATTTAGCTCCTCGTTATGGTTATGCAATCTCATCCATTCCCCCGTTACCTCGTCCCTCCTAGGCCCAAATATTCTCCTCAACACCATGTTCTCAAACACCCTCAGCTTCCTTTCCTCCAGCAATGTCAGCGACCAAGTTTCACACCCATACAAAACAACAGGCAAAATTATAGTTTTATTTATCTTGATCTTTAAATTTTTGGATAGCAACCTGGAAGACAAAAGATTCTGCACCTAATTATGGCAAGAGAGTGTTTTATACAGTTCTAAATTAGCTAGAAGAAAAATCGAAATGATTCTGAAGTATATTTTATTGTTGATAAAAGATATGGTGCATTCATGTACAGAATTTGTAAAGGACAATGTACAGGGGTGATGATCAGTCCTTAGCCCGACCAGGAAGAAAACAAGCTGATGTATTTGTCAGAATGGCGTGAATTTCCTTCGGCGCCTTGCCTTGCAGGAAAATTAGCTTGATGACAGCTCGCGTCTCTGTGTTGTTGAAATCGCGCGCGTCCCTGCCATGCTTCCGAGCTTGTTTCCTTCCTGATCGGGCTAAGGACTTATCATCATCCCGGTATAAGAAGGCATCGCAGCTTCTGTCAACAAACTGTGCCGACCTTCTTTTGGAAGGGCTGAGGAAAACAACGTAAATTCCTCGGTCCAGGAAGCCCCTCAATATTGTAGGCGCCAGTCGGGTGGCATGCAACGTGTTCCATCCGTAGGATTCACAAATACTGCGTGCTACAGTACTGAATCTAGTCGCCTGTAAGGCCAGGCGCCCGAGATATGTGCAGCCTCGGTTTAGCCAGTTCCCAAGGCTGAACTGTAACTTCGCTACATTAGCCGTACACATTACTGCTGTGATAACGTGTTGGTACTATTGAAAATTTTCTAAATTACTTGGGTGGTGTTGGTGAACAATTACTAAGCATGTGTAATAACAGAGTTGCGTATTTTTAAAAGGGTTTCCATTCACGCTCGGACATGCACAGTGGATTTTAACTGCAAAACTTTCTCCGCTTTAACCTTTAGACGCCTAACGTCAACTATAGTGGTCCTACCTCACCGCTAACCTCCAAAGTTACATTTTATATATTTATTCAACAAATATAGGTACTGAATATTTTAAACATGGTGTATACTCTCAGTTTTTTGTCTCTTCAAAATGCAGTTTGTTTCGTAATTCTAACGTATTTGGTTCCTGTATTATTCACATTTTATATACAGGGTGTGCTAAAATTTAAAAAAATAATTCCGGCGCCAAAAGGTTAATGTGCAGTACTCGATTAGTGCAGGGTGCCAGTTGCGCCGTGACGACTACGTTTTGTACTGTGGATCCTCAGTATGTAACTTGCCTCCTGTCACCTGTCTGGCGCCTTCAATTTTGAGCTGGGTTCTAAATTTTTTGGAACATTTGTGTACCCCTTCTATACGGTTATACTAATGTGTATATAATTATTTAACTGTTCCTGTTAATTTCCTAATGTTGCATAGTTATTTGAATAATCATTGTTGTAGGTAAGTGGTCCACACGGCTTAGATGTACCACGCGTTCACGGAATCTATGGTAAGATGTAATTGTTTTCATAAATATATTTGGGAATGAGGGCGTTTATGTTATTGTTGTTCTTCTTCTTCTTAAACAGCAAATATGTTATGAATTAGGAATGTTCTTTCGTTCTTTCTTCATTAATATTGTCAGCATGTCCAGCATGTAAGACACTCCATTCATGCGACAGGCCGTGTGCCTGCTTATTCAAGCGACGTATATCTGGGGGTCATGTGCTGGTATGCCTGTATTGAGGAGCTTTCTTCGGGTCCTTGTTCTGTTAATTCTTGGTTTCTTACATGTTCAGGCCAGGCTACTTCTTTCTTTTAATTTGAATTCATCAGTTGAACAGGCGCATGATTTTAATTTCTTTTTACATTTTTATGGCAGTTTGAATGTCGTGATTTTAAGAATGCGTGTGAACACCCAGATACGACAGATGTTTTAAAATGCTTTGTGTGACGTAACTACTAACTTTGGATATGTTAACGCCTGTGTGTGTTCTGTGTAACCTTCTTTTTTTTACCAGTTGATAATTATTATTTTTACCGAAGTTTAACAGTATCATCGCCTTCATCACCATCATAATAAACAAGTGTAACATGGTTTAGGCTGCGTAAAATTTGTTAATAGAACCAACAAATTAACTTGGATTTTTTAGCAGTTGACCAACTTAAAGCACAAATTCTTGTTTTATAATAAGTTTATTATATTCCCCTACATGTTTCGAGCAATATTGTGCTCATCATCAGGAGGTCAAATTGTATTATACAGCATCTGGTATCGTCACAGTCTGTAGGCGGCCGTCCGGTGCGCACCGGACGGCCGCCTACAGACTGTGACGATACCAGATGCTGTATAATAC
>Ga0131853_10022969_pt1 | contig 11272 bp, 6 predicted proteins | sample TergutLab28metaG_FD_92764 | JGI IMG/M metagenome (GOLD analysis project Ga0131853, IMG submission 92764) | Labiotermes labralis P1 segment gut microbial communities from Petit-Saut dam, French Guiana - Lab288 P1 (version 2) (version 2) | ecosystem: Host-associated > Arthropoda: Insects >...
ACAACCCAATTTAAGTTTATTATTATTATTATTATTATTATTATTATCGAATTTCTCACTTCTCAGCTTTGGCTGGGAAATATTCACCTATCCTGGGATGCAGTAATCAACAGGATTAGGCTCGATGGTCTTATTTGTAGTTTTAAAAGTTTCTTACAATTGAACATGTGCCAAGAATTACAGATTTTTGCAGCTGTATATATGTATTGGGGGTGCAAGTTAAGTCTTGTTAGACTTTGTGATAGTGACTTTGGAATTACTCCCGTAGATGATATTACTATCGGGATCACTTGTGCTGTCTTTTGCTTCCATATAGCATATATTTCATTCGCCAGTTCTTTGTACTTGTTTTATTATTATTATTACTATTATTATTATTACTATTATTATTATTATTATTATATGTGTAAGGAGGGGAATTTCCTTGGTTATTTTTATTGGAATAATTACCACTAGGTTTTCATTGAGAAATTTATATAATGCAGAGATCTTCACCAGATATTTTCAGGAAGATATGAGCCACTCGTAGATATAAATTAGATATAAGTACCATAAAATACTGGTGGAGAACATCAAGAGAAAGAGCCACTATAAATCAATAGGTGCAAAGTGCAGGATCGCCTTCGTACGAGCCTTAAAGCGATAGACCAGGAAGGCAAGCGAACCTCCCCAAAAGTACGCAGTGAAAATTTTCAACAGTTGGCTGCAGTGGGTTCTCAAATTTATGTGTCAGGTCGGTGCTGAATATGAAGATTACGTAACAAGTTGCATTCTGGTATTCTTGAATTAATCTTTCGTCGCTGTGACGTCATTTTCTATTTTCTGTCCTTGTGCTGTTATTTTATGAAACTTAACAAATAGACTTGTTAAGCAGTGTCAAACGACTGACCCAGTAATGTTCATATCTAGTTGAAAACTGAGTTTTGTTCATGGTAAGAGTTTAAACTGCGGGCATTCCTTGGCTGTGGTTCGCTCTGGTCTTTTAATTTCCTGATTTAATGTCGCAGTGAGCAACAGAAATCAGTGCGCAAAGAAATACACTTGGTTTTGGAAAAGCATAGCTTAAGTTTACGTGATAATTTACAGTTGGATGGCTGATGAAGGCGACGGGAAATATCGTCTTCCATGATATATGGCACCCTGATGTGGGACACGAGGTTAGGGCAAATTCAAGCGGTGTACTTCATTGATTATTGAACAAAATTACGGATTACAGTTCGGCAGCTGCTGAAGGGAACGGGGAGATTTGTCTTCCATGATATATGGCACACTGATGTGGGACACGAGGTTAGGGCAAATTCAAGCGCTGTACTTCATTGGTTATTGAACACAAATACGGATTAAACTGTTACAGAAGTCAAGGAATGCTTGCTGTCCTGCAGTGCAGAATATTTCTTCTTCCAGTTTGCTATCCAAGAATTTAAATATTAAGATACACAGAACTAGAATTTTGCCTGCTGTTTTGTATGGGTGTGAAACTTGGTCGCTCACATTGAAGGAGGAACTTATACTAAGGGTGTTGGAGAATAGGGTGCTGAGGAGAATATTTGGACCTAAGAGGGACGAGATAACTGCGAAGACGAGAATACTGCGTAATGAGGAGCTTAATGATCTGTACTCCTCACCCAATATTGTGCGCGTGATAAAATCGAGAAGAATGAGATGGGCTGGGCATGTATCACATATGGGGGAGAGGAGAGTTGTGTACAGGGTTTTCGTGAGGAACCCTGAAGGAAAGAGACCAGTTTGAAATCCCAGACATAGATGGGAGGATAATATTAAGACGGATCTTCAGGAAGAGGCATATGGGAATATGGACTGGATCGAGCTGGCTCAGAATAGGGACAGGTGGTGGTCATTTGTCTATCTGCTAAAGAACCTTCGGGTTCCATAAAATGTGGGGAATTTCTTGACTAGCTGAAAACCTGATAGCTTCTCCAGAAGTACTCTGTTCCATGGAGTGAGTAAGTAAGTAAATAAGTAAGTAAGTAAATAAGTGTCGCAGACGTATATGATAATACAACGGACCTTTCTTTTATGTTGGTACCGAAACCAACTGATGTGTGACAGACAGACAGACAGAACAGCAGTGAAATAAGCTTGGAACAACAAGTAGTCTGTTTCCTAAGTAGACATTTCTATGCTGCAAAAGAAGCTGAAGTCCCTGTTACCGTACTAGAGGCACAGTACATGGGAGAACCTGTTTCAATTATCGAGTACTAGAGTGAAGCACTTACAGGTAACTTAAAAGGCAATTTTATAGAACACAATCTAATAAATGTCTTATTATAGCATAATTTGTGAAGATGGGTCAAGTATGCAATGTCGCTAGCAGTGTGCTGCTGCAGTTAAAGGGAAGGTGCCCAGAGGAAAGTGAGACAAGAAATCCGAGTTCTAAATATTCATGCACCTAACCGCACGATTTTTCTCCCATTTCCTGCTCTCAGTTTCTAACCATTTTTCTCTCCTTTCCTTACTGTTTTTCTCGATATTTTCGCTACCATTTCCTGGTCCTGTTGTTCAAATTTTTGTATTTTCTACCTTATCATTCAGCTTTTTCTTATACGTTTGTTTTCTGTTTTCATTTCTCCTTATTTCTCTCCTACTCTTCTTCCATTTATTTTCCTACTTTTACTTTTACCTTCACGTATTTTGCGGCCAGGCTTCACGCTCCACTGCCTCTTACTGTTTGCCGCTAGGAAGATGCGAGATGCGAGTTTTTAGTCTTCCGTAACTGTAAAATTTAGTTTCCCATTCACCTGGAACATGGCGCCGTGTGGCTTGGTAATTGGTATCCGATGTTTTCAGACAAGGTTCTGGTTCCGTCTTCAAGGTTCGAGACTTTCAAGAATAGTACCTTTTCGATACGATGTCTTTATCCCGACTCAACTGAACAGGTGAGCCGTTGTCGTCTGCGTGAAGGCGTCCCATCGATGTACCTTGCGCGCAGTAATGTAGTGTTCGTAGTAACAGAATAGGGCGAAGCTTTAGAAACCTCCGGGAAAACTTTTTAAAATGATTCGTCATTGTTTCCTTTTGTTTCCCCGTGTGGGGTTTCGTGTTTTGACTCAATCCCTGAAGACCAGTACCAATTTGGCACACTGCCAAGCATACTGGCGATTTATTCTCCTAAATACCTAATTACTCCACCAGCGGTGACCTACTGGACTTCCTCCAGCCTTTAAGTGGCCTGTGCAATAAGAAATCGACTGTGAACTTAAGAACCAATTATCATCAACAATGTAAGAACGGCGCTGGGTTACTATTGATTGCCTCTTCCTAAAGACGTCACCTGCCGACCTTCCCTACCTGTTCTTCTGACGTCAATAATATCTCGCCCAAACAGTACGGCGGTGCTGGTCTTGGCATTCTCTTCGGCTTCAATCTTTATACCTGTTTTAGCCATTTGTTTCGAAATTCCTCTGTTTTTTTTTTACTAAGTTCTGATTTTCTTCTCTCTTCTTTATGTTGCCGTTTTATTTGTTATTCTACACACGCAATACTGAGGACTGTATATTCCAGTCTTTTGGGGTTCCTCTTCTTAAATAACCAGCCTTCATCACCGTATATAGCATAGACCGATCTAATTAGCCGTGATTTAGAGTAAGTACTTTCAGGTCTATTAACCCTTTAAAAGCCGAGATAAATCCCATCTGCCAACTGCTGGTATTATTTAGGAGCTCACCATATTTTCCACGTTAGCGGGTTAAGGGTTATTGTGTCTTTAAAAGTATCTTAATAATAAAATCCATTTTGATTCAGTATTAATTTCATGGTCGACGGCAGTACTCGCGCAGTCTACGTCGTGGGTCTGCGGCCGCTGGTTTCCTGGGATTGTTGGTTTGAATCCCGCCGAGGGAATACATGTATGTCTCCTGTGTGTTGTCAAGTCTCTGAGTCGGGCTGATCACCCATCCAGAGGAGTCCTACCGGCTGTATGTGTATGTGTGTGTGTGTGTGTGTGTGTGTGTGTGTTTGTGTATCTGCACTCATCCAGAGGAGTCCTAACGAATGTGTGTGTGTGTGTGTGGTGTGTGTGTGTATGTGTGTGTGTGTGTGTGTGTCTGAGTGTGATCGTGAAGCTTCAAAAATGGGGAGTTCCTGGCCCCAAAGGGCCTGCTACGAAAAATAATAAATAAATTTAATTTGCTTTTCCCTTCTGTAGTCCCAGATAAAATTCCCTTATCCTAACACGTCTTCAATACTTACTTAACTTAACATAGTTTTTACCCATTTTAGTCGAACAGACTGATTAACCCTTACCCTGCTAACGTGGAGAATACGGTGAGCTCCTAAATAATGCCAGCAGATGGCAGATGGGATTCAATTCGGCGTTTAAATGGTTAAAGGTAAAAGTATTTTTTTCATGTCCACGCCTCAAAAGCATATAAAAGGATTGGAGGTTTAGCTCCACTCACTATGAACCTCGTCGCTGCAAAGGGAAAATTTTTAGTTTATGATCCGGCAGCTTTAACCGTGGGGAAAGTAACTGCTTGCTACTGAATAGGGGAATGTGTGAGTCCCAAGGGCGGTGTGGACGATTTGAACAAGGAGGAACTGTTTCCTCCTACCGGGATTCGAGCTCCGGACCCTCAAATCCGTAGTCAAATCACTGTACCTACTATAGCTTCTTATTTAAATTCTTAGGGATAACGGGTTCGAATATGAATCGGGGAAACCGAATGTCCTTACTGCGTGATTTTCATTCTGTGTAATCGTCCAGATATTAAATTAGATTTGTGCACAACCACTTGTCCACACATTTTCGTACCGGGGTGCTGACAAATCCTTAGCCCGACCAGGAAGGAAGCAAGCTCGGAAGCATATCAGGGACGCGCGTGATTTCAACAAAATCGAGACGCGAGCCGTCATCAAATTTATTTCCTGCAAGGCAAAGCGCCGAAGGAAATTCACGCCATTCTGACAGAAACCTTAGCTTGTTTCCTTCCTGGTCGGGCTAAGGACTTAGCAGCACCTCATGTACGTCTGTACTGAAATAAAAATCCAAATACACGTAGTGTGAAATACTTGATACATAAATGAGAGAACTTAAATAAATACATGCTTAAAGTTATTATCAGGCAATTGAATTGTATATGTACATTTTGCAAAGAAGAATACATGAAAATGTTACACTTTAATAAGGAATTAATTTCAAAACGCATCATAGTTTGAAGTGCTTTCGTTCAAGAAATGCACGAAATTAGGCAATATACAAACTATTTACACAAAATATATGTGTATATGCTCACGTATAATATGTTTGGATTAATTACTCAGAATTACGCCTACAGCTTCAGCTTCAGTAGCTGATGCAACGTACCTAAATCAAATAGTAACTTCTTACAAAATGAAACGTATTTTAAGCTACAATTTTCACCCCAAGTACACATCGTAACTCAACTTATTTCAGACTAAACATGTCAACACACACACAGACAGGCATATTGCCATTAAGCGGTGTCCTCTGTACCGTTCATCATCAGTCTGCAATTTCCTCTTTAAATAATAATCCACCTTGCTGTGTTGTGACATCTGTTCCCTGAGCGGCATCAGCAAGAAAGAGACAAAACAATTAAGCCTGTGTCTTTTTAATTAAAACCTGAAACGGACCGATTAATTCTGGCAGTCGTTTTGTTATAATTAGACTAGCGTTGGGATTTTTTTAAAAATAAATTATTAACTTCAAACGAAATTTAGAAGCTATTACATTTAGCATTTAAAATATAACTTCCCCCCCCCCCCAAAAAAAAATGTGCTACTGACCATAAATCGAAACTCGAGGAGACGGTGCGGTCTGCGGCCATGATGTGTCATAAAGCATGAATGGGAAACTGTTTTACGGCTTTGAATAGCTCATTGGCTTCCGGAGAAGGACAATACTTAACATCAAGCATAACTTTAATTGTCATGGCGTTGTATTTTGGTATCAAAATTGCTGTTCTCAGATTACAGAGCTGTCAATTATATTTAGACAATGGGGTTAGGTCAGACTGTCTTGAAGTGCTCTAAATGCAGGCATGAGTACAGGATATACGGACAATCATGTTCCAAGTGATTTGAAGATATTTGGGCCTAAGAAGGACGAGGTAGCAGGGGAGTGGAAGAAAATACAATACGAGGAGCTTTGTGATCCGTACTGGTCACCAAATATTATTCAGGTGAACAAATCAAGTAAAGTGAGATCGGTGGGGAATGTAGCACGAATGGGAGACAGGAGATGTGCAAACAGGTTTTTGGTGGGGAGACATGTGGAAAAGAGACCGCTTGGAGGAACTAGGTGTAGATGGGAAAATAATATTAAAATTGATCTTTAAAGCAGTAGAAAGAGAATATGGATTGGATTGTTATGGCTCATAAGAGGGATATGCGGAGAGCTTTTGTGAATGCAGTGATGATCCTTCGATTTTCATAAAATGCTGGGAATTTTAGACTGAGAAACGGACACCTTCTTACGGAGGACTGTGATCTGTAGACTCAGTTTGTTGCAAAGCTAATATTTTTGTTTTTAGCGCATCAGCCTCCCTCCCACCCTCCCCCAGTGGGCCATGGCCCCCTCATTCACGAGGTTTCTAGATCACACACTCAGACGCACCACAGTCGGTAGGACTCCTCTGGATGAGTGATCAGCTCGTCGCAGAGACCTCTACCTGACAACACACAACACTCAAAACATACATCCATGCCTCCGGTGTGATTCGAACCCACGATCTCAGCAGGCGAGCGGCCGCAGACCTACGCCTTAGACCGCACGGCCACTGGGACCGGCGCACAGTTAGTTAGTTAATTTTAGTTAGTTAAGTTAGTTTAGTTCTGTTTACTTTATAGGTTGGTTCGTTGTTTGGGTGATTGGGTGGTTGGTCAGTTCGTTAGGTTGTTAGTTGGTTGGTTAGTTAGTTATTTAGTTAGTTGGTTATTCATTTATTTAATTAGTTTGTTGGTTGGTTGTTATTTAGTTATTTAGTTGGTTGAATATTCATTTATTTATTTAGTTTGTTGATTGGTTAGTTAGTTATTTAGTTATGTATTTACTTATTTAGTTATTTAGTTGGTTGGTTAATTGGTTATTTAGTTGGTTAGTTAGTTTGTTGGCTGGTTGGTTAGTTAGTTAGTTAGTTGGTTGGTTGGTTAGTTAGGTAGTTAGACGGTTGGTTGGTTGGTCAGTTGGTTGGTTGGTTGGTTGGTTGGTTGGTCAGTCAATCTTGCCCTCTGTTCTGCAGTTTACCATTAATTATCTGAAAGAAATAATGGCCAAAACTCCAATTCGTGGCGCAGACACACGTAGGCGAACCAAATTTGTTGCATTGTTTAATTAAGTTAAATGGTCCAGGCGTAGACTGAAGGATATTATTAAATTAGATCGTACAGAAGACAGTTTGAAAATATGGACGGATATGACAAATGTGGACGAATTTTAAGGTGTTGAGTTGTTGGTGGACGGCAGATGGGGATGACTCAGTGGCGGATTTTGTTTTCAGCTGCCTCAAACCGCAGGGTCCTCCTGCCACATTTATCATTCGGTGCATTACACCGGGAGGAAAAAAAAGGGACCTTAAGATAACTAGGCATAGAGAGAGAAAGATAAGAGTAAATTGGGTCGACTAAAAGATGGTGCATTGGAAATAGTTAGATTGTTACTGTGTAGCGGCGTTTAGTGTTCAAAACAATCACAAATCTGTTATAATAAATGGTGATGAATTTATTGACAATACCAACGACTATCAGATCTTCAATAATGACTCTTATGAGTGTTGTTGCTTGTGCTGTCGTCTTTACAGCACGACACGTTTGAAACATTCCAGTGTTTAAGCATTAATACGCCCGCCTCTCGCAGCTTTAGTGCTGTATAAGCTTGCTCTAGCACTCAGCATGTAGAGTGGGCCCGTGGGAATTCTGCTTTGGTTCCACGTCACCGTCTATAACGTCACAGAGAACTGTAGACCACTAGCAGCAGTCTCGCTGGTAGGATACCTCACTCGCCAGAGGGAAAATTATTTTCTCCTGTAAGGATCTCTGTGTGATGAAAGAATCTCATGGCTTATCAATTTCCACACAGCTTTTTGTCGTGTCGCTTCACATTAAATAAACAAATGACACGCAGCATGCGAGGAGCCGTGTTTTCTGCTCTGCACACATACAGGGAATTCATTAAACTGATTTAGAGGTTCTCCACGAAGTATAGCCATGAAAATGTAGAGTTCTTTAATGCTAGCCTTCTTGTTTCACAGAACAACCCGTGAACCACACGTTGTTACACAGAATAAATGAGCCACACGTTTCACAGAACAACCAACAAACCGTATGCTATCATGAGTACAGTGTGGTATTTCCCACATACAGGACGATCGCATAAAGAAACGAGCCCTTTAACTAGTACCAGAGTTTACCTTAAGGCTACCAGAAGCTCCACCATGTGTTCTTATTGTGCTTAACAACGGTAAAAATTCATTTTAAAAATTATACATTATTTGCCACACTTTACTTCTTATCGAGTTGAAATCAAGAAGGGGAAAAATATGTAGAACCTAATGGGAAAATAAGAAATAAGAGGTTATGATAGTTACATCCAGAGAATGTGGAATATTTCAACTATTAGGGAAGCATGCACACGGGAATTAAATTTAGTACTGCTGTCGCAAGAACAGTAATCAACGAGAAGAAACTTAGTTTCGCCAGCAAATTGGACTTAAATTTGGGGGACAAAAACTAGTAAAGTACCACATATGAAATATAGCTTTGTGTGGTGCTGAAACTTGGACACTTCTGAAAGTAAATCAGAAATACCTGCAATCTTTTAAAACGTGGTTTTGGAGAGGGATTGAGGATAATATTTAGACCGATCATGTGAGAAATGAAGTAATACAAAGGGACACGGAGGAGATGAATGTCTTGCAAATAATGAAAATAAGAAAGGATAATTGGATTGGTCACATATTGTACAGAAACTGCCTTCTAAAATAAGATTTTAGAGGAGAAATGGAGGGGTGGATAGAAGTGTAGGGAAAACGAGGAAGGAGATGCAAGAAGCTACTGGATGACCTTGAGAAAAAGAGAGGATACTGTAAATTGAAAGAAGAAGCAGTAGATGGCACTCTGTGAAGAACTCGCTTTGCGGTTGGCTATGGAAATGTCGCAAGACAGACAGGAGGATTACGAGTGAATAAATACGTATGAAATATCAGTGGGAAAGAGTCGTGGTATCTTAGTCGGTACAACGACTAGGCTGTGGGCTGGAGGATCCGGTGCTCGAATACCGGCACGGGAAAGAGGTCCCTCTTCCACAAAACGTCCATAACCTCAATGGGGCTCACTCGGCCTCCTGTGTAATTGCTACCGATGTTCTTTCCCGGTGGTAAAACGGCCGGAGCGTGAAGTTGACCACTAGACTTCTTATGTTGCCGCGGTGAATAATGACGGAAGCTATATTTCTACTCTCCCTGTATGTCTTCGTAGCATGAACAAGATCAACTTTACTATTATTTCAATGGGGAAACTTCAGGCACAGCGGTCATTGTAGTCGCTAGCCAACACTGTTGGTGGTTGCCACTGGCCATAAGCAAATAACTGGGCGAGACTTGCACAAGACATCAAGTTGAAACAAACAAAGACAAGAATGGAGCTCATTACAAACAAATGAACTAACTCTAGTCCCCTCTATGAAAGAGTATAAAACAAACCTAAAATCACGTGGCCTAGGCCTGCTTAAGCGGTATGAAGGCAAGATGTATTGTGTCACAGAGTTAATAACTAAATTCCCGCAGTATTCCTGTTCATGTGACAGGCTATATGACGCTGTTTTACCTGAGCCAGCGCCATTAGCTAGCTGTCAACTGATAACAAAATGGGGGACACGTGGTTATGTTTTTCGCTCTCCATAACGCGTCCTGCATGTACAGCGGTATAATTTCAGAATTTCTCCTCCTGACAGACACAATCATGGGAAATGTCGGAATGCAAAGTGGCCATGAATTAAAACAGAACAAGGGAGATGTCTCATCTTTCGATATACCTTCTGTACTACGTCACACATTTGACCAACAAATTCTGTACCGGTTTACGAAATGACAATGGGTGTCATTTCACCTGTCTCACTAATATAACCCTGCGATTTTAGTCAAACATGACAAAACACAGTGCAACTGAAGAACATACTTCCAATTAACTTATTTCTCTCAACCAGAATTTCTAACGAGGGTGCTGTGCCAATTTATAACACTAACGCCACTAATGCAGAATCCTATATCAATTCCAAGTTTTCGTTACACGTGCAACAACAATATGGCAGCTACGCGAAATACGTATTGACGTTTCCGGCTAATGTAGATATAAAATTTGGTTACTCCCGCCAGATTTGTGGAATACTTTATGAACACAAACACAGGCTGATCGAAAAATCACTTAACACCCAAATTTAACAACAGAACTGCCTACATACGAAGACTGTGTGAGACAGTGCGTGCAAGAGTTACCTAAAGACTAGAGATAAGGTGACAGGGCAGAGGAAAGATAATTTGAACGTTTCAAATCGTCAATAAACGTAAGTAGGTTTTTATAGGTAAAGTTAAATTAACGTAGATTGAAGAAATCCAACAAGATGCAACAGTATGCAGATATTTATTTACTGCTAAATTACTGTACATGTTTCGGGCGTTCATCGCGTCCATCATCAGGAATACATAAAACTGTAGTTGCAGCCTCTGTTACAGATCATACTGTCTGGGGGACAAACTTCTTCAAACGCGACCACGTGGTCACGTAATAATAATAATAATATTATTAATAAACCCGCAGACAGAAATGTTGTGGGAAAGGAAGCGGAAAAGAAGTTAAAATACAAGAATTTGTGTATAGAGATACAGCGAATGTGGAACCTCAAATGTACGATTGTACCGGTAATAATTGGAGCCACTGGAATAGTAACGAGAAGCTTAAAGAAAAATTTGGAAACTATACCAGGAAAACACTCGATAGATTCACTACACAAGACAGCTATACTTGGAATATCACACATAGCCTGAGCGGTGGGGATCACCGCTGGTTCAAGAGAAGTACCAGGAAGAAAAGGCCTGTGACAAGAGACATACATATTGTATAATAATAATAATAATAATAATAACCATGTACCAAAATCGTTTGAAACAAGTCGTGAAGGTAAAGTCAACTAAAGAGAACAATAAGTACCAATTGTTATATATATATATATATATATATATATATATATATACACGGTGCACCCGCTTATGATAGACTATGGATATGTCATAAATATGTA
>Ga0131853_10022973_pt1 | contig 11272 bp, 12 predicted proteins | sample TergutLab28metaG_FD_92764 | JGI IMG/M metagenome (GOLD analysis project Ga0131853, IMG submission 92764) | Labiotermes labralis P1 segment gut microbial communities from Petit-Saut dam, French Guiana - Lab288 P1 (version 2) (version 2) | ecosystem: Host-associated > Arthropoda: Insects >...
AATGAGGGACTTTTCATGTTAGAAATTCTTTTGATTATGTTTATCTATTACTCATGCACGTTAATGCCGTTGCGGGGTATGCAATTTTCGGAGTTAACGCCTAAACAACTAAAAAGAGTTGAAAAACATTTTGCAAAATACAGGAGAACAAGCAAAGGCAGACAAAACCCTGATATGCAAATAGAAGAATATTTCCCAATTTTGCAAAAGCAAGCAAAAACATACTTGATATCTGCGATTGTTATTGCACCTATTTATTTGGCTTTCGTTTTTGTTATTTACCCTCAAATGTTTTTTTAGACGAAAAACATTTCTCCCAAAATGTTAACACGGGGCATTGGCGCAGCTGGGAGCGCGCTTGAATGGCATTCAAGAGGTCACCGGTTCGAGCCCGGTATGCTCCATCGAAAATAAAACCTTGTAGCGAATTGGCTACAAGGTTTTTTGTTTTGAGAGCGCACCACCTGTGGAGAAAAACTTCTTTCCTGCATAGCTGTCTCTCTACTCTCCTACTTTGTGCGTTTGCGCAGGACAAACAAAGCAATCCCACTGCTAACAAGGCTTTTCAGGGATTTTAGGATATTATTACGATTCATTTTTAATTTTTGTTAAGGTACAAACAGAGTCTACATCTTCTTCGTTCTTCACATCAACAAAAAAGGATTTGCCCTCAACGTAGGGAGCAGCAGAAGCTATTGTTTTTTTGATATGTTCGGGTATAGATGACTGCTCTGCTACTTTTTCAGCTTTTCCGCCAAAAACAAACGCAATCATAAAATACCCATCACACGGAACGAAATAGAATAATGTCCTTTTATTTTGTTTGAAAATTAAACTCCATCCAGCTTTTTTACTATAAAATTTCCAATCTTGAATGATATCATTATAGTTATTTATAACATGTGATTTTAATTTATCCCAAAGTCCGTTTGTATCAGCAAGAACTATGCTAACCATTTCATCGTTCGGGATTGTTGCCTTTTCATCAAAAATACTTGTAGCCATTTTTCATTCCTCCAAATATTAGGATATGCTTTATTGTTCATTAAAATTATTTTACCACGTTCTTAACGGGATAACCACATTCCAAAAACTGCTTAGACAATTGAAGATGCCAAAACATCGGCATTGCAAATTTTGTCATTTTTTGTTGCATTAAACCTTACCTCATGCTACTATTACTTTAAGCCAGCCGTGAGGCGGCATAAAAAAACACAGCGGCCTTAGGTGCTCGAACACCTAAGACGCAATGTAGGGACACTACCATCACCTACAAGGCACAGGCAAAGCCTGCCACTGCCCACCCATTTTACAACATTCTTCCCCCACCTTCAAGCACAAAGGGGCATTTCGGTTGTTGCACTATGGACGCATTAGGCTGTTTTGTTTGTGTTGTCTGGGTATATTACAGACACGTAGATGATGCGGAGTTATTCCGCTCCCTACGTGTCTTTTTTCGTTTTAGGCTGGCTAATTTTAAAAAGGAGGCAACAAAAATGGAAGAAGCATGTACAGCAAAAATTGATGAGCTGGGCAGGATTGTGCTTAAAAAAGCCATCCGAGCCGCACTTAAGTGGGAAACAGGAGACAAAATTGCAATGTCGTTGGGGGAAGACGGCACCGTTATCTTAAAACTGGAGGCCAAAGAAAGTAAGTAAAATGAAAGAGGCCGTCTTAACGACAGCCTCTTTCATTTATAAATTTCACCTACTAAACAAAGCATTCCATGTTATCGAACCAACAATGCCATCCACCTTTAAGCCATGTTGCCGCTGAAAATCCATCACAGCCGCTTCCGTTATCGGACCAAAAATGCCGTCTTCCGAAAGCCGTGGATTAGTACCCAGTACGTTTAGCCGTTCTTGTACTTGTTTGATACTTGGGCCTTGCATACCTCGCTGCAATATAACTCCGGGGAACGGCGGCCATATATTTTCCGGCGGTGGGGGTGGCAACGGCGGAAGTGGTGGCGATGGCGGCTGCGTGATGGTTGGCGGGGGTGTATTAACCGGGTCTGTACGTGATAAATCGGGGAATGCAGTATAAGTCCCGGAAATCCGAACTTCTGTATAAGTATCGTAAGTAGAAGGTTGCAAATCTTGAACAGATAAATCCGACGCAAGCGGTATTTGCTCGCCCATGCTGTTTAAGTTTTTCGCAATCGGGCGCTCATTAAAAAATATACGCATTCTCGGGCTACCCCAAATGCTCCTTGCGCCTACGGATAAAACTTCTGTTTCTTTGGGCTGAATGTTTCGGGTAAAAGAATTGTTTGCCACTACCAGGTTAAAAATTGACGAGCTGCTGCTGGCTTCGTAAGGTAATGTACCAATTCTAATTTCTTGAACCGTCGTGTTTCTGCGTACCGCATCTTCTACTTGTGCTTGGTTGTAGTTTAACCTAAAAAATCCGTTAATAAAAATTTGATGCCCAATTCTTGTCCAGTTTCCGGTTCGGTCGGTATATTCACCTTGAATAATACCGTTTCCAATTTGCAAAGAAGGTACCCACGTACCATACTGAAAATCGGAATGCAAATCTACGCTCATAAATTTTAACCCCCTATCTATAGTTAATTATATTCGCCCCTTATTGTTTGCGTGAAAAAACAAGCATTTACACTGCCACCACTATACCGCCACGGTAGCCGAACGTTGCCGTCACACCCTTGCATTCTGTAATGACTATATCCTTAACCTTCAAATTTTTCAAAAGTTCATCTTTTAACGCAACGGCTCTATCGTAACTTTTTACATGGGTAATATTCACAACACGGTCTTCGATATTCGCTTCGCCAATAATTTGCACAAGCCGCTTAACCGCCTTTTCAAACCCTCTTGCCTTACCCACCATTTTTATTTCGCCGTTTTCGTCGCCGCAGATGGGTTTTATGTTCAAAACCGAGGCAACTTTGGCTACATATGGCTTAACCCTGCCTGTTTTAACAAGGTTATCAAACTTGTCCAGGATAAAAAACGTCCTGGCATTTTTGACAAAGTTGTTAACAGCGTCAACTATCTCCAAGTTTGATAAGCCGCTTTTTACAAGCTCCGCAATTTTCATTGCTATAACGCCCTGCCCTACAGAGGCACTTAGGCTGTCGAATATGTGAATAAATTTTTCGCCATATTCTTCTATATACATATTTTTGGCAAGCACAGCACTTTGGTAAGTGGCACTAAGCTTGGATGATATGGTGACAACAAATATACTATCTCCATTTTTGTATGCCTCCAAAAACGACCCTGGCGACGGTGCTGCCGTCTTTACACCTTCGGAACTTTTCTCCATCTGTGTCAAATAATCCTCGATATTTAGGTTTTCGTCGTCTAAGTACACCTTATCACCCAGTTGCAGGGTTATTGGCACATACGAAATGCCGCAGGTTTCACTGTTGATAATACTTGGGCTAACGTCGCAGCCACTATCTACTATAATATTGGTAAACATATCCACACGCCTCCTATAAAATGTAGTATACTGTGGGCGCGGACGCATCTCAATCTTCAATTGCCATGCAAGTGTTCATTTATGAACACTTTTGGCAGGTTTGTTCAGAAAGGGGCTATTATGGACAGGCGGGTAATAAAAACAAAAAATGCGATAAAAGAGACTTTCTTTAAACTCTTGGGTGAAAAAAACCTAAACCAAATAACTGTTGCGGAAGTATCCCGCAGGGCAGACATTGGCAGAGGCACTTTTTACCTGCACTACAGTGACGTGTTTGACCTGTACAACAGTATCGAACACGAAATTTATGTGGACATAGAACGCTTTATTGATGATGCGCACCCAAGCACAAACCCTGACAATTTACATGCGCTGGTTAATAATGCCATACAATACTTGGTAGAAAAGCGTGACCGCTTAATTCTGCTTACCAAACCGGAAAACAACGGCAATATACGTGACAAGTTAAAACAACTCCTGAGTGAAAAGGCATCTAAGCGAACAGATGCGGCAGAATCCGCATTCTTTGCTTCGGGCGTTATTGGCATTGTTGAAGAATGGCTGACGAATGGGCTGCAAGTGTCCCAAACCCAGCTTTCTGCTATGTTGCATAAAATTTTGATAAAATTTAACGAGGTGTGCGGTAATGATACATTTGACAAACCAACAAGCACGACAATTTATGCTGCTGAAACAAGGACTGCTGGGCAAACATAAATTTGAAGGCAAGCAAGGCGCATTAGATTATATCCGCCAAGCGGGTTGCGTTCAGTTTGATCCAGTAGACCTTTGCGGCAAAAATGCAGAAATTACTTTGGGGGCTAGGGTAAAAGGTTTTACAAAAACCATGCTGCACGACCTGCTTTATAAAGACAGGCTATTGTTCGATTATCCGGACAAGCAGCTTTCTATTATCCCAACTGAATATTGGGCTTACTTTGAGCAATTTAGACAAGCGGCACGGGCGAAGCTAGAACAACACCCCGAAATAAATGAACATATAGAAACCGTTCGTGCTTACATACAAGAAAACGGCGCAATCTGCTCCGACGATTTTAAATTGGAAGGCGAAACCACGTGGTGGTCGGCAATAAACTGGAGCGCCGGCGGCAAATTGCTGCGGTCTGTGCTAGAGCAAATGTACTCCAGCGGGGATTTAATTGTGCATCATAAAAAAGGCGCACGCAGATATTACGACTTTGCTGAACGGCACATTCCTGCCGACATTTTAAATGCTCCCGACCCGCTGCCAAACGACTTTGACCATTTTAAATGGCGGATACAACGCCGCATTGGGGCGGTGGGGCTGCTGTGGAACAAAAATTCCGACGCATGGCTTAACATATGGGGGCTAACGCCCGATATTCGCAATAGAGTGTTTGCCGCACTGCTTGAAGAAGGGCAAATAATTGAATGTAAAGTAGAAGGCGTAAAAGAAACGCTTTATTTCTGCGCTGGGGATATGGCTATCATGGAAGAAGTAATAAAAAATCCCACTTACGAGCCACGATGCGAATTTATTGCACCGCTGGACTCATTTATGTGGGATAGAAAACTGATAAAAGCAATTTTTGGTTTTGAATACAGTTGGGAAATTTACACGCCGCCTGCCAAGCGCAAGTATGGAGCGTATGTACTGCCGATACTGTATGGTGAGCAATTTATAGGGCGTGTGGAAGCAGTGCGAGACACAAAAGCCGGTGTTCTTTTGGTGAAAAGCATTTGGTATGAGGATGGGGTTAAAAGGACTAAGAAGCTGGAAGCAGCTATAAACGCACGGTTAAAGCAGTTTGCGGCGTTTAATGATTGTCAGCTTTTTTCATAAAGCCAGCCGCAAACGGCAGCTGTAAGCGGTATCGTCAACAGCATTCCAAAGCTGCCCACCAATGCCCGCAAAAATTCTACCACAATCATTTCCATGTTAAACAGCTCTACAGGTGCAGTGGTATGGACGGTTATCAGCAGTATCAACGACAGCGAACTGCCGATATAAGCCAGTATCAGTGTGTTAAGCATCGTACCCAGTATATCTTTGCCGATATTTATACCGGACTTAAATATACCGCCAAAGTCTGAAACGCCGCCCGCTTCTTTAACTTCCCATAGCGAAGACGAAATAGACATGGCAACGTCCATAATGGCCCCCACTGCGCCAATGATTACCCCGGCAAAAATGATAGCCCGCAAATTTATTGGATTTTCTGTAGGCAGGAAAAGCAGGCTTATCGTCTCTTGGTCTACAATGCCCGTCAAGTTTAAAATAATATCCATAACAAACATAAGAAGCCCTGCCAAAAATACGCCGCCCAAACAGCCCAGCATTGCAGACAGGGCTTTTTTGTTTGCCCCGATTACCAGTAACAGGGTAGAAACAACGGAAAAGCAGCAGATAATAATAGTAGCAATGTAAATATTTCTGCCGGAAAGTATGGCGGGTATAAATACCCAAAATACTGCCATGCAAGTAAAGCCCAAAGATACAATAGCGTTAAAGCCTTTCTTGCGGGCAAACAATACCACCAGCACAAGAAAAACTGCCGCCAAAATAAATATATAATTTATACGGGCAAAATTTGCAAAAAAATAATTTTCACCAAAAATATCAAACACGATAACGATACGGTCACCAACTTCTACTTGCCGCTCATCATCATGCAAAAAGGAATCGAAAAACAGTTGTGTTGCCGTAATTTCTTCGCCACGGCGTTCGCCGCCGGTAATACGTGCGCTAAATTGTACGGTAGTAGTGCTAAAACCCCAGTTGTCGGTGGATTCTACCCTGTCTATAATTTGCGTTACAACACCTGAATAGTACGCTTGTCCTACCATATCGTCGGAAAAATTTATATCCGACGACGCTATTCGGTTTCCGACAAAAAGGAATAAAGCAGAAAAAAGCAAAACGGCGATATAAAAAACTTTTGGCTTCAAATTAACAGCTCCTATCTTTTGTCCATTATACACCAAATTCTACAAACAAAGCCATGAGCCCATAAATGATAAGCGCAAGCCCGGAGATAACATGGCTTACAGCAGGCGGGATGCGTTTTACATGTTTAGTTCTTGCCAGGTAAAACGACAATGCCGAATATCCAAAATGCGCCAGCGCAACCGTGATAGGTATTATCAACGTGGAATTTGGCATAAAAATTATTGTAATACCCATGGTTATAAGCATGGCTTCTATACTCATAACCAAACCCACCAATACAAATGTTTTTTTACTGCGGTACTTGAACAAAAAGTACTGTACAATAGTCCACAGCCCAAGGAATATAAATGCAAAGCCTACAATCAAATCGGGGTCTATGGGTATGAGTTCATAAACCTGCCCTGCAAGAAAAAAACCTGCAATACATAACCCAAAAAGAAAAGCGTTGATGATAGCAAGGTACAAAAACCTGCATCGCTCCTGCATTCCAAGCGAAAGCCCAATAAAAAATGCGTCCACCGACACAATAAGCCCGGACAAAACCGGCATAAACATAATTTTTGCCTCCTGACAATAAATTAGCGTAAGGAAAGATATTTTCCCTACGCTAATTTATGCAACTTATCCCAAAGGGTTACAGGAGGATAATATGAGCCAATTTTACACATTAAAAGGGTATGCACTGCAAGAAAGCAACGACATTACATCTTCTATGGAAGATTATTTGGAGATGATTTACAGAATACATACAACAGGCGAACCTGTAAGAATTGGCACACTTGCCGAAAGTTTAAATGTAAAGCCGTCGTCTGCCACAAAAATGGTAGGCAATTTAAAAAAGCAGGGCTTGGTCTTGTGCGAAAGGTATGGGTACATAAAACTAACCGACGCAGGTGTAGCGCTTGGCAAATATTTGGTGTTTAGGCATGATACTTTGCACCGTTTTTTGTGCTATATAAATAAGTCGGAAAACGAGCTGGAGCAGGTAGAGAAGATAGAGCATTTTATTAATGCAGAAACAGTTATGAATATTGAAAGGTGGCTTAATACCATCTCTCATTAAGCAAGGTTAAATTGCTGCCATCTTTATCAACTCGGTAATCAGCCGTATATAAAAGAATATCCCGCATATCATCCGGTCTGTGTCCCCATATAAATACTGTAAATAGTATATAATCGTCGGCTATTTCAATATTCCAAAAGACCATAAAGCCTGAGTCTTCACATATAGGCGCAATTGCTCCGGGGAATAGCGTAATGTATTCTGCACTATCAGAATCTTGCTGCCAGCGCACGAAATTGATTACAGGACTCCATCCGTTAATCATTTCGCCAGTTGCATGTGCGCCGTATATATAGCCGTCTTCTGCCAAAAAGTAAATGCTGTGGATATTTTCGTCCAAAATTTCTTTATCCGTACCGTCCGGACGGATACGAATCCATCCTTCTCCTCCGCCCTGTATATCCCAATCGTTATGGTAAATCCAGCCGTTTATGATAATAAACCTGTGGTTATCATAACCAAATGGGAATTGCTCTCGCCCACTGCCGTCTCTTGCCACACGGAAAATACCGCCGTAAAAAAAATGACCGCTGCCCTGAAATTCACCTGCGCTTAAAATTATCCAATCGTCTACGACATCAAAATAGAAGATGCATTGAGGGCGACACCATTCGGTTTCGGCATGTCCCCATTCAACATTTAAGGGTGGGAAAACCGCAAGCTGCGTTAGTGTGTCATTTTCTACGGCATAAAGCACACGGTTATTGCCATAAGCTCTGCTGCCGTATTGCACAACGCCGTTATCCCAATGGATGTCTAGGTGCGGCGGTATAACAGGAGAAAATCCCCAAATATTATCCTGCGCATAAATGGTCGCTTCTATGTGGGCAGCATCGCTGTCCATCCAATAGATATGACCGTTGACGATATATCTTCCCCTTAGCGTCTCGCTGCAAACATCACGAATTAGCTCATTCGTCATAACAAATTCGCCATCAATAAATTCGTAAACAAAAAAACTGTGAGACGCCGCAGAACCTCTGCCAAAACCTCTAATCCTATTGTTGGCATGGTCTATATCAGGGTTAGGTATGTCTATAAAGTTCGAACGCACATATGTGTCGCCACGGTTTAAAAAGGCTTCGTACGCCAGCAAACCTTGGTTTCCAAAATGCCCAAGCCAAACCAACACATCGTATGCGCCGTCAAAATCGACATCCACAAGCGAGATGCCTTCGGTTGCGTTGCCCTGCCGCATAAAAACTTTGAAGCTGTTTAAATATTCATACACGCCGTCTCTGTATTCGGATATAAACAGCCAAGTTTCATAACCCGGGGCATGATAATCAAAAGGCTCGTAGGTAGAAAATAATTCATACGCCCTGCCGTTTTCTATAAGCAGTACATATTCCCGTAATGTGTCTCCGCTCATGCGGCTTTGCACAAAATCTGCGCCCAGCAGCGCTTGCTGCCAACCGCAGGGGTACGCTTCAGGGTACCTCTCAGGTTCTGCTTGGCTGCTACAAGCAACCAGCAGCAAAACAAACGCCAATAGAATAATTTTCATTCCGCAAGCCTGCCGAACAAGCTTGTCAAATATTTAAGCCGCTCCGCTTGCGCACTCGTTAACATGCCCGCAGTGTATCTAAAGCCCCAGCAATCCTGCGCTTCGCCGGGCGTGTTCATGCGGTCCTTTGCAGGCAGGCTCATGATGTCTTGTATTGGCACAACAGAAAAAACTGCGCTGGACGATATCGCCAAGCGTATCAAATCCCAAGCCACATCCTCGCCGGACACATTCATGTAGCGGCGCAGATAATCTTTTTCCACTTCGGTTGCTTCGGCATACCAGCCCATGGTTGTGTTGTTGTCGTGCGTGCCTGTGTACACAACGGTTAGACTGCTTTCATAGTTATGCGGCAGATAATTGCTTTCGCCTATACCGTCAAATGCAAAATGCAAAACACGCATACCCGGCAGGTTTTGCCCAAGGCGTAGTTTGTTTACATTTTCTGTTATTACACCAAGGTCCTCGGCTATTATCGGAAGGTTTGCGCCAAGCTGTTTTTTAAGTGCGACAAATAACGCCTTGCCCGGCCCTTTTACCCATTTACCGTTTACGGCGGTTTCTTCGCCATACGGCACGCTCCAGTATGCTTCAAAACCACGGAAGTGGTCTATGCGCACGATATCCACCATGTTAAGCACAGCCGACACTCGCTTGCACCACCAAGCGTAGTCGGTTTTTTTGTGCGCTTCCCAATCGTAAAGCGGGTTGCCCCACAGCTGCCCGGTTTCGCTAAAGTAATCCGGCGGAACGCCCGCTACACCTGTTGGCAAGCCGTCTGCGTTTAACTGATACAGCTCTGTACGCGCCCACACATCGGCGGAGTCGTGCGCTACAAAAATGGGGATGTCACCGATAATTTGTATATCTTTGCTATTGGCGTACGCCTTCAGCTCGCCCCATTGGTGGAAGAATTCATATTGCAAAAATTTACAAAAATCTATTGCGTCCTTGTGCGTTTCTTTTGCTGCTTTTATTGCAGCAGGTTCACGTTTTACAAGTTTTTTGTCCCACTTAAACCATGCTTTGCCGCCATAATGGTCTTTTAATGCGGTAAACAGTGCGTAGTCTTCCAACCAGTCCTTATTGGCTGTAGCAAACTGCTGAACCTTCTTTTTTTGTGCCGCTGTGGCTTTTGATTTGTAATTTTCGTAAGCTTTGCGCAACATTTTCATTTTGTAGGTTATGACCGTTCCAAAATCTATAAGATGAGAAGAGAATGCGGGTGTACTGGCTAAATCGGCATCGGTTAAAAAGCCTTGCTTGTGCAGCAGGTCGAAGCTGATAAGATAATGGTTGCCCGCAAAAGACGAAAAACTTTGATAAGGCGAATCGCCATAACCTGTTGGACCTAAAGGCAGCACTTGCCACAGCGTTTGCTTTGCTTCGTGCAAAAAATTGATAAATTGATATGCGCCTGCACCAAGGTCGCCCATGCCGTACCTGCCTGGGAAAGAGGTCGGGTGGTTTAAAACGCCGCTTTTACGTTTATCAAACATTTGTAAGTTCCTCCATATTTTCCGTTACAATGCACTCCAACGCACGCCTATGCTGCGTTTTATGCACGGTAACGGTTAAGTTTTCTACGGTAAAACTGTCTCCTACTTCGGGGATTTTTTCTAACATATCAACAATCCAGCCGCTAACGGTTGGGGCTTCTGTTTCAGATTTTTTGGCGGGCATGTTAAAAAATTCGAAAAAGTCGTCCATTGGGGTTAAGCCAAGCACCTTAAATGTGTTGCTGCCGGTGGGCAGAATTTTCTCCACTACCTCATCGCTTTCGTCCCAAATTTCGCCCACGAGTTCTTCCAAAATATCTTCCATGGTTACAATGCCTTCTGTGCCGCCGTATTCGTCGCTAACCACGGCTATGTGGCTTTTTTCTTTTTGCAGCAGCTTAAACAGGTCGCTGATATTGGTGAGTGGTGCAACAAAGATAGGCGGCGTCATAAGGCTTTCGATTAATGGGGACTCCGTCCCCAAACCCCTGCCGCTTCGGCGGGAATCAATCCCGCCTTCGCTTCCTCGCTGCGCTGCGGCAGCGCACAGCCCTGTGCGCTGAATAAGCTCTCCCAAAAAGTCCCGCATATGCAGTATTCCCACAATATTGTCTATCGTTTCGTCGTACACGGGCAAGCGGGAAAGCCCTTTGCCCAAAAATTTTGCAGAAATTTCTTCCGTCGTAGCGGTGAGCGGAATGGCTGTAACATCTATGCGAGGGGTGAGGATATCTTTTGCGTGCTGGTCGTAAAATTCCAGTGCGTTGTGCAGCAGTTTGCTGTCCTCCGGGTCTATCGTACCGTCCTGCTCGGCTTCTTCT
>Ga0131853_10022978_pt1 | contig 11271 bp, 8 predicted proteins | sample TergutLab28metaG_FD_92764 | JGI IMG/M metagenome (GOLD analysis project Ga0131853, IMG submission 92764) | Labiotermes labralis P1 segment gut microbial communities from Petit-Saut dam, French Guiana - Lab288 P1 (version 2) (version 2) | ecosystem: Host-associated > Arthropoda: Insects >...
GACGAGTTCTGCGGCGTTTCGCAAAACCTTGAATGGGTATTCGACGCGCTCGACGGAATGAGTGAATACGCAAGTGAAGAGGTACACGACGCTTGCTTGGTGAGTTGGGAGCGATACGATGATGTTGAACAGTTAATGAGATACACGGCGGGCAGATTTATGAAAGCAGACACGCCTGTACCGCCGCGTATGGATTTTATTGAAATTCCCGCAGGCTATATGGGCAAACTCTTTATTCACGGCGGCTGTGAGAATACAGCGATTGATATGCTGAGGAATGAAGTCAAAAAACAGGGCAAGTATAATACCAGTTGGATTTTTGAAGGCGAAATATTTCCGAACCGAAAAGCCGACAAAGGGAAAAATCACAATGAGCGTAAATTCGGAGCGTATTTAATGTGCGACCTGAAAGATGACGACACGAAATAAGCATTTTCTCCATAAACCAAAACCTATACACGAAACCAGCGAAACCATGTTAAGGTTCTGGTATCGTGTTAAGTGCCATACTAAGAGTGCAGAAAAATAGATACATTTTGCAAGCATATCATTTTAATTCGACAAACTAATGTGAAAATTATCCTCTTGCAATGCAGGAAGCTCAAAATATCGGCTGTTCAAGATTTCCTGCAATTGTATCAAAGCTGACGTAGAAACGGGGCTGTCTCATTAAGCAGATACCATGAATATCTATATGCAGAACAACCGTCAACATAAAAACGTTGAGCGAAGCGATGACATATTTATTCGCAAAAAATGCTTAGCGGGATAGCCCCTTTTGCTTAATCTTAAAGCGCACATGTAAGCAACGATTTTCCCCAAATTTTCCCCAAGAGGGGTAAAAAGCAGAAAAATGGCAAAAAGAAAACCTTGGAAATGTTGATTTTCCAAGGTTTTTGAGGTTTGAAAATTTGCCCGAGAAGGGACTTGAACCCCCACGCCGTTGCCGGCAGTGGATTTTGAATCCACCGCGTCTGCCATTCCGCCACTCGGGCTTACAACCCGATTATAACGATGGCATGTACCGATGTCAAACTATCTCTTCTCAACAATAAAGCGGATTGATGTCTTCTCTTTCCCATCCACTTCAAGCTGTGCAAAAGCCGGGATGCATACCAAGTCTATACCGTTAGGAGCAACATAGCCCCTTGCCACAGCAATACTCTTGACCACCTGGTTGACAGCCGCAGCACCTATTGCATTGATTTCCACAGGATTCCCATTTCTAAGGATTCCGGCAATGGCACCAGCAACAGATTTTGGTTCCGACTTAGATGATACCTTCAATGTTTCCATTCAGTTCGCCTCCTGTTACGATAACAAGTAGATTTTATATGGGTATCTTATTTACCCATTTCTCTTTATACACCCTCATTGTACCATATTTGGCTGTTTTGTCAAAATTTCGACATATTTACCCCCCTCTGAGGTGCGTCGCGGCACGGAGGATAATTCCTTTTTACGATATATACTTCTTCATATTTTTAAGCGCATTCTTCTCAAGCCTTGATACCTGAGCTTGGCTAATACCTATTTCATCAGCAACTTCCATTTGCGTCTTCCCTTCAAAAAACCTAAGCCCCAATATCATTTTCTCCCTATCATTAAGCCGTTTAAGAGCCTCGGTAAGCGAAAGATTCTCCAGCCAGCGACTATCGGTGTTTTTCTCGTCACTTACCTGATCCATCACAAAGATTGCATCGGCACCATCATTATACACAGGCTCAAAAAGCGATACCGGATCCTGAATCGCATCCAATGCAAAAATGACTTCCTCTTTGGGAAGCCCCATTTCCTTGGCGATTTCTTCGATATCTGGTTCTTTTGAATTTTTTGTTGTGAGTTTTTCCTTGATAGTGAGCGCGCGATATGCTGTGTCGCGCAGCGAACGGCTTACACGTATTGTATTATTGTCACGCAAATATCGCCGTATTTCACCTATTATCATAGGCACAGCATAAGTGGAAAATTGAACACCTTGGGTTATATCAAAATTATCAATAGCCTTGATTAGCCCAATACATCCAACTTGAAAAATATCGTCTACATATTCCCCTCGATTATTAAAACGCTGGATAATGCTAAGCACCAGCCGCAAATTACCAAAAATATACTTCTCCCTCGCCTCGGTGTCCCCAGCGAGAATTAGGTCAAAGAGCTTTCGTTTCTCCTCTCCTTTCAAAACGGGCAGTTTTGAGGTGTTTACGCCACAGATTTCAACCTTACTGCTGTGCATACTTTTCCCTCCAAAATGCTTGATGCTGCTAACAATACGCAGTAATACAAGCATTTCCTGGAGATGGGATTTTATGCTGGAAATATGTGTATGAACGGTATTTTTATAAAAAAAATGCCATCTGATTTTGTTTGCTGATAGCATTTTATTGTTTTTATAGATGAAACATGTAATTGTTATTTAATTTGACATAATTAAAGTTTGCAATATATATTAACCAAAAGGTACTCTTCGAAATGGGTAGGAGAGGAAGTGACTGCTAACTATGAGTATTATGCGAAGCTTAGCCTATAAACTGGGTCATATACATAATCTTCATCTCGCAGCTCAAAATGGGGATGTAGAATCAATGTACAACTTGGGCTGCTTCTATCGCGAAGGGCGATATGTTGTCATTGACATGAAAACAGCTTGCTTTTGGTGGACTCATGCAGCCGAGAAAGGTCACGTTTCAGCACAGTATAATCTGGGTTGCTTGTATAGTGGTGAGGTGTCAGCCTATTACCACGATAAAAGCTTGTCTGACTACTGGTTTGGAATTGTGGCAAATGAGAGAAAAAGAAATCCGCGAGGAAGAAATAAGAAGACAGGAACAAATAAAAAGAATCGGATATTATCGTGACGAATCCTTCATGTAATTATTGGCATACATTTATACGAATTAAACAATAAATGCCGTTTTACTTAACATAAGGTAGGCGGTCAAGAGCCCTGACACACCACAATCGTGGAAAATGATGCCTTGCGTCTAGCTAAAAAAATAATAAGAGATGAGGGAAAGTTATGAGCAAAACAAATTCATTTTTAAACAGTGATCGTGGTAGGATACCAGTCATAATTGGCTCCATGGTTGTCGTGTACGGGCTATTTTTTTTATCTATTGCATTTCTTCCTACGATAGGCATGATACTCGCACTTGCTGGCATACCAGTTGGATGGAAGGCTGTAACTCGATTTGAACAAAGAGTTCTTTCAGGGTGGATAATTTGGGGAACCTGGTGGTTTTGGCTGATATGGTTCTTTGTAAAGTTGCTTATTGCATATGCTTTAGGGCTTATCATTTTACCATTTATTATAGGCAAGAGGTTTGGAACGCAGGCTCATGACACAATGAGTGCCAATGCCACCGCTGCCGGATCAGCACTTCCACATAAATCCACAGCACATGCAAACCAAGACCAGGCAAATCTACAAAGGCATATTGCAAATCTTCAAGCCGCCGCTCAAGGTGGCAATATTGATGCAATGTACAACTTAGGACGGCTTTATAGCGAAGGGCAATATGTTGCCATCGACCTAAATACTGTCTGTTATTGGTGGACTTGTGCAGCAGAAAGAGGACATGTATATGCACAGTATGCCTTGGCATGTTTGTACAATGGCGAGGTTTCGGCTTCTTATTATGATAAAAATCAAGCTTGGCATTGGGTTAATGTTGCTGCAAACAATGGTCATCCCAATGCACTCCAACGCCTAGGGCGATAATAAACAAAGAGGTGACACGCTATGACAGCTAACAAGGAAAGCGAGGCTCAATCAAAAACCAACTACAATGTAAACGCCATCGCATACAAAGAAATGATTGATGCTTTTGCCCATGCACATAAAGAGCATGCCAAAAAAAACCAAAAGATTACATTATTGAAAAATCACAAGCTACCGCACATGAAATATTCTTCATGATGGTATCACGAATAGCTAAAACTAAAGCCAGTAGCAGTGGTTCCATTGTCCCAAGGGATGATATCGAGGACTTAGTTCAAGAAGTAGTCATGCGAGTACTAACGCGGCTAACCTTTTTAGTTCAAGAACCAGTTGAGTCGTTGTCAAATACCGATGATGCGGTATTATCACAAGATATGCTTAAAAAACATGTTGGTGGATTTTGCAATTATATTAATATCACAACCGTAAACCTCATACTGGATAAATACAAAATAGCCATAACCACAACATCGCTGGATGATGAGGAAAATGCAGACTTCTTCAATTCCTTAATAAGTGATGAGAAAGATATGATGGACGAAATTGGTATGTATGAGTTTAGGATAACTGTATATAAATCATGTTTAGAACACCTATTTTTCTTAAAATCTGAGCCATATATTTTACTGGGATTTTGCTTTAATGTTTTAATACATGGTCCTGATTATGATCAAAAAAAGCGTGGTAGTGCATCTTTTACAGCGGATGCAATTGCATACAAATTACTTGGAGCTTTGAGTAGTGAGTTTTGCAAATACCATAAAAAGCGCATCTATCCAGTGCCTGATGATGCAATTAACCATTTCAATAATAGGCTTAAAAACGAAGGGATTAACCAAAAAGCATTCGAAGATCATGTGCCTAGTACGTTTTATGGTCCTAACCCCACAAAGACAATAGCCGACTGGTCAAGAAACACTCGAAAAGCACTTCTCAAAGCACTGGCAAACAATCCAATAATAACGGAGTATAAGGAGGGTGGACAATGAGCAAAAATTGCCTGGTAGTCAATGATATGATAGAACTGCTGACCTCCGAAAAAATCACACCTGAAAATCGCATGAGGTTGATTCAAATAAACAACCACCTGATGCTATGTGATGACTGTAAAGACCAATATAAAAAGATTACCGCTCTCTACGATATCGTAGAGGGCTGGTCTATTTATGAGCAATATTCGACGGAAAAACAATTGCAGTATATGAAGGGATGTCTATCGTTATTGCGTGCGAAAAATGCCGCCATTCCATCAATAGCAGCGCGCATTGACGCTTGGCTAAAAAACTACGCTGCAAGTAGTGCTAAGATTATAGTCGATATTAGCGATAGCATTAAACTCGCCGTCGATAGGGCAAGTATGTTTATAAGTGACACCATGTTTATTGAGTTTGGACATGCACATGCAGCAACATCACGCAGTCTTACATTTGGAGAAACAGTGCCTGTTGACCCATGTTTGCTTATTGATGAAAACAACTCAGTAAATCAAGTTAAAATTGATAATCATCGAGTGCTTAAAATATCATTGGAGGATGTCAATGGTATTGCCCCCCTTATCGCAATCATACCACATGACTCCAACGCATCAGCTACGGTTGTCGAACCATCGTATTGCACTGCTAGCAAATGTTGGATAACTGAAATTAGCAACCTGAGTGATGGCGAGTACGACGTAATTATTGAAGCATACGAGGATATCTAGGATGGAAAATATGCTGCCGGAAAAAATGCTGGTCCACTTCATTGAAAATGAACATGAGGGACCAGCAACGTTTTATAATGACTTATTTTGGTCTGCTCGGCTAGGTTCGTATGCTTTGACAGACCCTGGGGGCTATTCGAGTGCCATACTCTCGAAACTGATGTGGGATGACTATTTTGATAACGAAAAAAACATGACACAACAAGTACAAATAAGGCACAAGCATTATGTAGAGGCAGAATGGACGCTTGGATACTGCATAGATATTGTAGCTAATGAATTAATGGCGAGTCGCCCCGATAGTGATTATCACGACAAGTCTGCTCTTTACTACTTTTGCAAACATGAAATTCTTTCATGTTTCCCTGGCGTTGCTGCCAAATGCGGTTATGAGATTCTTTCTTGCTTCTTAGGTAATGATGAAAAAAGCGACTTATGGCATTGCGAAATATCTGATTTATTTACCAAAATAGACAGTCAATATCCATCCGGTCTGCTAGCTACTATTCAGGATTTAATCGAGCATACGCGTACCCACATTGATGCAGAGTATGCAGAGAGTATGCTGGAAAACTACCTTCGAAATAGCTTAGAACGATATGGAGCAGCAAATGAAGCGTTTAGCTTTATATTTTATAATGCCATTGTTTATTGCTCCTTAAATTTTGAGTCAGAAACAATTGTAAATTTGTATGATACTTTTATTTCATACGTGCACATGGAAAGTCAACCAGTAGAATACTCTGATATTTTATGCATGGTGGCAGGTCACTTACCTGACTCAAGGCTGAATCAGGCATCTAATATGCTGCATGAAGCACTTCAAATTAGATTATACAAGCTTGATGAAAAACATATTGCTACAGGTGTTACATATTGCCAAATTGCTATTATCAAATGGAAGCAAAAAGATTGGTTGAATTGCATTTCCGCAGGTATAAAAGCCTACGAAATATTTCCAAAAGACAATCTAACTGTCCAGCTTGGCTTTTGCTTGACTTTTGTCCTCAATTCCTATTTAGAGATAGAAAAATATGATGAATGCCCTAGATGGATAGAGGTAATTGAGAAAATATATGATATGAATAAAAATGAACTAGACGCAACCGATTTATTTATCAATCTTTCAATTTACGCTGGATTCTACTACCAAGCAACGAAGCAGCTGGCTTTATCAGAAAAATATTACCGTAAAGGTCTTATCATAGCAAAAAAATACGGTATCGCTGACAAAGAAGCCGCACTGGCGAGTAATCTGGCAAAATTACTAGGCTTTGTAGGAGTAGAGTCACATGCATCTGATGAGCTTTTAGCATATATCCCTGACACACCAGCAGCTCCTTCTGGCAACAAAACTTTAAGTCTTATGTACAAAACTATGGCTCTACAATCGTGGACTAGCGATGATGCGGAAAGATATGCAAAGCTGGCATATGATGAAATAAGCGTAAACCCTAACGAGCCACATTTTGCTCAAAGTATAACATATGCTAATTTTCTACTATTAAACCAAAAGCATCACCAGTACCATGATCTAATATTACAGCTAATTTCGGATAGTGAGCGTGAAATCAATGAGTACTATTCAAATCTCGACAAGATACCAAACAGTGCTATAGTAGAGATATCGTACTGTAAAGCACTTTTCTATTTAAAGCTAGGTGATAGCAAACAGGCAATACGATATGCTACTGATGCGGTGCGATTATCTGTTAGCGATGAGATGCACTACAATATAATGACGAATTGTGGCACTATCTTTACCTCGCTCGGGGATAAAACTAACGCATTGATTCAATACAATGCTGCAATTGAAGTCGTACTTGAAAGACTAAATGCAGCAAAAAAATACCTTGATGACTCACGTGTACGCACTTACTTAGACGCTGTACGACATGTTACGAATAATTATTTCTCCTTAGTATCTGATGGTACAACATCTGCAGACTTCGAAGAGCAATATAATGTGGTACTAAAAACGAAATCACTGCCCTCGCTTATTGAAAAAGCAAAAAAAGATGCTTCTATTGTTAATTCATCGCAGCGTTTAATTTTGGATAAAATCCAAAGTCTGAAAGAACAACCTGGAAGTGATGACGAAATCAAAGCACTTGAGCTGGACTATGCTGTAGCAGATACATCTGTTTTGCACCTTAGAGCAACAACGGTTGAGGATGTCAAAAGGGCATTACCTCCAAACTCTGCATTAGTTGAATATTATGAGTATGTTGAATATAGAGCGGATAGATTTGACTATAAACTTGAAGAGCATGATGTGCACGTTTGGTATGCCGTCTTTGTAACTGTAAAGGATGCCAATGGCAATGTTGATTTTTTCCGCGACATAAATATTGACGCGTTACACATCAAAGACACTGCGAAAGAACTAAGACATGCAATATCCGTGCAGAATGAGGCAAATGACAATACTCATAATCAAAATTACATTAACGAAAGAATCCAAGAACTACGCAAAGAACTTTATGGGCTTATTATTGCGGATACTTATCCATATCTGACTGGTTGCAGACAAGTATTTTTCGCCCCAGATTCTGATCTTGCGACCATCCCATTTGAGATACTGGGTTCAAATTGGCATCTGATGGATTGTTTTAAGATTATTTATTTAGAGACAGGACGTGATATTAAATCCAATAGCGGTACTGTTGATATGAATGATACATCTATTGTCATTGGCTATCCTGAGTATGAAATTGACATGATGCCCCGACCAAAGCGACCTGGAAAAGGCAAACTTAATTCTAGAGCACTCAGCAATAAACCGGAGGTGCTTAAGCTTCCAATGAGTCGTTTTGAGGCACGAGTTGTTGCTGAGCGGCTTGGTACTACTCCGCTCCTTGGTAAACATGCGACAAAATATGCTGTGCTGGGCAGTGATAGCCCCAAAGTCATACACATATCCACTCATGGTGATGTTGCTGACCTGGATACCGAAGAAGATATAATTCCTATTAACCCAATGGATCATGCCTACCTTTTGATGGCTGGTGCTGTTACTGAACATGACAATGATAATCCTATCCCACCCTTTGGAAATGGGATTCTAACAGCTAAAGAGGTGGCGGGATGCGACTTTACATCTACTGATTTGGTTGTGCTATCAGCATGTGTTACTGGGCTTGGATGGATAATGGGCTCAGAGGTTATTGGCATGAAATTGGCATTTAAAATAGCTGGAGCAAAAAATATAGTCGTGAGTTTATGGTCAGTAGATGATTTTGCTACAGCAGTGTTTATGCATATTTTATATTCAAATCTGAGTTCTTATGATATCCATACAGCGATGTATAAATCGAAAAAAATAATGAAAAGCTTAACAATACATCAACTAAAAAGAATTGGATTCTTTAGTGATGAAGCTATTAAGAAAATGGGAACGGCATCTGGACATGCTGAGTACTTGAAGACAATGAATGACAACCATACCCCATTCTCAAATGAAAAAGATTGGGCTGGGTTTATATGTCAGCAAAATTAGGATAATCCATTAATTAAAGTAAATCCGTGTGAAAAACAGCTATGGCAAGCTTTGAATTGCCGGCTTTTGGGCAATTCACAAGCGCAGTCCAGAGCTGATTTTGAACCGGAATTACTATACTTAGCTATATATGAGGCTATTGTTACCGCAAGCGCGGCAACAATAGCCTTTTTTGTATACTAAGAAATTGCTTCACAACTTCGCTATCGTCTGTCGGAAACAAAAGCGGCGAAATTGTTTTGTCCGAGTTCACGAATTAAATAAAAATCATTGTTGTTCTTTATGTAAGACAAAACAAACAAGAAAGGAAAGGTGAAAGGTATGAAAAAAGAACAAGTAAACAAGTCCACAGCATCAAGTCTATCTAACAAAACCCAAAGGGAGGAAAGAAAAATGTCAAAAAAACCAACAGTAACAAATTTCAAGCGTGTTGTTTTGCTATTTCTAGTACTTGCGATTTCAACCGCTACCATTGCCATTCTTGCTTATGACGGCAGGAGCCAGGATGAATATTACTCCCACATGTATGAACACTACTCGAATGGCTATTACACGGATGAACATGATGCCTACAATAATTACACCGAATACTACGTCGAATACATCCATAATGACTACATTGGTGATGCGAGCACCTTTATTGAAGAGGAATGCCATAATTGGATTGAGTATGCACAAGCCATAGAGTATAACACTCAGTATTTTGACGATCGCTATCAGTACCATGATTATTCCTACGCATTGTATGATGGTGGCTATGCCGCTACTGCATCGCGTGCTAATCAAGCAAGTTCATTACACAATCGGGCATTTTACATTCAAGTCAGAGGGGGTTCTAATCTTATGCTTGATATGCGTGGCGGGTATACCCACGCGGGAAATAATTTATGGCTTTGGACACAGAATTTTTCTCATGCACAGCAATTTGGATTCATACGCCAGTGGGATGGAACATACGAAATTATTGTCCGCAACAGTAACCTGTTTCTACAAGCAAACTCTCGCAACGCCGGGGGGCTTGTAGTGCAAGCAGCAAGATCAGGTCAACCTGCTCAAAGATGGTTCGTCCGAAATGTAGGAAATGGATACTTTCAATTTGTGAACAGACTTACAGGCAATCTCATAGACGTTTCTGGCGCACGCTTTATCCCGCGAAATGAGATCATACACTGGCCCCACAACGGAAGCATAGCACAATATTTTCGGCTTATACCTGTCGGCACGCGCCCCCCTGTACCATACCCTGCCCAATATCGAGTAACTGCCCGCATTGGGTTGAATCTACGCTCTGAGTCCAACAGCACATCAAGAATCTTAACAGCTATCCCATTAAATGCCACCATTACCATTACTGAAGTGAGAAACGGATTTGGGAGGACTAATTGGAATAACCGCCATGGATGGGTGTCTATGCAATTTGTTGAGCGTATAGGCAACGGCGGGGGCAATGGGATAATCACATCTATAGATATAAACGACCCATCTGTATTCCTAAAACAACAGGCTGCTACTACCTGCACACTTACTGCAGCAACAATGATGATTAGGCGCAGAGCGATTCTTGATGGCTATCCAAACTGGAGGTCAATTACAGAGGCCAGTATAAGACCCCATGCATGGATAAACGGACAAGGTTTGCGAAACTCCTTCACCTATACAAGGTCTAATGGCTGGTCATGGACTGTGCAAGCTTTTCTGATACCACAGAACAGCCGACACAATCATCTTGTAAACAGGCTAGCTCAACGACCTGAGGGAATCGTCGTGCATCACCCAGGCTCAGACATGCATGCGGTTTTGTTGACAGATTTTCAGAATAACACGTTTTTTGCCGCTGATCCAGCTCATCGCGCACCAAGTGGGCGCATATCGCTTGACCGCACGGTTATGCGAGGAAACAACCAGAGCCAAATACTGTCCAATCTCAGGACAGAGTGGATTATTACAAGCAGGAGGACTGGTTCATAGATATTATACACATTTGTACACATCCGTAAAAATGCCCGTTGTGATTATGTCACAACGGGCATTTTCTATGCTTCACCCTTCATAGCCTTACTATGATAAGACCGCAATTTACGATACGCCTTCCCATGTACCGAATCAAACGGAAAAATCCTACTATCATCAGCACCTTTTGCATGCACACCTGTTAGTATTTCGATACCTTCGTCTACATGAGATATGGGGTAGATATGGAATTTACCATCGCGGACTGCTTCTACTACTTCATCTTTGAGAACTAGGTCACGGATATTGCGTGTGGGGATTATTACCCCTTGGGTACCGGTCAAGCCGCGTTTGTTACACAAATCGAAAAAGCCTTCGATTTTGAAAGTAGTACCTCCA
>Ga0131853_10022979_pt1 | contig 11271 bp, 5 predicted proteins | sample TergutLab28metaG_FD_92764 | JGI IMG/M metagenome (GOLD analysis project Ga0131853, IMG submission 92764) | Labiotermes labralis P1 segment gut microbial communities from Petit-Saut dam, French Guiana - Lab288 P1 (version 2) (version 2) | ecosystem: Host-associated > Arthropoda: Insects >...
TCAGTATCAGTTGACATGTTTAATCACAAGGCTAAAAACAGTGGCCACACAAGCAACATCAGTATCAGTTGACATGTTTAACACAAGCTAAAGCAGTGGCCACACAAGCAACATCAGTATCACGTGACATGTTTTGTCGTCCCAACCCCACGAACTATAAAATATTGCACCCAATAAAGTTGAGTCGCCTAGGGAGAAACATTGGCTATTATTAATAAAGGCAATAATATTGATCATCGATTGGCGGCTGCAGTTAGAGATAGTGCAACAGACAGAGCTAATCCGCGAGAGAACAATACTGTGGGGCTACATTTCCAGGCTTGTTTGGGTGGCTGGCGCTAGTGTAAGTACCAGCCCGCCTAATATCGGTTTATTGACGTAGGTGCCAAGTGCTACATCCTTTGTGCAACGTGATCATGCCGCTGTGACGTAACGCTGGCGCCAAGGCGCTCGGTGAGCGGTGCAAAGGAAGGTTGTTCAGGCTCAATGTTTGTCAGTTTTATTGACACCATTTACTTTAGCCTTCCGCGTTTTACAGGCGACATTATCTGATTATTTATTCAGTGAATGATTCGGAACGCTTGTACGGTTTTCGTTGTTTCTGGAAATTTTTGAAAGCGCTGTACTGTGTGCAGGATACACGGTATTATGAGTGATCTCTTGCGAGGCATTCTGTTTATATGTCGTTGGGAATTGTCTGTCCGGTGTGTTCTTGTGAGACTTTGCAGTAGTTAGAATTTCCAACAGAATGGGGTTACAAGCCCAGAGCAGGGTAAGTCCAGCGGTAGTGATTGCAACCTTCAGCCACTGGACAGGCATGTTTTGGGATGGCTATTCCTTCATTCTTGATGAAAGTTGTACCACTGGGACTTGGTCGTCATCGCCTTGGTTCGCCACGAGGTGGTGGTGACGGATTACACTGAATAGTAAAAAACAGCGCACCAAAAGATAGAAGGAAGCAGGGAAGGCCTTTGAAGAAATTTCCTGGCTGTGTGAGACGGGAACGGGTGAACAAGTGGACGTTGACGATATTCTGGGAATGCAATGTGAGTCCGAGTTCAGGTATCGTCTTGTAGGCATATGTAGTGTTGACATAAGTTTATGAAAGTCGATAGTCGCTTGCTAAAATGACTAAACGGTTTTAGTTTATGTCAGAAGTGCTTTATAAACTTTGGCGCGCAGAGTAAACAGCGTGTTTGGAGTGGCGAAGGGTGGCGCGTGCTGTCGTGATGTGCGGTTGTGGACGTTATCTGGACTGTCGGCGGTGACGGTCATCTTCTGATGCTCTTAAGGGGAAATACAAACAGCCGAAATTGCTGTTTCGTGGGGTGTGACACCGTATAGTTCGGTAGGAGGAACTACAAACAGCCTAAATTGTTGTATCGTGGTAAGTTACGCCGTGTAGTTCGGTAGGAGGAACTATAAACAGCCTGAATTGCAGTCTCGTGGGATGTGACGCCGTGTAGTTCGGTAGGCACGCAGAAGATGAACTTGACCCTCTGCATAACGACTCTTAATACCTTGAAGACTTCATCTGGCATTTTAGCTGCAGCCATTAAAGTAACTTAGGCGAAGTACGTGACGCAGCGTCCGTCCTGAAAAGCTAACATGTCCCCAGTTAGTCAAGAAATTCCCCTTTTTTTTATGGAACCCGAAGGTTCATTACCGCATTCAAAAGCGTCCGCCACCTGTCCCAATCCTGAGCCAGATCAGTCCATTCATACCTTCCCTCATCCGACATCTTGAACATCTGTCTTTATATTATCCTCCCATATACGCCTGGGTCTTCCAAGTGGTCTCTTCCCCTCAGGTTTCACCACCAAAACCCTGTGTGCACCTCTGCATACGTGCTACATGCCCCGCCCATTCATTGATTCGATCACCCGAATATTTGGTGAGCAGTACAGACCAGTCAGCTCCTCGTTATGTAATCTCCATTCTCCTGTTACCTCGTCCCTCTTAGGTCCAAATATCTTATTACCCGGTTCTCGAACACCGTAATCCTTTGTTTGACTGTCAGTATCAGAGACCAAGTTTCACACCCATACAAAACAGGTCAAAAGATTCAGCTTCGTGCATTAACGTGGCAGGAAGTAGAGTTGATTGGTGATATGAACACCAGCGGCTCGTTTATCCCGGAATAAAGAGCCTCCGTTTGCCGTTGGTAGTGAGGATAGTCGGATTGCAGTGCAGGTGTGGAGAAGAGGGAAGCCTCTGGCTGTGCTGACAGTCGATGTGTATCGGTACGTAGCCTCTGTCAATCCAGGCTACCCCCCTCAAGAGTAGCTCTATAAGGTCCGGTGCAATGTAACCTCAAGTGGTTGTGATCACCAGCATACTGCCGGCCCCAGTGGCCGCGCGGTCCAAGGCTTGGGGCCTGCGGTCTCTCGCTTGCTAGGATTGCGTACCCAAAACCCGCCGCGACATGGTTGTCTATTGTGGATGTTGTGTGTGATCAGATAAAGGTCTCTACGTTGGGTTGATCAGTCGTCCAGAGGAGTCCTGTCGAGTGTGGTGTGTCTGAGTGTGATCGTGAGGCCTCGAAGTCTTGACCCACTACGGGGCTGTCGCGCCAAGGGGGGGGGGATCAGCAACCTACTAGTTATTTATTTTATACGTAATGTCACTGCAGTACGTCGCATATATATATATATATATATATATGATGACCATAAATGTTGATCACGTTTAAGGAACGGCCGAAATGCTAACCGGAAACTTAAATGTTTGGGCCTGTGTTGGGAGTGCCGCTGCGTAGCGTTGCGTTCGCCACACAATAGGCTTCTGTGTGGCATCTTGAGACAGTGCAGCACTGTTTTCGAACGTGCGGTGCGGAGGGCAACCACCAAGTAAATCGTGGATTGTCGGTTGGTAGATACAAATTCTCACAACGATCTTTACTTTCAGCGGGTCTGCCGGTGGTCACTTGGACCACGTGTCACCGTGTCGGCGGCAGGCAGTGTACAGCGACTTCGCTGTGCATCGCAGTCTGCTGCCACGTACAGGTACAGACTGCGAGCGGTACCTGTCGTGGCACATTAACACACCGATTGTGCGTGTTGAGTTGGAAGTGTTAAGTGTATTGGAATGTTCCTGCCGTACGTGACAGCCCAAACGAAGGAGAGGCCAAGTAGGCACCGTGGTCAAGATATTGCCCGCGTTCGTACAGAAACTGGCCGAAGGCAAAGCCCTGGAAGGGACTGCGATCAGCAGCCAGAGCGTATAGAGAAGTTTGTAGAGGTGCGGTGAACGATCGTTTTAGCTATCGTAACTTCTATGTCACATCAAAGTAACACATGACAATTGGCGCAACAGTAACTATCACCGCTTATATGAACACGGTGGTGGTGATTAGACGTGTTTTTCATCTCGTGACAGCATCTTTCGGGCCAGGGCCTCCTCACGGTCGAGATAAGCCCATCACACAGACACACCACACAGTCTGTAGGACTCCCCTGCACGAATGATCAGCCCGACTGAAAGACCTCTGACAACACACAGCCTTCACAAGACAGGCTTCCATGCCTCCGGCGCGATTCGAACCCGCAATCCCTGCAAGCGAACGGTCGCAGACCCACGCCTTAGACCGCGCGGCTGGCGGGGTCGGCGGCAGAGGCGCGGCGGCGGCGGCGGCACTGGTGGTGGTGGGGATATTATTATTATTATTATTGTTATAAAGCTGTCCTTGTCCGCGCCATGTAGGCAAATTATGTGAGGGCGTGTCGAGTGTAGTCTCCACTTTCGTAACTAGCACTGGATGGTGAGTGGTCAGCTTCACATCCTTGCCGATTTACCCCAAGGGGAGAGACTACGATACGCATTGGGTACGAACCGGGGTCGAGCAAATAATGATGATGATAAAAACAAATCTGAATTCTGCGTTTCTTCGAGATATTACGCGGCGTAGAGTGGTAATTCATTACCGACGTTTCGGGACGACCTGTCGGTCCCTTCTTTAAGGATCGTCTGTTTGCAGTTACCACTCTACGCCGTGTAATATCCCAGAAGGGTGCGGATATCATCAGCATCGTGGCGGAAGCCTCAAATTAACAATAACCCGGTGCTTAAAATCGCTGGTTCCGTGTGCATACCGTAAGTTGACAGTAAGTGCGCGGAAGAACCGTTTGCGAAGTTCCGTGCCAGTTACGTGACAGCGGTAACGTTTTAGGAACTGCCGGCTGCGTGTTGGGTGGCCAGGTGATCGGGTAGTCCTGCCTGGCACGACGTGGAGCGGTGTCGGCCGACTGGCCGGCACCACTTCACCGGCGGCCGGCACCCAGTCGCGAGTGCCATTACAGATGGCACCTTGAAGCTGCAACACCACGCGCTAGGTGCAGGTCGACAGTAGGTCGGGTGCTTACGGCTTGTATGAAATTTGCAGTTTACGTACCGTCGTCAGAAGACACTTTTCTGAGCCGCATGAATCCACCGTGCATCGTCTTGTCTCGTTCCGCCTGTCAAGTTGTCTTGTGCATGCCATCGACCTAAAACAGTCAGGTTTTGCAGTCAAAATATTGTGCACTTTCCCATTGCGCCCATGCACACTGTATATCCGGTCCCCCGCAGTAAACTGACATCCCCAACAATATAGGCGAAGAGTGAACGGCGGTGAACCCGCACTTTGCACGGGTCTCAAGCCCGTTGCCACGTTTAGAGCACGTCGGTCTGTCAGGGTCCTGTACTCTGTAGCTCTCACTTACTTTGACATACCAGGTTTTGTGCACATACAAAAGACTTGCAAGTGGCTGAGGAAGATGTACAGTGACCACAGGGCGAGGTAACAGGGGGACTGGAGAAGAATACATAACGAGGAGCTTTGTGGTCTCTACTGCTCATCAAGTATTCGGGTGATCAAATCAAGAAGGATGCGATGGGCGGGGCATGTGGCACGTATTGAGTACCCTGAGATGTGCATACAGGGTTTTGGTGGGGAAACTTGAGGGAAAGAGACGACTTGGAAGATCTTGACGTGGGTGGGATAATAATATTAAAATTGGATTTTTAAGGAATAGGATGGGCTGGAGTGGACTGGATTGATATGGCGCAGGATAGGGGTTGGTGGCGGGCTGTTGTGAAATCGGTGATGAACCTTGGGGTTTCAAAAATTCGAGGTGTTCCTTGACTAGTTGAGGACCCTGTAGCTTCTGAAGAAGGACCCCGTTCCGAGGGGTCAATCACAGTCAGCTGCATACCGACGTGCGGACGCCAGTTTGACACTGAATGGCACCATACCAGACAGACGTACCATTTAGTGTGCTCGTGATTTTGTCGTGAATGCAACTTGAATCGCTACTGCCTGCGAAATTTTGTATTTCACTATATTTAGAAAATATGTTGAGACAGTTCGGGGTTCATTAAAATTTGACAGGAATAACTGGTACTGTACCTGAAAACATGTGTACATTTACGATAGTAAAGGTAAAGCAGTCCCGTTACAGGCCAGAGGTGCCCAGAGAGTTCCAGGAAGTTAAGGTTCTCAGATTTCGTGACAACGGCACAGGATGGTGGTAAGGTTGTCAGCCTTACGCACCGGCCGCTTTTTACCCCCAGGAAATACTCTTGGTACTCATTTCTGTTACAGGCTGAGTCGACCCCAGGGCCATAATGCGATCGGAAGGATTATGTCAATGAAAAATTCCAGTGACACCATCTGGAATTGAACCAGCGACCTTCCGATTTGTAGCACAGCACCTTAACCACTGTGCAACCGCGGTCCACATTTACGGTGTATCTAGCCGAATTGGTCTTAGAATGAGGAGTGTTTCAGACAAATGTTATAAAGAAATTCAAAACACTCGGTTTATGTTTAGTAACTTTGTTTTTTTGGAAATTGTATGTGGAGAAATACTGCAGAGCGGGACTATCCACAGGTGACTTAACGTCGCTTGCGCATTGCATGCTGGATAACTAGGGCTACAGACCGACACAAAGAATAATACTGCCTCTGCACGGCAACAGAGGTTACGCGAACGCCCATCTACGTTGCGTTTGTTTTTGTAAGCTGTAATTAAACGTAAGAAGTGCAGTTGTCAAATGTACGGGGATCCTGCCTGTAAGGGTTAATGATGTGAACATGCTTGCATGCTTCGGGAAATGCGTGTTTACACCATACATGCCCTGAAAAGTGTGGGCTTTCAGTTTTCGTGATAACCGATCAGCAGTTTAGGTCAGCTGTTTGTACTGTTAGGAATATAAATACGTACTTTTGTTTAGCACTGATTCTGTAGTTTGCGGCCGAATCGTTATCAGTGCACAAGCCTGCGACAGATGACAGTCGCGGTGCTATGGGCCGGGTGTCGTGCCAACTTGTTTGAAGATATGTATTAATAATTGTCCAACGAGATGCAACACAAAGCAGTCTATTTATTATTCTGCAAGTTCACTCTACATGTTTCGGGTGTCAATCACACCCATCGTCAGGAGTACACAAAACTGTAACTACAGCCTCCGATACTGTGCAAATCTCCCTCCAACGTGGTCAAGCTAGCTTCGCCACGTTGGAGGGAGGTTGCTGCACAAAAAATATGACCAGTACCGGAGGCTGTAGTTACAGTTTTGTGTGCTCCTGGTGATGGGTGTGGTTGACACCCGAAACACGTAGAGTGAACTTGCAGAATAATAAATAGACTGCTTTGTGTTGCATCTCGTTGGACAGTTGTTAATATAGATCAGCGATGCACGGAACCGTGAACATAAAATTGACGATGTTGCAGATTGTGTTCAAGTGACGTCATGGTGTCACATTTTGTATGTAGATTTGATTCAGTTTCTGCGTTGCAGAAAACAGTGCGTCCCCGTTACAAACTGCAGCCGGTTACTGCTCTGTAGTTTCACAGTCGTTGCTTTATGTGAGAACGATACGAATTATCATCATCATCATCGTCGTCATTGTGATGTGACCCTAGCGTCAAGTTTTGAGATGTAATTTGGTGGACAAGAAAGGAAGCCACGATGAAAGGTAGAGTTTAACAGGCCACGAAGGCCCAAAGGTGGAGTAGAGGTATAGCTCTGCTCTTTCTTTAACTTCGGCGCTAGATGGGGGTGGGTGGTCAACTCCACGCCCTGGCCGCTTTACCCCCGGGAAAGACCCGGTACCCATTTTACAGGAGGCTGGGTGGGCTCAGGGCCGGTCTGGACGGGTGCGGAAAATCTCGCCTCCGACGGAATTCGATCCTGGCACCGTCCAGCCTGTAGGGAGTCGTTTTGCCGAAGAAAAGTTATAGAGGGACGAATGGGCCTGTTAAGAGGGTGACAGGATATTAGTGGCAACAGTGGAGGGGCGTGGAGTGGATTCATGTGGCTCAGAATAGGGACGAGACCCTGACTGGTGAACACGGTGTTGATGGATAGTGTACAGACTATCAGTGACGTCAGTTCATTGTGCGGTTATTGTGTCACGCGTTCACTTCGTCAGTGAATTCCTGCATTGCTCAGACGAATTTCGGAGCTGAAATTCGTCTGAACAATGCAGGAATTCGATTGAAAGGTCACAGAAAACATTTGTATACCAAGATCAGTCGATTAAAGCTGTGGTAGGTGTCCCCGTAATATTCCATTATGCACGGCGGGGGGGTGGGTGGAGGTGTGGCTGTACCCATTTCTAACCACAGCGCTGGATGGGGGGTGGGTGGTCAAAGGCAACCCCCCACCCCCACGGCGGCTTTACACCCGAGAAAGATCGCCGTTACCTGTTGTACAAGAGGTTTCGTGGGTCCCGGGGACGGTCGGGACGGGTGTGAAGTAGAGAAAATCTTTTGTCTGCACGGAAGTTCGAACTTGGAACGGCAGAGCCCGTGGTGACTGCGTTGTATGGGTCCGTGTTTATTTTCATGTCGTGAAGTACATGTACACTGGGCATAGTGCAGTGTAGAGGGATTATTTAAGTGGTTGCCATAAGGTCTAGTTGTGTGTTTAGAATGCAGCTCGTTAGCGAAATAAACATCCACCACTGTCGCAGCTTTAAAATAATAATAATAATAATAATAATAATAATCTTGAGTCAAAATACATGCATGGTGCCATGTGTTATTTCTCTACGGTATTATGTATGGACATTGTGCGTCTGCTGCTGTAGCGACCTTGACTATAGACCTCCAGAAGGTCATCTTGTGTGCAGCAAACAAATATGTCGAGAGGCCGCACCTTCATCTGAAGACAGAGACTTCTGTTCTCATCAGCCATGCTACTACTAGCTTGCAGCAACGACGAGAAGGCAGTGTGGTTACCATTGATCCACCTTAATCCCAGCATTTGCTGATGGAGACGGTTCAGTATCATTTGTAAGCTGTGGGAGCCGGGAAGAGTTAGGGATGGAATCGGAGTAACCAAATTTGACGGTCGACATCTCAGTTTTCGAAATTCAGAAAGCAGCTCATTGGCCCAAATTCTCGGACTTTTTATCATTGCTGTGAATACCTGCCCCTGTGTGCAAAACAGTCGAAACTGTGGTCCCTTTCATGTCGAGTGGTAAATGTATGTACCACATGATCTGCACGTTCTGTTCGGGGTTTTCATACGATTCTGAGACCAAACGGCAATTTATTTTTGTAATAGAGAATCGGTGTGGTTTCTGAGAGGTGGGAACTGGCCTTTTTTTAAGATGGACTGCAGAATCGAGATGAGAAAGATCGTCACGAAATAATAATATATTATCTGGATACTGTCTTTGAGCATTAAACACCAGGATTTGAGGACATCTGTCAAGAAAGAGAGGCATGTTCGCTGGATTGCTTGTTCGGTTTGCACAGGGACATTCTGTCTGCCAGCTGTCCTTAATCCCATCGCATCGGCTCACGTAATTCATAAAACCACCGCCCATTGAACGTCGCTTTTGTTAGATGTGACACGTATCCGCGAGCCGCAGGAACACATTTCCAACATCAGTAAATATGAATAGAGAACCAGTATTACTGCAGTACACCGAACTGCAACGCTTGGACCCCGACTCAACGGCGGAGTGGAATTGCGGCAAGCGTTACACCTACAGCTCACGCGGAACGGTCCGGGTGAAGATTGATGCGAGTGGTCATATACAGTAATGCCGTTGTAAGACACCGAAACACTACACTGATGTTGGTGCGTCTGCCGGAGGGGATTACTAGAGTGTACAGTCGGGTTTGCTGATGATGCCGCACGGTTCTTGCCCGATACCACCGCGAGAATAGCGAATCTCATAATTTTAGTTTTGCCGTAACTTTGAAGTCTCAAGCCAGCCCAGTCAGCAGTACGATAAAGTAGCGTTTAGAAGCCTTTGATCCTGTTCTGTAAAACATGTACGCTTTCAGGGCAAAGTGATTTGTAATGTTTCTCCAGAGAGCATTTCGCTTTTCCAGGCGTGGCTGACGCCAGCAAATGAAATACCGAAACAAGTAAAACTTATACTTGAAGAAGTGTGTTGTCCTAATTTCAGAGCGAACACGAGTTCTTGATGCCCCGTGTTTTGAAGAACGACGCTGTCAGCTTGACACGGTGTTGCTTACGTTCATGTAACTTTTAACAGTGCTTATGTTCTCCGCTGAATTGGAATTGGGATCGGTCTGCCAGAAGGTTTGAGTATAGTGCTCAAATTATGTTCAGGTACAAAATCTGCGCTTGTTGGTTTCTTATCCCCCCCCCCCCCTTTAAGGTTCTTTATTTTATATGACAACTGTCGGTTGCCACCTCCTGTTGGATCGTTTATCATATTAAAGTACGCATTCACCGACGGCCCAGACGCGCAGCGGAGTAGCTTCGGGAAGTGACAAGCCGCAGTCGTCAAATTGAATAATGACCCTGTATATAACATACACGTACACAAGCGCGTATGTATTGTATGCGGGTTTCATCATATGGCGGTACGTAAGCGCTGAACTAGGACAGGCCAGCTTGCCGTTACAAGCATTTTGCGCAGGATAATGATTTTAAAGACGCGGGATTAAATCCACACAGGCCCCGTCAGCTGGCATGACAACCATCAGCGCCAGTCTCTCTACCGTACCGTACTACTACCTCAGTCACATGATTACAGCTGCTACGTAAGCAGACCTTTACTAGCGCCTCCACCGCACTGACAGCAGAAACACACTGATCTGCGCGCACACTACTGCGCACTCGTCCAACTAGGCTGGCCAACCTAATTTGTGTCTGAAGCTGGATACTTTGTGGAATTAATCCTGCTATATATGCTCATCTCTGAGGTCATGCATTGGAGAGTATCTTTTTGAAGGCAGGAGTTCTGCGGTGTTTTTGTTCTTCGCGTTTCCTCCCCATAAACGTGATTTGCCGTTTATGATTTATTGTGATATGCGTTGTGGGTCTGGACCTTTGTTTTGTAGTCCAAGTCTGTCCGTGCCCCATTGCTTGGACAGACAGACAGACAGCACACCGTAATTGAAGATTGCTTGTTCACATTTATTCAACATGCGTGTACGTCATTTGGCCATGGTTTGTTTGGCTACTCAAACTTTTGAAAATGGTCGAGTAAATGTTGATGGTTTTAAATTGAGCCGCAGTAGAGTGACGTGTTGTTGTATATGCGCTACGTTACGGTGGCTGTCCAAACAGCACGTACTTGGTCCCTTGAGTACAGCCACTAGACATGCTTGCGATCACGTGATGGGAGGATGGGTTAGTCGCCGTCCTGTTGTGTGAGCCGGGGCAAGGGGGGGGGGGGAGGCAGCTGTTCTTAACCCTTGTGTGAAGTAAGAAATTCGTCTGAATAATGTAAAGGTATGTTTATTTCCGGCTGAACCCAAGTTTATTCCCAGCTGACTACACAGTTGGGTTTGAAGCTTCTGCATGTTTCGGCTGCAGATCGCAGCCATCGTCAGGGAGCCATAAGTGTTGTGTTAAATACGTGTACAGTGTGCTGGACAGGTTGGCTAATGCCGGTTGTGAAATATTTGTACATATTAGTGTCGTTCCGTAAATATACAGCATTATTAACTTGGAAAATTGTATGTAGTGAAACACGACTGTGTCACATGAAGTGTATTTAATGACTATATAACGGACAACTACATGTTTCGGCCTGTACTGGCCATCTTCAGGTTGTCTTAGGGGAACTTGAGATCTTACTATAAGCATGCGCGCGCCTCCGCACTTCTACAGAACTTCATACCTGCCGAGCACACCCCCAAAATAGCTTTATTTTTCTGTATCTGTTTTTGTTTTTATTAGATTCCTGTTTTTGTCTTTGTTTTTGCTAATAAGGCCCGTATGTAGAGATCTCTACACCACGTGCGCGCGCATGCTTATAGTAAGATCTTAAGTTCCCCTAAGACAACCTGAAGA
>Ga0131853_10022980_pt1 | contig 11271 bp, 8 predicted proteins | sample TergutLab28metaG_FD_92764 | JGI IMG/M metagenome (GOLD analysis project Ga0131853, IMG submission 92764) | Labiotermes labralis P1 segment gut microbial communities from Petit-Saut dam, French Guiana - Lab288 P1 (version 2) (version 2) | ecosystem: Host-associated > Arthropoda: Insects >...
CAAGCGTCCGCCACCTGTCTCTATCCTGGGCCAGCCCAATCCAGTCCATATACCCACATCCCACCTCCTGGAGATCCATCCTATTATTATCCACCCATCTACGCCTAGGTCTCCCCAGTGGTCAACTAAAAATTAAAATATTAATTTTAAAAACGTGCATTTCGTTGGTTTATACTGTATAACGTGTAACTTCCAATGGAAGTACCGACATCTTCTTCATGCGTTATCTTTAAGTGTACATCCTCTTTCGAATGTATTGTAATATATTTCCCCTTCCTTCCGGACTATTTAACTTCAACTTTCATTATCAGGGCCACGAAATAACCTTACTCTGCTCAGCTAATCGCTTTAGAGGTAAACACAGAGGTTTTCCCAAACTGAAGTCTCAGCAGACAAATACACCGTTTTCTAATTTATAGTCCTGGCAGGTTAGCCGTAAACAAACAGGATTTGTGGGACGGATAAAACTGTTAAACTCTGAACACACAAATATCGGCTAACAAAGACCTTCAGCAGTAAATGAGCCATAAACATATTCAAGCCTAATGATTATATTTCTTGGTTTCTAACTTGAAAGCCCAGGAATCGGTGGTCACAACCGTCTAGGCATACTAACTAAAAATTTATTATAATTCTCAGTTCAATTAAATCATCATTCTCAGGTAAACAGGCTTCACGATGTGAAGGTCTTCCTATATTTGTTTCCCTGCTGCCCGAGCTTCAGTTACTACGTGACTCTCTACTTATTAATCTCTGTCCATTTAGATCTTGTAAGTTTACAAGGGCTATTGTTAGAAAGTCTGTTCAACATGGCACACTAGAAACACCAAACGCACACAAAGGTAAAGTTGAAATTCATTGAACAGACATTTTGAGTAATGGCACTGCAACGTGTGTTAACTTTCACTCATACCAAAATTTTTAATGATATCAAGTAAAATAACAGGGGGAATTCTAATTTTACACACAAACACACACACACACACACACACACACACACACATACACATACTTTCGCCTGAAAGCTATATGTTATAATATTGGTATATTATATTATAAATTATTTTTATATTAATTCCGCACATGCAGTATGATAACATTCTGACACACCACCCTCTCTATAATAATGGGGGAAATTTGCCACATGTAGTGAAGGTGCAAAACACTGTCCACAACAAACATCTCTGTTGACATTGTCACAGTTACACAATCGTAACAGCAACATCTTTGGCCTGTATGTCTCTCTCACTGATAACTCATAAATCTAGATTATCTGTGATAACATCGTGTCTTTATCTACCTACAAGTAGCTACTAAGTAACAACTGCACTGCGGGTCTATGCCTTTTCCATGCGGGAGGAGCCATTATCTTTCTTCTCTACTTTTCACAAATAATGTGAACTTCGAGGCACTGAGAGAGGAAATTTTCTAGTACACACCAGTGCAATGAAATTGTGACATCCGAACTTGATTCCACTTTACCTACAATATTGAATGTGAATATTTAAAAGACGCCTTGTGAGCGAGCTAGTATACAACGCTGGAACAGGACTACCTTGAAGATGGCAATAGCACTCTCCCCTTACCTCTAATCTATTAACAAATTTACAGGATATCGTACCTTGAAGAAGAAATACAAGAAAAAAATATATTTTTACAAAGAAAAGTGCCAAACAGAGAAAGTGACATGCCGGTGGACAGCTGTACGTCACCATGTGATTTCTTCTTGCCAAGGAATTTTGTAAACTGTTTTTTTAGGCAAGCACACAAAATTACATGCTTGTCACTGAACACGTTACATCTGTGTACGTGAATCTGCTGATATCTCTGAACCCTGCGGCACATTCAGTACAACAAAGCTATGATTTAGAACTAACCGTGCTACATAATTGGCATGCCGCCTGCCATGTAGGCGTACAATATCACAACTACTGTTTGTAACGGCTCTTCCTTTATACGATAACTTTTAAATGCCGGTATGCTTCAGGCCCAGAAGGCTCATTCATGTGTTGCTCCTCTCTATTTACGTTAATGAAATTTGCTAGCACACGGACCTCGTAATTACGTGTTTACAGATGGCAGGTATGCATAGCCAAAATGTAATTCACACTACAGTGCCAGAAAGAATTAAGACAAATTCTAAGGAAGAAGCTAAGAAATATATTTTATGTAACACTTTGTATTACTTAAGAGTCAAGTCCAGTATCCTTCTGACACATAGTTGTATCGCTTACCGTTTATTTCATTTAAAAAGGAATTGCACAGAAGTGTAATTTTATTTGACGGAAAGAGACCTTGAGAGCAGCACACTTAATTATTTTCAAAAACAAAGGCTGATTATTTTATTATTGTATATATCCGCAAAGCCCTGTATATATCCGCAGAGCCCTGCATACACCTCTCCTCTCCCCCATACGTGTTACATGTACCGTCCATCTGATTCTTCTCGATTTGATCACTCGAAAAATATTTGGAAGGAGTGAATATCATTAAGATTTTCAGTATGTAGTTTTCTTCACTCTTTTCTTACCTCGAACCTCTTAGGTCCAAATATTCTCCACAACACCCTATTCTCAAACACCCTCAACCTACGTTCCTCCCTCAATGTGAGCGACCAAGTTTCATACGCATACCAAAAAACAGGCAAAATTGTAGTTCCGTATATCTTAAACCTCATATTTTTGGATAGGAAATTGGAAGACAGATTCTGCACCGAATGACAGCAAGCATTACCTTACTTCAATGTGTTCTTAACTCCTTCCTGCACAGCATTTTGATTTGTTAAGATTATTCCGAGATATTTGAACTCATACGCCGTTTCAAATAAGCTATTATCAATCTTTATAATGTAAATTCTTCCTTCATTCTGATCTCGAGACATGACCATGTACTTAGTTTTATCAGCATTCACGTCTAGACCAATCTCCTTACTAGCAACTACCAATGTTTCTGTGTATTTCTCTACAGAATGTACGCTTCAGCCCAATGTATTAACATCGTCAGCATAAACCAGAAGCTGGTGTGTACTATTAAATTTCAAGTCATCCTGGTTTACGTGAACCCTCCTAATGGCATAATCTAAAGCAAAGTTGAAAAGCAATGGAGATAAAGCACCTCTCTATTTCAAACCATTCCTAATAGGAAACATGCCAGACAAATTCTTGCCTACCCGGACTCTGCTACACGTTTAAGTCAGATACGGTCTCATTAGCCTCACCAGTTTCATGGGGATACAGACTCGGTGAGAATATTATACAAGACCTCCCTCCAGAGTCATAAGCTTTCTTGCAGTCTACAAAGAGCTGATACACTGCTTCTTTGTATTCCCGTTTTTTTCTCAATAATTTGACGAATGCAGAATATATGATCAGTAGTTGACATGTTGCATCGAAATGCACACTGATGACCCCCAATAACTTCCTCTGCATATGCAGCAAACTTTGACAGCAGGTTGCTGGATAAAATTTTGTACGTAGTTAGCAACAGTGATATGCCTATATAATGACTAAAATTTGTTTTAACGCCTTGCGTATAGATAGGTAAAATGAGTGACTCCTACCACTCCTCAGGCAAATCCTCCTTATTCCAAATATAATTAATAAGTTGATGATTTTCAGAGCGAATTTTCTATCCTCAGCTTTAATAAATTCTGCTGGGATTTGATCAGTACCTAGTGATTTATGTCTTTTTAACTTTTCATTAGCCATCTCAAGCTTAAAGGCACTTGGCTCGGGCACTAGTGGTCCTGCTGTATGTATTTCTGTCTGCCTAACATCATTAAACCCTTGTATATTCAATAGCTGAGAGAAATGGTTCCTCTGCCTTTTCAAAATACTGTGGGAGTCTGTAACCAAATCACACTTCCCATCCTTTAAAATATTCTTTCTAGGCTGGTAACCCTTCTTAGTCACAGAAGTCACTATACAAGTCTCCGATATTTTTTTAATCTTACTGTTAGTTTGCACGGTACACACTGAGTCCCTATACAAAGCATGACTTTTGTCTTTAAATGTTTAAACGTAATGCAATTTTTCGTCGATCAAAAATTAAGTAAACACAGATTACAATTTACCTTAATTACTTTTTTTTACATTCATTGTTTCGTGCATCATTATAATTGTTACAAAATAATTACTAACAAGATGACACTTATGGACTATCCTTTATTTCAGGGTTAGTCGTCCTTCACTCTACATATTTCGAGCTTCAAGGAGCTCATCATCAGGAGTTCACTTTTTTACTGTACAGACAGCCTCTGGCATACTGTGTAATCTTTTGCTGTATTCCACCCGTTCTCCTACGTGTTCTGTTCCCGACTGTTTGTGTTTACACTTATGGACTATCCTTTATTTCAGGGTTAGTCGTCCTTCACTCCACATGTTTCGAGCTTCTGGGAGCTCATCATCAGGAGTTCACTTTTTTACTGTACAGGCAGCCTCTGGCATACTGTTTAATCTTTTGCTGTATTCCACCCTTTCTCCTACGTGTTCTGTTCCCGACTGTTTGTGTGTCACAAACAGTCGGGAATACAGCAAAAGATTACACAGTATGCCAGAGGCTGCCTGTACAGTAAAAAAGTGAACTCCTGATGATGAGCTCCCTGAAGCTCGAAACATGTAGAGTGAAGGACGACTAACCCTGATATAAAGGATAATCCATAAGTGTCATCTTGTTGGTAATTATTTTGGAACAATTAATTACTGTTGTTAAAGAAAACAATCTTTTTCTCGTGATAAATTAGCCATCATATTCATACCGATCCCAAGATAACAACACGTCATTACATAAGATAATTTTGTAACCTGTGTAAACGAAGCATAAATCCTATTTGTTTCTCCAAGTTTAAAAAATACCGCAAAGTTTGGACTGTCGATGACATATTAGTTATGAAAAGTTCATCGATTAGGTGTAAATTTCTTAAAGATGCTGTTTCAAAAGCAAACCTTACATAATTTAGAATACTGTGGGTGGATGTTTATGTGTAATGGATAGAGAACATCTTGTTATAAGAAGCTAGGAGTCTTTTTCAGCCTGATTTCCCGACATTTGAACTAAGATATCTTAAAAACAATTTTATCTGTTGCTGGTTAAAAACTCTAAATAAATTCTTTCCGAATATAACCGCAACGTACTCCATAGAAAGTCCTGAAGAGTTATTAAAGATAATGGTCCTATATTCCAAACAAAACTGCATTTTGACTCCAGTGTGATATTCATTAAATGCAATAGAACGGGAGCATGCGATTAGGATGATGAAAGCTCTCGTAAAAATAGTCTGGAAGCCCAGGCTTCTAAAGGCACTCCCCAACTTAACAGTAGTTAACGTTCCGAAAAAATAAGTCGGAATGAAGCATATATATGAATAAAGAAAGGAGTCCAGTTGAAATCCAAACTCCTAAACAAAAGAAAATGTTCAACTTCAGTATGACCGACTCCGTCCCCCTCCCCCTCCCTCCCCCCCTCCTGTGTTATCGCCCAGAAATATTCTTCTGCGAACTTGGTCTTACTGGGCTTTCAATCCCGCAATGAAAATTTCGATGGTGTTTCAAAAATATAATTGCTTTCATATTCACTGCCTTAGTGTTTCAAAAACTATATTCAGTTTAATACTTATTCTCACTCCACCTTCTCACTTTATCCTTGTTTGGAAAGAGTAGCTAATAATTTTTATTGGGTTCTGGATATTTTATATTACCTTTTTTAATACGACTACCCACTGCATACGAAGGTGATGTAATTTACTCGGGATTGCACATTTTGAGTTTGTGTGCTACTGACCGAAACATGTTGGAATAACTTTCAGTTGATACATATCAGTGCAGCAAGTTGAAATAAACTATTTTCTGTATACTGCAAATTGCACGGAAGATGTACAATTTTAAGTGCATTGTTACTTCCTTTTAATTTTTAGGCTCTTTCGAAAAATTGTGAAAAGCGACTATTAGCTTTTTCATTTATGTCTGTCTGTCCGTCCATCCGTCAGCATGGAACGACTCGACTTCCACTGGACGGATTTTCATGAAATCTGATAATTTTGTATTTTTCGAAAATCTGTTGGGAAAAATTTTTGAAGTCTTACTGAAATTTGACAAAATTAACGGGTACCTTACGTGAAGACCATTAAACATTTTTGATTATATCTCCCCCAGTTCTTCTTAGAATGAGAAATGTTTCAGAAAACAGTTGTAGAAAAAAATTTAAAAAAAACACATTTCATGCACGATTAATGTTTTTCGAAAATGGTGTTTGAGATAATGTGGAAAAATATTGTACAGCCGGAAAAATTGAGACAGCAGGAGGGGCTACATGACGTCATGTCCCAGAAGAAAACAAACTTCAATTTTATATTTAATTAATTATTTATTTATTTAATGTTATACATATTCCGTGCAGTTTTCTTCTACCCACTACTGTGATTTCTTACTACTATACAAAACTAAGTTTTGTACCCCTACATATTTCGGCTACATATTTTAGCTACCATTATGGAACTCTAATGTTATAAAAATATAGGCAGCATATTATATGTCAATAAATGGTAAATATATGTACATCAGCATTATACAACAGTCAAATGAAGTACAAAATAACTAATAATCTAATACTACAAGATGTATAGAAGCAGCATTTTACATTAACACGCTTTACATTCTTACATTTTACATTTTGATAATTCACTTGTATTTTCACCTGAATAATTTTTTAGTAATGCTGTACATCAACTGACGACTGTATAATGCTGATGTATATACGCTTAACCTTTACTGACATACGGTAGGCTGCTTGTGTCTTTATAACATTACAGCTCACTGACGATGGCAAAAATACGCATTCGAAACATGTTGGAGCGCAAAAACTAAATTTATGTGGCAGATGGAAATAAAACTAATGCGTATTAAATTTCAAGTTCTCTATAAATAATTCGCGCGAATTTCTTGTTTTAGCCGTGAGTGTTACATATCCCAGCTTTTGACCCTTCCTTTTTTATTTAACTCTCCGAAGGTTACAAAGTGTTGAGGCAACAGTGGTGGTGCCTAACTACACAAGTTTCTCCAAAGTCCGTATAATTCTTCTCCCTTGTATCCAAGTACTCTTTTCAGTACCATTCTCCCTAACACTCTTAGCTTTTGTTCTTCTAGTAGAATAACATAATAGGTCGGAGTGAAGGAAGAAAACCACTTTCTAAAGCAGAAGTCTGGTAAGTTTTCGTCCTAATTGCATTCCATCATCGACTTTCTTTCTCAAGCCACGTGGGTGTGCTTTAATTTACGTAAAACCGCTGTGCTAAGTGGACATAATTTCAGTATAATAAAAACAGAAAACTCACCTCACATTTAAGGGTGTATAAAGGGTTTGGTCATGACAAGGGTGGTACTAATTACTCCGGAAACTGCACATTAACCTTCTCGACTGCACACCCCAACCCATGTCATCCCAACCAGCAAAAGTCACCGACACACAGCTACAAGTAGATGAAAAAGGAGGTGCCACATAATTTAATAAAAGAAGAGTTATGCATAACTTGCATCTGTAATGCGGTAGAACACTCGTCGTGGTATCATTGCCGTTTACAGTGGATGTAGTTCATTGCCACGTGGCGTTTAGGTTCCATCGTTACACGACCTTCGCTGCAAACGGCAAAAACCCGAAAATAATATTCGGATAGCCAAAGGAAAATATCAGCTTATGCGAATTCTGAAAGAAGGCCTTGAAACAGATGACAGCGATATTTCCTATATTATCATTTCCATCGACAGTCTCAGATGAATTTTGATTTTTATTTTATTTACAGAAATTTTCGTTAGGGTGCTAGGGGAATTACTTTTATTACCGACAGCACTGCCTTCCAATGCATGGCACATACATCTGAAGGAGATAACTAAACTCTCTACTGACCGTAATCCCATTAGTTCATAAAACTGGCTGCATACCTCGTCAAGCGAAATGGAAAAGGCCACAGCCTCTCTGTTCCACCAAACGTGTTAGAATAGAAAACTAGACACCCCGATTGCTACATCAGCTTGCATTCGTGGTTTGAGCACTGCCCGTTGTCTTGAATATATTTCATCACAACAACGCTGCAAAAATTTCTTCTGTTCTCGCCTTCATGTGAAAATGAGAAGAATGGATTCTAATCTAACAGGCCTGTTTGAATTAATTATCGTTTAAGCCTGGACAGGTCCAAATATTTCCCACAACACCCTGACCTCAAAATTCCAAATCTCTGATCACTCTTCCATACGACAGACCAAGTCTCATACCCATGCAGAAGACTATTATCCTAATCTAAACCTATTTTTAAGTTTTCAGATAAGAGGCGTAAAGTCTTTTAAAAAATACAAACAAGCACGCCCGAGTTTCAACTGCTGTATGTTTCTTTAACAATATATTTTTAATTTTATTTTTTTCGTTACGGAAACAAACGTGTAAAGAAAGAATTAGTTACTTGTTTATTGTGTTCATTTGCTGCAACTTTGTGTTGACAGGGAATAGAGCTGGACGCGCAAAATCTGCTGTTCATTGACAAGGATACAGATGCAGTGAACAACTATAATAACACACTGCTTAACGACACGGAGAAACTCTTCAACTTCAAATGTGACAAGTGGCTCCATGACAGAGTGAACCCCCACACGGTCATACACTGCAGTAAGTGGCAATTACTGTTTATTTCACAACGGTATGTCAGTCGCAAAAACGCGAACAGTCAATAATTCTGAGCAGACCAAAATAATGTCGATATTTTAGTCTGAATTGTGTATTCGCTTTTGTAATCACAGCAACAAAAAAACACAGTTTTTCTGACCTCTAAAACTTGTGCTGTAGTTGGTTCACGTGTGTACTGCTTTACTCAGAGCGGTTTGCTTAAATGTGTTCTCTCCTTTCAGCATCTCGCAAATTAACCTTTTAATTTTATACACGTAAAGATTCGCGTGCCATCTGGAGTCATATGTTGGAAATCATGCACCCTAATATACAATTTCCTTTGAAAATCATTGCGCACTATTGATTTGGGAATATTAGGCTCTCGAATTGCACGTCTTTAAGATATTTTACTATTTCTGCTAAAAACTTGCATAAGCGTTCAATGTCCTTTTATGATACACCGGGCAGTCCCGGCTCCGCGCAAGGGAAACAGTGACTTTGTCAGACAGGAAAAACAATGCGGGTAGTTTCTTTGTTGTAGCAACAAACAGCCGTCTATTTGTGGTCAAAAATTAACTCACGTAATTTTTAATTATTTTGCAAGAACATAAGATTAGTTTCAACAGTCTGTTAATCCATTTTCCCTAAGACTATTTTAATGCAAAACGCAAGTCACGATAGCAACATTCCCTTGGTTTCCTCCACTTTCATGTGGAAAAAAATTTTGAATGTTCCTCTCTCTCGAAGTCGACGCCGGTAATACATACTACACGACCGCCTTCTTCCAAATCATCACCCCTTCACCACGTACGGCAAAGTCATGACCTCGAATGACGTTATTAATCCCTACATTCGGAGGAGTTTCATTGACTAAACTAACAATCAAACAATCAGAAAGCTGTAGCGCCTGTAGGAACAAAACAGAGAGATACAGTGCCTAAACCGGTCTGCTTATTGAACATTTTTAAACACAGCGATATATACACAACCTACCTTAACATAAAAACTCTGTCTTTGGCTACATCGTATATTTACTGCTTTAACGTAATTGTACACAACGGCTTCCAAGTTAAAATGCTGTCTTATTCAGTACCTACGTAATATATCGCGATTGTTGTGAAGGTTATATACACCAGATGGCAGTGATTTCTGAAAATAATCTTCTTTTAAGTAGCAATCTAGATGTGCTTATATTTCAATTGGTATTGCAGCATTTATTTCGTCTATACAGTTTACTTATATATAGCAGCAAAGCTTAATCTATTAAAGTTTATGAAATTTTCTTTTAGGTTCACGGTGTAGCCTACATATGAAGTGAAATTTTATTTCACGGTAAACCACAAGGATTGTGCTTATAGGAATGAATAAATGGAAGGATTACCTGTGGAAATACGAGAGAAGGAAACTGTCAGATTTTCTCTCTGTAGCATCAACAAAATTTCTATTAAAAAATTTCTCAGAATAAACTTTGAATATGTAGCTAAACTGACATGCTTGGTCCTTCTTTGTAATGGAGACATACTAATTTTTCTGCGAGGTAGGAATTCAGTCCTTATTGCAGAAAATTCGTGCTGTAAAGAATTAATCAGACGATAAGGTTCTGATGTTCACAGTTTCTGCCAGTAAGGACAGGCAGAAGATTTATAAATTAAAGATAATTCTAAAGAAGCTAATTTAAGAGAACACAATGCTGTGTATCCTGTCATCAATATAATATTTCGTAAGCTGTTGGAACACGCAATTTTTAAAGGAGTTGAGTCGCACATTCAAACTATGCCTGTTGCTATAGCATCGGTAAAGACGTCAAGGTGCCTACTTCCAAAATATATAGAATAAACTCATTAGCACGTCGCCTGGACTCTCCTTACACCAAGGCTTCTGCCTTTAATTAGCTGCTCCCTTCCTGTGTTGCCTGACTCTCTAGGCTGTTTCGGTTGTAATTTTACGTCCTTTCACTCTCCTTACGCTGTGGCGTGAAGAAACATGTATAATCCTGACACGTCCCGCTAATTAGTGTACGAGAAAAGGACGCCTGCGTCTCAAACAGAAAAACAGTTTTATTTACTAACGTTCACAACCGTGTGTTTAGCAGTGGCTAGGTGTGTGTCGTATACACCAGCCACTGCTCCACAACACATTCCTACACAACATGATATGCTGCCACAACACCTCGTTTGCAAATGCCAATTGAATTGTGAATACTATAATATAACTTTAACAAGGAACTAAACTCCCTGATGATGATCTGACAAGATCGAAACATGTCGGAGTGTTTTAAAGTATTTTAAAAGTGTTTTATGTGAAATTATATGTGCATTCGTTGGTTGATAAACTGAAGTGATTCTACATAAATGCACGGTGCTACAATAAGATTTAAAGTGAAAGAAAAATTTAATGTCAATAAAAACGACAAACAAATAATATGTACACTGGATGGTATAAAAATGTTAAACTGATTGTAGTCAAGATTAAGGTGGAGAGAAGAATATACTGACCTCAAAGGGACAAAGTAACAAGAAGACAGATGAATCACATAAGAGTAGACTCATATGTTGCAAGGCTCACTGTTCACCAACACGACGGCTGAACACGTTATAGAGGATGGGGCACGTTCAGTAATGGTAC
>Ga0131853_10022982_pt1 | contig 11271 bp, 7 predicted proteins | sample TergutLab28metaG_FD_92764 | JGI IMG/M metagenome (GOLD analysis project Ga0131853, IMG submission 92764) | Labiotermes labralis P1 segment gut microbial communities from Petit-Saut dam, French Guiana - Lab288 P1 (version 2) (version 2) | ecosystem: Host-associated > Arthropoda: Insects >...
TGCGGGGTCTGCTGCCCGTACGGGGCGGCAGGCGGGGTCTGCTGTCCGTACGGAGCAGCGGGCGGGGTCTGCTGTCCGTACGGAGCAGCGGGCGGGGTCTGCTGTCCGTACGGAGCAGCGGGCGGGGGCGGCGGCGCGGGCTGCTGGGGCGGGGGCTGTTGCGGCGGGGCCTGCTGCGAGGACCCGTCGTCCTCGTCGGTGACGTCGGTCAGGGCGAGTGCGACGGAACCGCGGATCACCTGGATCCAGACCGCGCCGTCGACCGAGCGCGCCTCGGACCCGGGCGTCAGCCACGTCCGGCGTGAACCGGCCTGCCCGCTGGTGCCCTCCGTCTCCAGCGGCACGAACTCCCGCGGCGGCAGTGCGGTGCGCACCGCGTCCGCGAGCGCGATGAAGCCGTTGTCCAGTCCGTCCGCCAGGTGCGTGGCGAGCCGGCCGGCCGGTCCGCCGCCGCCCGGGTACTCGCTGAGTCCGACCCCCGGGACCGCGGCGACGAGCGCGTCGCTGAGCATGCAGGAACGCACCGCCCCGCCGGGCAGCGGTTTGCCGACGAGGGTCGGCCCGTCCGGCCGGGCGCCGCACAGTACGGTGCCGGTCCCGACGCGGCACAGGAAGGTCCAGCGCCCGCCCTCGTCCGCGCTGGCGGCGAAGAGGTCCAGCATGCCCTCGGTGACGAACCAGATGCGCGCGGGGTCGTCCAGCGCGAAGACGCTGTCCGACCGCGGGGTGAGGACCTGGGTGATCGCCGACAGGTCCAGCGAGTCCGAGCCGAAGTCCATCGGGAAGAACGATGTGGTCACGGCGTCACTGCTCCCGGATCAGGTCGGCGTACAGGCCCTCTGCACCGACGAGCGTCTGGTGTGTGCCGCGCTGCACGACCCGGCCATGGTCCAGGACGAGGATCTCGTCGCTGTCCCGGATCGTCGACAGCCGGTGCGCGATGATCACGCACGCGCAGCCGAGCCGGCGGAGGTTGTCGTCGATTTTCTTCTCGGTCTCCGCGTCCAGGGCACTGGTCGCCTCGTCCAGCACCATGACGCCCGGCCCGCGTACCAGCGCGCGGGCGATCTCCAGACGCTGCCGCTGGCCGCCCGAGAAGTTGGAGCCGCCCTCGGCGACGAAGCTGCCCAGGGTGCCCGGCCGGGAGGACACGACGTCGTAGACGGCCGCGGCGCGCAGCGCCGCGACGATCCTCTCGTCGGGGATCGACGTGTCCCACAAGGTGACGTTCTCCCGGATCGTCCCCTCGAAGAGGAAGATCTCCTGGTCGACGAACGCCACCGAGTTGCCGAGCGTGTCGCGGGCGTACGCCTTGCGCTCCAGGCCGTCGAAGAGGATCTGCCCGGACCACGGCTCGTAGAGACCGGCGATCAGCCGGCTCACGGTGGACTTCCCGCTGCCCGAGCCGCCGACCAGCGCCACGCGCTGGCCGGGCCGTACGGTCAGGTCGAAGTCGCGCAGCAGCGGCTCGCCCAGCGGGCTGTACCCGAAGGTGACACCCTGCAACTCGACGCTCGCCGCGCTGCTGGGACGGCGGGACCTGGCCGGCGTGGTGGCGGGCTGGCCCGGGATCTGGGGCGGTTCCGGTGCGCGTGCGGGGGCAGCGCCGCCCAGGGGCTCCCGGTCGGTGAAGTCCGTGGCGATCGGGAACCGTTCGATGTCCTTGAGCCGGTTGATGTCGGCCGCCACGTCCTGCACCCGCGGACCGAGGTTGGTCAACTGGGAGACGGGACGGGTGAAGTTGGTCACCAGCGTCTGGAAGGCGACCAGCAGACCGATGGAGATGCTGCCGTCGATCGCCTTGAGACCGCCGATGAGCAGGATGCAGCCGCTGTCCACCGCCGCGAGGAGCGGGGGTACGACACCGAGCAGCGCGGTGGGGGTGCCGAGGACCTGCGATCCGGAGACGACCTTGGCCTGGAAGCCGGCCCAGCGCCCGAAGTAGTCGTTCTCCGAGCCCGACGCCTTCATCGTCTCGATGAGCTGCAGGCCGTTGAACGAGGCCGCGGTCAACCGGGCGCGGTCCGCCCGGAGTTTGGACACCGCGTCGGCGCGCAGCCGGGAGACCAGGCGCAGCACCACGATGTTCAGCAGGGCCACGCCGACGCCGATGATGGTCAGCTCGACGTCGTAGGTCCACAGCAGGATCGCGTAGAAGACGACGAGCAGCGCGCTGACCGCGGCGGTCGCCACGTCACGGGACAGGATCTCGGCGACCCTGTCGTTGGAGGTGACGCGCTGGGAGATCTCCGCCGGATTTCGTTGCGTGAAGAAGACGACGGGTAGTCGTAGCAGGTGACGGACGACGCGGGCGGAACTTCGGATCGCCGTCGACGACTCCACCCGGAGCAGATGGCTCTGCTGCAGGAGGGTCAGTACCAGGGTCAGTGCCGCCGACGCGCCCATCGCCACGATCAGCGGGGTGACGAAGGAGTGGTCGCCGTTGTTCAGCACCCGGTCGATGAACGCGCGGGTGAACGCGGGGACCGCGACACCGGGGACGATCAGCAGGATGCTGGCCAGCAGGGCGAGCATCAGGGCGCCGCCGTTGCTCCCGTAACGGGAGTACAGGTCGGACAGCGCGCGCGGGCGGCGGCCGCCGCGCTGGAAGTCCGGGCCGCGCTCGAAGGTCAGGACGACACCGGTGAAGCTCTTGTCGAACTCCTCCATGTCGACCGTGCGCTTGCCGGAGGCCGGGTCGTTGAGGTGGACCACCTGGCGTCCGAGCCGGGTGCCCATGCCCTCGTAGACCACGAAGTGGTTGAAGTTCCAGAACAGGATCGTCGGCGGCCGCAGGTTCTTGAGGCGCTCGACCTCCATCTGGCGACCGCTGGCCAGCAGGCCGTAACTCCTGGCTGCGCGCAGCAGGTTGACGGCCTTGGCGCCGTCGCGGGAGACACCGCAGGCGGTCCGCAGCTCCTCCAGCTGGACGTGCCGCCCGAAGTAGCCGAGCACCATGCTGAGGGAGGCCGCGCCGCACTCGACCGCCTCCAACTGGATGGTGGTCGGGGTGTTGACGCGCATCCGGTTCCGGGAGCGGTCCTCACGCTGGCGTCGGTTCCGGTTCGACCGGTACTGCCGCCCTGTCCCGTTGGTGGCCTGGGGTGGAGTCTGAGTAGTCATTTTTTGGGCAGCAGCCAATCGATCGGGCGCTCACCGGGCAGTCGGCCGATGCCGGTGACCTGCGTCCAGGAGTTGATCCGGAACGGGGGGCCCGAAGCCGTGGTCCACTTGAAGCCGCTGGGGAGCTTGGAGTCGGGCTCCAGGTCGACGAAGATGCGGACCGGACCGCCCTTGTTCAGCAGCTGGTTGGCCATGAGCTGGTTCCCGCCCAGGAAGTCCAGCACCTGCTGCTCGGTCTGCGGGAACGGGTCGATCGACGTGATCTTGCCGCGCATCAGGCCGAACGCCTGCGAGGGCGCCGACGACACGTCCATGTCGACCTTGTCGCCGGGCTGCAGCTGGCCGGCCTTGGTCGCGGAGGCGAACAGGACGGCCACCAGCCGGTCGTTCTTGGAGTCGGTGCGCTCCACCGTCATGAACGTCGCGCCCGCTTGGACGTACTGCCCGTTGGCGACCAGCAAGGCGATGGCCCGGCCGGAGAAGGGGGCCCGGATGATCTGGGTCTCGCCCTGCGGCTCGACCAGGGACAGCACCGGGTCGCCCTTGGTCACGACGGCCCCGGTGTCGACGTAGACGTTCGACACCATCCCGCTCTGCGGGCTCTCGACCTTCGACACGCCCTGCGGGTGCGTCAGGAGGCCCGGTACGTCGACGCTGCGGGCCAGCGAGCCGTTGTAGGACCACACCAGACCGCCCGCGAGGATCACCGCGGCGACCGACAGCACCATCCAGGCGCGCGGTCGCGCCAGGCGCACGGGGCTGTCCAGCTCGTCGGGCTGGCGCAGGTTCTCCAGTGCCTTACGCCGGAACTCCATCGCCGCCCTCCTCTCCGCGGCTGCCGAGCAGGAACTCGCCGACGGTCGACTCGCTCTCCCAGCTCACGCCGGAGGCCGCGGCGAAGGCGTCGGAGTCGCCGCCGCCGAGCCCGCAGCCCGCGAGCCCCATCGCGGTGGCGACGCTGTACATCACCTGGTAGAGCACGCCCACGTGCTTGAGCACCAGGGCGTAGCCCATCGTCGAGTACTTCCACATCACCCGCCCGAAGCGCGCGGTGATCAGCAGCGTCACCTGCGGTGGCTCGGACATCTGCGCGGTCGCGCGGGACATCTCGGCGAGGCGGGTGAGCGCCGGCCCGGGTTCGGCCACCAGCTCCAGCCGGTGTCCCTCGGGGTCGTAGTGGTACAGGCCCGGTTCCACCCCGTCCATCCGGTGGATCAGCGGGTAGATCTCCAGCTCGTACGCCCGGCCGCCGGACGGGTACGGCCGGTCGCCCAGTTCCGCCGAACCGTCCTGGTACCGGCCCCGGTTGCGGGCGCTCCGGTACAGGAACTCGCCCAGCTGCGCGGCCGTGAGCGGCGCCGCGCCGTCGTGCAGCCGCAGCGACTTCCGGTCCTCCAGCACCTCGGTGAGGGTCCGGTCGCTCGCGCGCAGCGCCTGGAGGTCGGCCCGGGGGAGTTCCACCGAGCGGCCCTCGAAGGACGGCCGGACCGCGGGCAGCGGCTCGGCGACGTCCTTGGCCCAGTACGTGCCGCCGTACGGCAGGTCGTGGCGTCCGACGCGGGTCCGGCTGTGGAACCACAGCTCGTGCGGCGACCACTGCGCGAAGCGGAAGTCCTCCTCGGCGGCGCCGCCGCGCGGAACGAGGAAGCCGTGCCGGGCCAGGGCGCTCAGGATCGCCGGGACCGCTTCGGGGTAGTCCACCGGGTACGCCGGCGCGCCCTCGGGGCCGGTGGGAGCCGGCTGGTCGCCCTGCGGCGTGGACAGCGAGGCCAGCAGCGCGGCGAGCGCCGGATCGTGGAGTTCGGCGGCGGTGTGGGCGAGCGGCGACTCCAGCACCATGCCGGTGCCCTCGGTGCGCAGCACGGCGAACCGGGACATCCGCAACTCGGCCGGATCGGCGTCGTGCTGGGGAGCGGGCGGGACGGCGGGACCGAGCGGGCGGAAGGTCAGCACGGGCGACCCGGCGACCTCCAGGGTGACGGAGAGCCAGCCGCCGGCCCGCAGCCTCTGCAGGAGCTTGGGCATCTTGAGCATGCCCATCTCGCCCTCGTGGCTCCGGACGACGTCCAGCAGCGCGTCGGCGTCCACCTGCTGGGTGGCGAGCAGCTCGACGGCCGCCGCCTGCCCGGGCGACAGCGCGCCCAGCGAGGTACCGCGCTGCCCGATGAAGATCTGGGTCGCGCCGCTGGGAACGGGGACGACCCGGGCGCCCGGGTGAAGGTGCAGGAGTTCCGTGACGCGCACCGGGTCGGGAGCGGGCGGGGGGGTGCTGATGACGCCGTTGGGATCGGGACCAGTCATGACATCTCCAGAGAGACTGCGGTGGGGAAAGCCCTGCCATGGGGCAAGGGGAGTGGGGGCCAAGGCCGCCGCCACCCGGCGGGGGTCCGCTCGGGTGGCGGCGTGGGGAGGGATCAGAAGAAGACGCTGCGCGGGTTCATCCGGTCCTCGGCGGTCGCCTCGGACACCCAGCCCAGCTCGACTGGCACGTCGTAGAGCCGGCCAGGACCCAGCCGGCGCCAGAAGTGGCGCATGCCGGGGACCATGACCTTGGCGACCTTCAACTCCAGGTCGGGCAGGCTCTGGTCGAGGACGATCACTTCCATCCCCGCCTTCTCGACCCGCTCGACACCGTTGCGGATGTCCTTGGCCAGGTCACCGGAGAACAGGCCCGTGTAGTCGCCGGCCGACGTGGCGGAGAGCGTCCCGGACGGAACGACCCACGGGTCCTTGGCCACCGTGACCTGCTGCAGCCACGCGAGCGTGTCCGGGTCGTCCTCCCAGTAGTCCGTGGACCCGTCCGGCTTGCGGTTGATCACTGCCGGCAGGAACTGGTTGACCTCGGTGAGGGCCCGCAGGACGGCGATCCGCACGTCCAGGTGCGCGCCGAATCCCAGCAGCACGTCCTCCACCGGGTGGTCGACCCGGCGCGAGACCGCCGCCATGGTGGGAATGCCCAGGTCGGTGGTGATGTCCACCACTTCCAGGGTGCGGTTCATCCCCGCGTAGAACTCGCGCAGGGTGTCGATGTACGGCTCGTGCAGGCTGTCCATGTCGAAGCCGGGACGCAGCGCCCGGTTGTACCACCACAGGCCGACCGCGTCGCGCTCGCAGAGCTCGTAGAACGCCTGAAGGATGGCCTCTTCGAGGGTGTTCCCTGCGGCGTTGCCGTTGCCGTCGCTGAAGCAGTAGAAGGAGTCCACCAGATCGGGGTGGCCGAACCAGGCGTACCCGGACGGCACCAGCCGCTCCCGGTCGTTCGTCAGCGACCACGCGGCGGTCCAGTCGATCTCGCGGCCGGTGTCGAACTCGTCCGGCACGATGTGCAGCCGGCCGGCACCGGTGTGGTTCCACTCCTCCCGGTTGGCGTACTGGGCCGGGGAGTACTGGAGCAGGTCGTTGGCGTGCACCGCGAGGTCGGGACCGAGCGCGTCGAAGCTGGCCCGGCGGGTGGCGCGGTCGTTGCGCCACACGCCCGAGTACCGCTCGATGGCCTCGCACATCCCGCTGACCCGGGCCTGGATGTCGGTGCGGCCCTTGCCGCCGCTCTGCCCGCGCAGGTTGCGGCGCAGCATAGCGAGGTTGTCGCCGGGCATCGCGAAGTTGTGGCCGGCGGAGTAGCTGTAGGTGACACCGTTGTCGACGTCGTTGAGCAAGCGCAGCGAGCTGACGGCGCCGGTCAGCCGGCTGACGTGCTTCTCCAGCCGCTTGTAGGTGTCGTCGGGGCGCATCGTGCGGTGCCCGCCGTCCGCGCTGAACCGCACGGTCTGCTCGGTCAGTTCGATCCGCGGGTCGATGTGCAGCACCGCGGGGTCGCCGCAGCCGGGGCACTGCGGCTGCCGGATCAGCTGGTGGCGCTCGGTCCGCATGGTCGGGACGTGCACCGAGACCAGCACACCGCGGTAGTCGGTCGCCTGCGCCCCGACGATGCCGGCCACGGCGCCGACGACCATCTGCGCCGAGAGCCCGCCCGACCAGGGGGAGGCCGCCAGCGAGGTGATCAGCGGAGCGTCGTCGCCGCGCTTGCGCTTGAGGTACGCCTCCACCTGCCGGTTGCCGTCGAGCCGTTGGGCCAGGCACTGCCAGCACCCGGTGTCGTCCGGCACCATGTAGGGGCCGGTCCAGACGTCGGCGCCGTTGGGCTTGACGAGCAGCCAGGGGATGCCGGCCTCGCGCAGACGGGCGTCGACGGCGGCGAGTTCGGGGTTGCAGTAGTCGTCGGCGAGCACGACGACCAGGGTCGGGGCGGCCGCGCCGGCCGCGGCGGCGGTGACCGGCCGGACCTCGATGCCGGTGGTCCGCAGCGCGGCGACCACCTCGGCCTCGTCGACCGCACCCACCGAGGTGATCTCCACCTGGGCCTCGCTCAGCCGCCGGGCTGCCTCGGCGGCGTCCACTCCCTGGGCCTCCCAGAAGGCCACCGAGGCGCGGTCGGTCCCGACCGGTCCCTCGGCGAGGTGGTTGAACCGCTGGTACTTGCTGATGGCGAAGACGACTTCACCCAGCGTGAAGCGGTCGGAGAGCTTCTGGGCTATCTCGGCGACCGTGTGGGTCCCGTCCAGGAAGGGCACCACATCGGCGACCGCCTTTCCCTGGACCAGGTAGTGGCCTTCCTCCGCGACGAGGAAGACCCGATCCGAGCCGACGACCTGCGGAACAAGGTGGGCCTTGAAGCGGGGCAGATCCACCGCGACCTCCAATAAACAATTTCGACTTGATCCGACACTTTAATACCCGCCAAGACGGGTAGAGCAAGGAAGTCAGGACGCGCGTCGGCTAATTCTTCGGTGCCTCCTGGTTGTGCCTATTAGGTGGCCGTCTTATCTGTAGGGGGGGTCCTCCCTACCCCTAGGGGTCCCCCCTCTAAAGTTGCTCTGAGCTGCTGTAACGGTACGAGGTGCGGGCTTCTTCAGGTGTGGGGAAGGGCGCAAAAATGATCGGCCTGTAATTGCGGAGTTCTCGGTTGACTTACCGGTCGTCAGCTCTGGATGATTTCCCGCATCCAGTCCAAGCCGGCAAGGCTTGACATCGCAATCGACAGACAAGGGGTACTTATGGAACCCAGGGAGAGGTCGGCCTTCGTCAGCGCCTACACCAAGGTGCTGACGCATGCGTGGTCCGACGACGGTTACGTGGCGCGGCTGGAGCAGGACCCCCGCAGCACGCTGGCCGAGCAGGGTCTGGAGCTTCCGGCGAACGCCACCGTGCGCATCGTCCGGGCCATCGGGGGCGACCCCGACCTGGAGGCCCAGGTGGACCTCTGGAGCTCCGGCAAGGAGACCGGCGTCTACGAGCTGCGCGTGCCGAGCTCGCCGCAGATCGAGGACCGGGAGCTGTCCGAGGCCGATCTGGAGGCCGTAGCAGGCGGCGACAACACGTACTGCTGCTGCTGCTGCCCCTGCTGCACCTGCACCTGACAGGCAGGGCGTCGCGGCGTCCGCCTGACGCCGCGGCGTCGCCCTTCACCTTCAGCCGTCAGTCACCCCCTCAGACCCTCAGAACCACGAGGTGATGCAAGATGCCCGGACCGGAGATCATCGGTGTGTCCGGACTGCGCAAGTCCTACGGAACGGTCCCCGTGCTGCACGGGGTCGACCTCCACGTGGGACGCGGTGAGATCTTCGCTCTGCTCGGCCCGAACGGCGCGGGGAAGACCACCACGCAGGAGATCCTCACGGGCTTCAGCAGCCGTAGCGCCGGGTCGGTCAGCGTCCTCGGCCGGGACCCCGCCGGCGCCGGGCCCCAGTGGCGCGCCCGCCTCGGCATCGTCCCCCAGGACATGGGCTCCTTCGACGAACTCTCCGTCAAGGAGGTCGTCTCGCACTTCGCCTCCCTGTACCCGGACCCGTTCCCCGTCGACACGGTGATCCAGCGGACGGGACTCGGTGAGAAGGCGAACGAGCGCACCGGCCGGCTCTCGGGCGGCCAGCAGCGCCGCCTGGACATCGCGCTCGGCATCGTCGGCCGCCCCGAACTCGTCTTCCTCGACGAGCCCACCACGGGGCTGGACCCGCAGGCCCGGCGCGTCACCTGGGACCTGATCCGGGAGCTGGCCACGGACGGCACCACGGTGATGCTCACCACCCACTACCTCGACGAGGTCGAGGCGCTCTGCGAGCGGGTCGCCATCCTTCTGCGGGGGAGGGTCGCCGCGGAAGGAGCGCCCGGAGACATCGGCGGCCGCGCCCACGGCGAGGCGGTGATCGAGTTCCAGGCGGTGGGCCCCCTGCGCGGGGCGCAACTGCCGAACGTTCACGGCGCCGGGACACCGTCGGTCGGAGGAGCGGACGGCCAGGTCCGGATCAGCACCGCCACGCCGGCCGCGGTCCTGCGCGTCCTGCTCGACTGGGCGGTCCGGCTGGGCAGTTACGACCTCCCGGGACTGACCGTCACCAGGCCCACGCTGGAGGACGTCTACCTCCGGATGATCGCATCGGCCGACGCCGCGAACACGGCGCCCGCGCCCGGACTGGAGCACATCGCATGACTGGCGGAGTCGAAACCACGGCTGTGGGATACCGATCCGAGCCCCCCACGAGCAACCAGCGGATGCCTTCGATCGTCAAGGTGGCGGCGTCCCGCGCCGGCATCGAGCTGAAGTGCTACTTCCGCAACCGGCAAGCGGTGATCTTCACCTTCGCGCTGCCGCTGGTGCTGCTGCTGATCTTCGGCGCCATCTTCAGCGGCGACGCTCCCGGTACCCACACCCCCATGAAGCAGGTGCTGATCGCCGGGATCATCGCCTCCGGCATCATGAGCACCACCTTCTCCAGTCTCGCCGTCGCCATCGCCATCGAGCGCGACGACGGCACCCTGCGCCGGCTGGCCGCGACCCCCATGTCGCCGGTGTCGTACTTCCTGGGCAAGGTCGCACAGGCCTTCGTCACCGGGGTGCTGGAGACCGTGGTGCTGCTGGCCTTCGGCGTGGGCCTGTTCGGCCTGCACCTCCCGAACACCGGGGCGCGCTGGTTCACCTTCGCCTGGGTGGTCGTCCTCGGCATCATCGCCTGCTCCTTCCTCGGCATCGCCTACAGCCGGGTGGCGCCGAACGCGCGTGCCGCGGCGCCGGTGGTCCAACTGCCGTACCTGGCCCTGCAGCTGATCTCGGGAGTGTTCTTCGTGTTCACCCAGCTCCCCGGATTCATGCAGGTGGTGGCCAGCTGCTTCCCGCTCAAGTGGATGGCTCAGGGCCTGCGTTCGGCGTTCCTGTCCGACTCCTTCCAGACGGCGGAAGCGGCCGGGAGCTGGGAACACGGGCGTACCGCCCTGGTACTCGGCGTGTGGTGCGTGGTCGGTCTCCTGCTGAGCCTGGCGGCCTTCAAGTGGGAGCGGGCCAAGGAATGAACGGCCTCGGCAGGATGAGGACGTGGACCGCCGTGGCAGCCTTCACGGTGCTCGCCGCCGGATGCGGCAGCGGTGCGTCCACGCCCAGGGCGAGCGCCTCCGCGGTGCCGCCCCCGCCGGTCGGCGTGCCCCTGGCGACGAAGCTGCTCCAGCAGTACACGGCGAAGAGCAACGCGGTCACCCTGGACACCGTCCACGCGCTGTCCCGCATCGAGGAGCCCCCGGCCTCGACGGCGAGCCAGGCGGGCCTGACGCTCGCGAAGGCGCAGAAGGTCAAGGTGCCGAACCGGAGCTTCGTCACTCCCGGCTTCGTCTTCCCGCGCGTCAGTGGCTACCCGCGCTACTTCCTGGCGACCGCCCCGCAGTTGCAGTCCGACAGGGTCACCCCGGCGCCGGCGTACATCCTGTTCGTGAAGGACCGGCCGTCGGCCCCGTACCGGGTCGCCTACTACCCGCTGGCCAGGGGTACCGACGGGCTGCCGGCGCTGGCGGAGGACAGCGCCCACGGGGAGCCGGCCGTCGCCAGCAGCGAAGGGCTGCTGGCGCCTCCCGAGGCGCTGGCCAAGGCGTACAACGACTTCGCCGAGGGCCACCGCGACTCCGACGTGCCGCTGGCGCCGAACGACGCGCTCAACGTCGATCTCGCCGGCATCTACACCGCCGACGCGCAGGAGCTGAAGGGCCGGGGCGGCGAGCTGACCCGGACCCTCCTGCCGCGGGTCTTCCCGTCCTACCTGCTGCGCACCCGGGACGGAGGGGCACTGGCGTTCACCGCCGTCACCGTGGAGGACCGGATGACCCCAA
>Ga0131853_10022983_pt1 | contig 11270 bp, 4 predicted proteins | sample TergutLab28metaG_FD_92764 | JGI IMG/M metagenome (GOLD analysis project Ga0131853, IMG submission 92764) | Labiotermes labralis P1 segment gut microbial communities from Petit-Saut dam, French Guiana - Lab288 P1 (version 2) (version 2) | ecosystem: Host-associated > Arthropoda: Insects >...
AATAATAATAATAATAATAATAATAATAATAATCTCTGAAATTGAAAATATTTTCTCGAATCAAATTCGGACTCTCAGCTTCCACAACTTTAATTCAAAACCAAGAAAACTGTTGCAAGCCAAGTCGTGTCTCTCTAAGAATCTTACACGTAAACACCGGCTCGTATTTTATGTCCGGACTTGTAGATTGTCACTCGTCGCTTGAATTCTCAAGAGAGTTTCTTATTTTCTCCTAACCCTTTTTCCTGTTCTTCTTTTTAATTGATTTCGCCTTCAATTTCGGAGTCTCGTTTCCTGAAATTGGTTTATCGCTGAACCACGCAATTTATCTGCAGGAGTAAGACACACATCTTATCGTCTGTGTATGTGTGTGTGTCCGAGTCTGCTGCATTTTGCAGTGGCAATTTGTTTCCTGTCTCCCACACTAAAGTGACAACATTGAAACTTCCGCGCGTGAGTGGTATATATCTCTCTTTTTTGTGTGGAAAAGGAAAAGGACCTACATGATATGTGTGGTGTTTGAGGTATTCACGTTTGTGACCGCGACGATTTTTGTATTTTCCCAGGATTTGTCACCGTGTAGTCCGCTAGAGGTGTACCAACTTTTCATAAAAACCCGCTGCTTCCAGTAGGCTCACCTTGGCACTCTTCTACCAGAATAATTTCCGTCCTGTATATTTGGAGTCCTCTCATAAGAACTTCCCGCCCGCGGCGTGGAAGTTTGTCGTGGGTGTTCTGTGTTGTTAGGTAGAGGTCTCTCTGCGAAGGGATGATCACTCGTCCAGAGGAGTCCTACCGACTGTGGTGCGTCGTTGTGTGTGATCTAGAAAAACCTCAAGAGTGAGGAGGCCATAGCCGGCGTCAGGACGCAGCGCCACAGGTAGAAAAAATGTCATAACAGCAATATCTAAATGTTATACCTAACATCCTATCGCTCACAAAGCTTGCTTAACTGCTTATCCGATTCTTCAGAATACCAGAGTCCGCCCGTTCTGCAATTAAGCACGCACACCCTGTAGATATTCATACTCCCGTTTAATATCCATATTATCATTCTCAGTGCAAATACTTCCCCCCCCGGCCCCGTATAATTCACTGATGTTCATGTATTGACTTGAACCTGTTGGCAAATTAGCAATGTTTGTTTTGCTGAAAGCCAGCAAACAAGGTAGTGAATATATCTTTGACAGATACAGCTTCATCGCCGACCGTGGGGAGGGGAAATAGATACGTCATCAAACAGAGAAACCTTAGAGGGCTGGTGTCACTTACCAGCAGCGGGTTTTGTTTTACATGCATTTGTAAGGTTACGGTGATGAACAGCAGCTGTACAGCCTGTTTGTGTATTGGCCACATCACGTCGCAATTTGATTTCGTTTATTACAGTATATTTACTCCAGGGACTCACGTGACACTATTATAAGTAAGTAAAAAATAATAGCTGTTTTTGTTTCTTAACAGCTAAGAAACAAAAACGTTAATATTTATTAAACGTTATTAAGTCTTTTTGTAATTGTATATTATAATTAGTACCGTCAATACACAACATCTATAAAAGCCAGATGCTAATTTACAAATGGGTTATTCTTGGCGACATGTTTCGGCCGTTAAACGGCCGTCCTCAGGCCAACTTAGAACAAAATTGTTAAGGTACGGTCAAAATTGTTATTCAATGGGATCCCATTGTTTACATTAAAACTTGATACATTGTGGAATTCTTAGTTATGAATAAAACTTTTAAAACGGTACTGTAAAATGATAAATACTCAGAATTTTTGTTGTTGTAGGGGCCTCACGAAACGCACCACAGATTGTGGTGTGAACGTGTGTCGTTATCACGGTAGATGAGTGCCAACACTTATTACTCCCTTGTGTGTACGTACAAATTTTACATTTATGTAACTGATATCTGCTCGTTGTTATATTCACCACGTTAGACTCCCAGATGTAATTAAGCATCTGGCTTTTATAGATGTCGTGTATTGACGGTATTAATTATGATATATATTGATGACACAACGGGATGGCCCCCTTCAAAATTTTTGTAATTGGTTTCACCATTGTACACTTTAAATTCAATTTAAAGACAGTCGTAATGTAAAAGAGGGAGTTCTGAAACTTAACGGTATTTATTTATTATCCAGACCAACAATGCACAACATACATATTAACAATATTGTATATATAAAAAATATTTTATTTATCCCAATTTTATGTATATATATATATATATACATTCGTATTCTTGTATAATATACTGATGATGACCCGAGTTCAGGGTCGAAACTAGTTGCTACATAACACAATTGCACGTAAAATGTGTATTTGTTGTGACTGAAATTGTTTACACGTAAGGTGATTGATACACCAATGGAGAAGTTTCATATAAAGAGTATTTAAAATAGTTTCTCATCAGATGATTGCAAGTTACATAAAGTACCTGCAGTCATTAGCTTTTACATTCGACAATTCGAGAAACCATACGCATATCATCCACTTATTTTTTTACTGTGGGAGCCGTGAATTTTTCGCTGCGTTAAAGATAGCCGGAGAGCTAATCTGGCCGTTTCTTCCGTTCATCACTAGTGTTGAAAACTTCTGGTAAGTCTACTTTTTGACCTCTGTAAACCTCGGCTTCCGTGGTAAGGGTGGACTCCAAGATGGAGGCAGTCCGTTCCTACAAAACCATACAAGAAGGCGTCAGGTCCAAGAAGACGGCAGTATTCTCTTATCTCCCCTTCAACTTGATGTTTTCACGTCACAAAGAATCTTTCTCTCACAAAGGATTTTATTCGGGTTTATCCAGCAGTTAGGAAGATGAAATATAGGCATATACAGATTGACAGGATCTCTGCTTGTGCGTTCAGTCCATATAACCTTAGCAGAAAGAACCCATAAACTTTGCCCGAGTTACAGCTGCCATATCCTTTCAGATCCCTCCCCTGGTTCTTGGACGTCTTAGTCACCACTGATCCTGCCAAGCAATTAGCTCGGCTGCGTCGTTACTGCACACAAAACGACCTGCATAGTGGCGACACTTTGTGGAGAACTTGTGAACTGCTATGGTCTTGTTTAGTGTTCACGTTAAATAAAGCAAATGGAGGAGCCTTGTAAGACATAACAATGAACGGGAAGAATCGCAGCAAATCTCTGCTGCTGTGCTTTTGTGTAACATAAGGGGGGGGGGTGCAGTGAAACGAAGCATTTTATGGTGACTTTTGGGGCTCGCAGCCCGGCTTTTGGCCCTGACTTCTTCTGCAACGATCAGTGCTGACGGCGTCGTAACTCAGGCTGCTTCACAGTTGAATTCAACAACGGCATATGTCTCGCTGTAGTCTTATGCCGAAGCTTCACTGCCGACGAGGACAAGCGGCGTTCGGCGTTCGGCGTTCGAGCGTCTCCGTTTTGTCACCGCGTCCGGTTTTGGCACCTGCCGTAGGAATTTGGTTTTCTTTTGGTTGTCTCGCCCGTGAACACGGCAGCTTTATCGCAGCTGTCAGAATGTCGCGTGACAGTTGTCTGTATATCTGCGTCTTACATTCGCAGTTTACGTGCAGCCGAAAGTATTCCGGGACTTTGCAAGCTTGCAGCCTTCCGCTGCGGTATAGTTGAGTCCTCCGTTCCTCTCGGATGTTGCGCGGATAGTTTGGTATTTGGTTACCGACTTTTCGGTACAATATATCCGTCGCATCTACGAAGATCAAGCGTAATGCCATCCCTTTTTCTTTCCATTTTGTTTCACTTTCTTTCTTTCTTTCTATCTTTCCTTCTTACTTTCTGCTCTTTGTTTTGTTTCCGTTTCTTGTTATTATATTCTCCATCTCTTTATTGTACGTTTTCCTTTCTTGTTTTGCCCTTCCTTTCCATTTCCTTGTTTTCATTGCTTCATTTGCTGTTTTTTCTCACCTACTCCCCTTCACGCTTTACCCTTGCGTCCCACCTTACTTTCCCCCAATTTCTTTCTTATTTTCATTTTCCTAACTACTTACGTAATTTTCCCGTCTTTTCTACCCCTTCTTCCTTTCCTTTATTTGTGAAATAGTTGTGATCTTTAACCAGGGCCTACCAAAGAAATGCTGCCACATTTGGTTACCGCTAAATGTCACGACGTGTGGGCTAATCCTGCTATGAACCTTATCAGAAGAAGAGATATCTGCGTAATTAGCAGCGTATGGAACACCCCGGTCTGGCGACATTTGCTGTATCTTCCGTGACAGAAGGGCCTATGGTCCGTAGACGATAGAGTACACCAGCAGCTAGTCAGCCGGAGAAGAAACACACACTAGCGGTGTCTGTGTCGCATGTTAAGCTGCTTGCGCATCCGCTGTGTACGGCTGTATTCTGAGAGGCTTCTTTAGAACACAAATAAGCACAAGCGAAATGCAATTATACGAGATTTGAGGTTCTGTCAGTGGTGTCGCTGAATATTCATGTCTTCTGGAATGTTTTGCCATGTCTGAAGGTAAAATTGGTTACACAGACAAAAAAATAGCCAAGCTGTTGGTAAAATTATTTAGATATTTGCTGGAGTTACCAGTGTCACAGTTACCAGTGTCACAGTTACCTTACTCGTGGAAATTAGTACTTTTGTTTTAATTTAAGATTGAATTTTAAAGTAAACCTGTTTGAAATATAATAATAAAACTGATACAGAATTTCTATACTCTATATCCGTTACAAATTGCACCCGCTTTCACTTTATCTTCGTCAAGTATTTTGGGGGACGGTCGTCCTTAAAGAAATTTCTCTCCTTTCCAACTGTTAGAACCATCTTAATTTATATTCTTAGCATGTTGTTTTAAGATTCATAATTTGCATACACACACACACACGTGCACACACACACGCACGCACGCACACACGCGCACACATGCGCGCACACACATGAACGCGCGCGCGCACACACATGCACACACATACACACACACACACACACACACACACACATTACTTACTTACTTACTCCATGGTGCAGAGTCCTTCTTTAGAAGCTAACTGGTTTGCAGCTAGTCAAGAAATTCCCCGCATTTCACGGAACCCGAAGGTTCTTTCACACACACACACACACACACACACAGACACATACTTGTCTAATGTTACTGGGGTGGTGACAAGGTAAAGAGAATTAAACGGGCGGGTTACATAGCAAACCCGGGAGAGATAAACTCTTACAAAGTATAAATAGGTGAACTTAAATGGACGGGACTTCTTGGAAACCAAGGAGAATATACAAGGATTATATTAAAATACGTAACATAGAAATACGTCTTGGAGAAATGGACTGAATGTTTGTGGCTCAGAATAGGAGCGTGTGGCTGGCTGTTCTGACGATGTTAATGAGTTTCCGGTTTCAATAAAAAACTTAAAATTTCTTGGCATGGAAAATGATTGTGTTCTAATTACAAACTCGACTCTATGGATTATTTTATTCTAGTATTAACCGCATTATCATGTTGCTTTGCGTATCTGCATTTTGACAGCGATGATACCGCAGCAAACCAACTATATCTCCCAACGATTTATATGAAGCTTTTTACACAATCGCCTGACAGAATGGGCTCAAATTACCACGAAATCCTGAAATTGACTGATTTTAGGTGGTCACGTTCCAGTCGTCCCTAGTGGCATTAGTAAAACCTGCGTCTAATTTGTGCCAAGCGTCCGTTTCCCCATCTTTTCTCCCCGTTTCTTCTCTACGTCGATCATTGAAGACTCGTCGAGGGCCGTGTGCCGGCAGACGCTCCCATCCCGTTCTTCGGGTACGGTTGAGAACATAAGGGTGATGCATCCTTCTAATCACGAAACAAGTTTTATATATATATACAACCGTTCATGAAGCATAAAGCCAGTCCATTGATTGATCAGACTTCTTTATATTCTCTTCGAGTATCTCTGGAGATGAATCATCCAAGTGTCTGTCCACTCACTGATGGATGGGTGGTCATCAATTTCTCATCAGTGTACCACTAATAAGTGTGACCAGCACAGAAGAGGACACAGGGCACTTAGTTTCCGAACCACTGTATTCGTATGGTAATTTGTTGTCATGCACAGGCAGAATATTTAGCAGGCTTCGCTTGTTTAATTTCCGTACGTACGCTTTTTCCACAATCGGCCGTGCGGAGAGAACCAATTGATGTGGCACTCAACTGGAAACTGCAGTCTCTTGTGTGGGACACGTTGACGTTTATTTCTATGAAAACATTAAAACTGAATGTCAGGCTTTTATTTTCGGCTGCTAGAATAAAGTCTATTACCAGGAACAAAAAGAATCCTCGGCCTACAATTAAATCAACTGACACGTGTTTTGGTGAATATTCAAGGCTTCTGGGATGTGGCGCGGTGTGGACTGATATATAGTGACGGGAGTGTCGGAGCACCTTGTTGCCTCCAACACCTGAGTACAAGAGTTCAAAGAGGGGGGAGTATTCTCGGACTTCTGGCCCTGAAGTTGGAAACAGTAGACTCTTCCGAAAGGTCCGTAACTATATAGGTCTACAAGTCTACACGTACATGACGTCATGTTTTAGAAAGTTTGGCTCTTCATCAACACAGCTGCGACAATCTCAAATCTCCTAAATAATTGTTATGTTTTTGAACTGGGAATTTTGTTGCTGAAGTCAATATAATGCGTTTTGTTCTCAGACAGGCTGTAACGCCAGCTATTTAATAAAAATAAAGTAATCTTGCCTGATGTTTCAACTTTTTAAACCTTCCAACAGAATTTTGTTGTATTTGTGAAGCAGTTTTAGAGGGTGTCTATTATGGATGGATCTGTTTTAGAAGTCCTTAATTAATAATGGAGAAATTTCAGAGTTTCGTAATTAACACTAGACCTGTTTAACAACTCGTCTATTAAGAGCTGAGCAGTTCTAAAGGTTCTCTATGAAGAGTGGGACAGTTCTACGGGTTCTCTGTTAAGAGCGGGGCAGTTCTACAGGTTCTCTGCGAGGAATAGGGCAGTTCTACAGGTTCTCTGCTACGAGTGTTAAGAGCGGGGCAGTTCTACAGGTTCTCTGCTACGAGTGCTAAGAGCGGGGCAGTTCCACAGGTTCTCTGTAAAGATTAGGACAGTTCTATAGGTTCTAAGTTACGTGTGGAACAGTTCTACAGGTTCTTTTGTTAAGAGCGGGGCAGTTCTACAAGTTCCCTGTGAAGAGTAGGACACTGCTACAGGTTCTCTGTTAAGAGTTGGGCAGTTCTACAGGTTCTTTTGTTAAGAGTGTGGTGGTATTACAGGTTTTCTGTTAAGAGTTGGGCAGTTCTACGGGTTCTTTTGTTAAGAGTTGGGTGGTGTTACAGGTTCTCTGTTAAGAGTTGGGCAGTTCTACGGGTTCTTTTGTTAAGATTGGGGTGGTATTACAGGTTCTCTGTTAAGAGTTGGGCAGTTCTACAGGTTCTTTTGTTAAGAGTGGGGTGGTTTTACAGGTTCTTTGTTAAGAGTTGGGCAGTTCTACAGGTTCTTTTGTTAAGAGTGCGGTGGTTTTGCAGGTTCTCTGTTAAGAGTTGGGCAGTTCTACAGGTTCTTTTGTTAAGAGTGCGGTGGTTTTGCAGGTTCTCTGTTAAGAGTTGGGCAATTCTACAGGTTCTTTTGTTAAGAGTGCGGTGGTTTTACAGGTTCTCTGTTAAGAGTTTGCAGTTCTACAGGTTCTCTGTTAAGAATGCGGTGGTTCTACAGGTTCTTTTGTTAAGAGTGGGACAGTTTCAGAATGCCTTAATTAAAATTTGTGTAGTTTTGGAGGCTATTAATTAAAGGTCGCTCATAATAATGTATGCTTTGCTACTAGTGAAGCATTTTAAACGTCTTTACTTAATAGAGGACCGCTTTAGGTCGTCACCGAGTAACGGTCGGGCAGTTCGAACCCCGGACCGTCCAGCCCGTACCAAGCCTTTATACCGACTACGCTATTCTGGGCAGCAATGTATTTTTATGCAGTATATAAAATATCACTTTTCTCTTTCCTGCTTTAACCCCCAGACCTAACGAAAATATTGTGAAATTTGCGTGTTTCTTTAACAATGCATCTGGCAGTGAGACTGTTGAAATAATGTGCAAGTGTTGTGAAGTTTTTTTATTAGGAATCGAATACTTATTCTCGGTCTTTTTTAATTGAAAGCGAAAATTTTAATTTTTAAATTTGAGCGCTAGACTTTTCTCTGAAATTCTGGTTACCATATATTGTGGCATGGAAAGCAACCGTATTTTAGCAACCTCTTTCAGTTTCGTCAAATAATTTCAGGATTTCGTTTGTCTAACTGCTGTGTTTTATTGTGTGGCACCCGTTATCTTCTCTCTCTTAGAGTGTATTTTTAGTGAACCGTGAGTGATTGCTTTGACGGTCTGTCTATAGATGGTGCATGCGTGCAGATCTTCCGTCTTTTGTTATTCTGTCGCCCTCAGCGAAGAGAAGGAACCTCCCCGGTAGTTGACCAACTGACCGCCAGGGGGTATATTGTCGTGGAGATGGATGACTACAAAGTAGCCAACATTACCGTCCGCTATCTGACAGTCGATTTGAACTGAGAGTGATTGTCCCGGGGAATATTTGTAAAAAGAATGGGGGAAAAAGCAGAATAAAAAGGCAAGTCTCTGTTGAAGACGAATGTCTATGACATTTGTTTTTAGTAATGTGATTTCCAAATGTTATCTGCTGTTGGCAGGGAGACGCCAATCTATGAAAAGTTTTTATGCCTCATTTAACGGTACATAAGCACACACTGGTACTTCGAACCGTCCGCGACTTTCTCCTGCCACATTCTTACCTTTACATATTTATTTGATGGTAGCCTTTAGCCCTTTTTTCTCTCCATGGCTCGACAGCCCCTAGTGGGCCTAGGCCGCCTCACTGTCGAGGTGTGGAAATCACACTCAGACACACCACACTCGGTAGGACTCCCATGGACAAGTGATCGGCCCTTCGCAGAGACCGCTACCTGACTACACACAACACTCTAAACAGACATCAATGTCTCCGACGCGATTCGAACCCGCAATCCCAACAAGCAGGCGGCAGCAGTCCGACGCCTTGGACCGACTGTAACCTCTATAAACCATTCTTAATGAGTGAAATCAGTATGTGACTGTATACAACCCACGTATCGATCAGCGAATATTAAATACATATTCTTATCTTTCACCACAAACGATTCCAAGACGTTTACGTCCAGCATCATATTCTTCCCAACCGCATGACCGGATAAACAACAGAAAATTGGGGGCAAAGTCCGTTATCGCGTAGGCTACGGGCAGGATGGTCTATTGCCGTTAGGGGAATGGGATGTCCCTCTACTCCAAATCTTCCCTACCAGCTCTGGAGCTGCTCAGCCTGCTCCTGATTGGATACATGTAGATGTTTCCTTGGGGTGAAGTAGCCGGGACGTGAAGCTAACCACTCACGTATCGATTATTGAGTTTAAATATTAAGGTATCCATAACTCCACTCCCCGATACTCCTTTACGGATTGCACAGGGAGTATTTCTTTATCCCATGACTTAATTGGTTGTTGCATCAGATTCGCTTCCTGCCGGCACAGAAGGCTTGAAAGAAGTTTAATTGCATTATGTTAAAACGGGTAATAGATGACTCTTTTACTTCCAAATTATTTTGATCATTAATCGTGAACTGACAAAATCGTTTTTCACTTTCATTTTGTGGCGAAAGCGCGGGTTTTGGTTTCCGTTTTCCCCCCCCCCCCCACCCCGCGCAAGTTACCAAAACATTTTGATGAACTTTACCCGTTATCGGCTACGCCATTTGTCTTTCTGTCGTTGTGTGTCCGGGAACATGTCAACTCCCATCTCATCGACTGAAAACACGCTTCTCTAACCCCCCCCCCCTCTGCACACACCACCCCAGTTAGACTGCAATGCACACAAATAAACATGTCAAATTTGTTGAAAGACAGGCCTAAAATTGTATCTTCAGTTTTCTTGCGGGAATACGAGTCAGGTGAGACCGAAATAAATGCGGTGCAGACAGACGGCTGTCACAATGTTTGTTTGCCCTTTGTGCCGGACAGTCCTATGGGTGCGTATATCGTGGTGTGAGGAATCAATTCCATGTCTTTACAATTTATTTAAAAAGTTGCATAGAGAAGTTTAAGTTCCAACGGCGAAGTTCTACGTTTCAGTTTTGTAGCTACAGTTTCTATGGGTTACCTTTAACTGATTCCACTCCTGCAACGTTACAGCCTTTGAGGGAAAATATGAACTCACGATTCCGCTACCCATGCAGGTTATGGATATGAAACTTTCATAAGGACGTGTTGCTAGAACACTCAGTCCTGCTAGATAGAGGTAACCTATTCGGGAAAGGTTGAGAGTAAAACACCGGCTGAAATTTAGATACATCTTATCGCAGGGTATTATTGCAGTCTTGTAATCTTAATCGTATCCATTACAAACCACATCTTCCGACAAACACAATAAGTAGTAACTTCAAAAAGTTCCCGGAATTCGCTGGTATAATATACAGGCATTGCTACCGTGAGTAAAGAAATGTGCACTGACATCCTTTGACGCATTAAGGATGCGGTCAGAAGGAAACGCTTAGAACATGTCGCACCAGCAGCTGGTTACTCCTTCACGAACATGCTCCAGCACACAGGCCGGTTTTAATCAAGGATTTCTTAGCAAAGAACAATGTGACAACGCTGGAGCATCCCCCATACTCTGTTGACCTGACTGCAGCTGAATTTTACCTGTTCCCTCGACTGAAATCAGCCCTGAAGGGATGGCGCTTTTGCGGTGTTACTGACATCAAGCGTTTCGACGGAAGAGCTGAAATGGCTTTCACAAAACAGCTTCCAGGAATGTGTCCATTACAGCCGCTGACAGAAGTGTATATTTGCACAAGGGGTCTATTTTGAAGGAAGTGTAGCTTATATGATTGTACTGTTTTATATTTCCTAGAAATAAAGGGATTCTGGGAACACTTTGAAGCTACCATGAGTGATGTAAGAGGGGATCGTGTTGCAAGTTCATGATCTCAAGTACGATTTATACTGTTGCAGCCGGCACTCTGAGTAACAGAGCGCGGTTATGACTAAGATGGGTCCACACTTGTAACGTTACCGCGTAACGTAACACCGTATCGTGACAGTGTGGACGTGCAGCGTCACGTTGCACGTCCACACTTGCTCCGACGGTAACCGTATCATCCCTTTGATGTGACAGCCAAATACCGACAGCGCACCGAACAAGCCCGTAACGTGACCGCGTAACCAACTTTTGATACGTTACGCGGTCACGAGCCCCGTTCACACTGTCA
>Ga0131853_10022986_pt1 | contig 11270 bp, 8 predicted proteins | sample TergutLab28metaG_FD_92764 | JGI IMG/M metagenome (GOLD analysis project Ga0131853, IMG submission 92764) | Labiotermes labralis P1 segment gut microbial communities from Petit-Saut dam, French Guiana - Lab288 P1 (version 2) (version 2) | ecosystem: Host-associated > Arthropoda: Insects >...
GGGCCATAGTGCGATCGGAAGGATTTTATGTCAATGAAAAATCCACTGACACCAGCTGGGATCGAACCAGCGACCTTCCGATTTGTAGCACAGCACCTTAACCACTGTGCTACCACGGTCCCCCAGTTGCCAAAGGACATGCCTGAAAGGGAAGACAAGGAAATAAGTGTATGGAGGGAACTGCAGGTGAGATATTGAAATGCGCTGCATTTCCTCAGTTTTGATAATTTTGATATTTCAGTGTAGTGTGACATATTTCCGTCGTTTTAACATTTTCTATTGACAATTAACACGTTTATTGTAATAATTAAGGACTGAGATTTCAGTCTATCTACATGTACATTCAATTACTGTGGAATTGTAATTTATTTTATGTAATAAAATGGCCTAAAGATGACCACATTCTGGTAGAAACATGTCGCCCCATAATCTGGTCTGGTAGAAAAACCAATAGACGGATTAGTTTATATGGTAATTAAGTAAATTTTGATTAATATAGTTGGATATGAAGCTCTACTAGCTATAAACACTGAAAGGCCACACATGTACATTTGCAGGTCAATCGGCTGGTAGCCCAACCTACTCTAAATTTACAGTCCAGTAAAACTCTGCAGACCGAAGGCTTTTCCACGTGGCCTGAATTTTGCGGAACGAATAATATTAAAGTCGGAAATGAACGTAAAGAAATAAAGTCTCAGAAATTGTGTGTTTCTCTGAGCATTCGATTCTGTCAAAACAACAGAAGGGCTGTATGGCCTGGAATTGTCACCAGGCTATTTAGCTACAGAACTGAATGCGGGATTAGCAAGAACGTCATTATAAATGAATCTGCCGTAAGAACGGACCAACTTGTCTTTTCATTTAAGGGCCAATCAAACACACCAGAAGGCAGTTTATAAAAATGTAAATTGTTCGAAGGTCAAGTGCGCCATTCAGGTAGAATTTTAAAGTAAGAGGCGGAAGTTGACTTTTTTTTTTCAATGCCACCACATGTCCTTGTGGACTTCGTGATCCTCTCTCCTCCGCATGGCAGGAGTGTAACCGACTTCTGAGGTTGGGACGCCCATGAGGCGCAGTTACGTTGTCCCGATGATGTGAGTGGTGATATAGGAGGATGTAGTGCCAGGAGGGCCCTTAAACCTTAATTCTACTAACGTAGACCATGGTCACCGCGGAAATCCTCCCCTTTAGGGAAAATTCCAACGGTAGAGCCGGGAATCGAACCCGGGACCTCACGATTAGTAGTCAGAGACTCTAACCACTAGACCACGAGGCTGGTCGCAGTTGACATTAAAACTAGGAGATTTTCGCCCTTGTAATATCATCAGCTCATGTTTTGAACATTTGTAGTCGTGACGTCAAGAGAATATGCTGCTGGTGGTGGAAGGGGGAGGCGGAGGGGGGATAACGTACAACTGTACTATACTCGAATTTGCTCTAGTATTTCAAGGTGCGTCAACCCCCTTGTGTTTGTTAGAACCCAAGGGAATAATTCTATACGGATATAGCAGTCGTAACACAACTATATTATCAGGTGTATATAATTTATCAACATCAAATACATGTTTCGGTCTTTACTGCTGTGGCCATATTCAGGTTGGATACAATTTTTATCAGAAAAGCTATATAGATATGATATAATATAGAACACATTATTAGTGTAGGTAAGGGGGAACGAGACCTCGTTTTACACAAAGTCCGTGGGCGTGTGTGCAGATGGTAAAGAACCGAGCATATAACGTGTTATCTTGTTTGTCTATGACAATGAAGTACGCATGTTGTGTCTGCCATCTGCACACACACACACCGAATGTGTGTAAAACGAGATCTCGTTCCCCCCTTACCTACACTAATAATTTGTTCTATATTATATCATATCTATATAGCTTCTGTGATAAAAAATGTATCCAACCTGAAGATGGCCACAGCAGTAAAGGCCGAAACATGTAGTTCATTTTGATAAATTATATAACCTGATAATATAGTTGTGTTATGACTGTTGTATCCTTATAGAATTATTGCTCTAGTGTGTACTGGTGAGACTGGTGCAGTAATTTTGCCTTCTCTCATTGTTTACTTACTGTTTTTTTCTGTTCCTTTTGTTTCTTTCTTTTTTTAATTTTAACCGTCTCTTCTTCATTTGTTCCTCTGTCTCCGTTTTTGCCTTTCATTCCCTCTTTTGTTTATTTTTTTTTTAACTGAATGTGTAAGCACAGTGACTTTTCACTGTGTCTCAAAATTTATAACGCATAACTTAGAACTTCTTTTCCGAAAGGCGCACTACAACTTTACAATAAAAATATATAGAAGTGCTACACTTCCAAGAAGTTAATTACAGCTACCTTCAAGAACCTTCCGTTCATTATTATAAAGCAGTACTGTAATTAATATCGTTAATTGCCCGTTAATGAAGATAACTCTGATATATAGCCCAGACAAAAGGCTTTATTTCACAATTCTTAAACTCACAGATTTCATATTATTAATCTTAAATGGCCAGAAAACAAAGGCAAAGGATAATAGCTGAGGAAAGTAAGAAGAAAGTTATATAATTAATTTATAAAGTCGATATCTAATTAGCGTTGAGTGTCATAATGAGACAAAGTGAGGGAACTCGGGCTAATGCGAGTTTTTATTACTTCTTCTGGAGTAGGGAGTGTTATGACGGTACAGCAGGCCTGATCTCCGCTGCTGCTCGTACAGTCCTTGACGTACAGCGATACAATACATAAAGCAATCCCATTACAGGCCTGGACAGGCCTTGAGGGTTCCAGGAGGTTCAGGCTCCCAGATTTCATGACAGTCGGCACATTCAGGTGGTAAGGTTGTCAGCACCGGCCGCCTTTACCCCCCAGGAAATATTTCTGGTACTCATTTCTGTCAGAGGCTGAGTCGACCCCAGAGCCATAGTACGGCCAAAAGGATTATGTTCATGGAAAATTTCAATGACACCATCGGGAATCGAACCCGCGACCTTCCGGCTTGTAGCGAAGTGCCTCAACCAACTGCGCTACCGCGTGCCCCCCGATACAATACACGCAGACATGTAAAAATTTCAACTCGTAACAAGTTATTGGTCGAACTCAAGATATTCCGTACATAACTTCATGGAGTAACAAAATTCTTAAAAATTCAACCAACGCTCAGCGAATCAAGAATTTCACCACCTTTCAAGAACGTGGAACTACGTAAGTCGCGTCGTATTGACGTCAGCCCACCGCTGGTTCATATCCTGACCCGATTGATACAATACACGTTAACACACATTTTAATATTATCTCCTATCTCTCAAATGGTCCGTTTCTTTCCGGTTTCAAACTAAATCTCTCTATAATTTTCTCATCGCCTTCGCATGCACATAGCTAGAACAAAAATATCTCTAAATCTTATTGTAACACCGTGCATTTATTTTTGTAGAATCACTTCAATTTATCAACCAACGAATACACATATAATTTCACATAAAACACTTTTAAAATATTTTAAAACTCTCCGACATACTTCGATCTTGTCAGATCATCATCATTGAGCTTTGTTCCTTGCCAAAGTTATGTTACAGTATTCACAATTCAATTCGTATCTGCAAACGAGGTGTTGTGCAGCATATCATGTTGTGTAGGAATGTGTTGTGGAGCAGTGGCTCGGTGTGATTCGTACTAAGCACACCGAGTGTTTTATGTGAAATTATATGTGCATTCGTTGGTTTATAAATTAAATGATTCCAAAAATATCTCATTAATTCTGGAGGCCTAATAATGTTTGTAAAGTCAGAGAAAACAAAATTAATTTAGGAGGGAAACAAAAATATTTCAGTGCAACATTTTTGTTAGCGTGAAAAATGTGACGACGTTAACTGATGTCTAAATCCAAAATACTTGGCGGAGAATTACTGTGCACTATATATTACTGTGCACTGTACATTACTGTGCACTACACATTACTGTGCACTATACATTACTGTGCACTGTAAATTACTGTGCACTGCATATTTCTGTGCACTATACATTACGGTGCACTATACAATACTGTGCACTGTACATTACTGTGCACTATACAATACTGTGCACTATACAATACTGTGCACTGTACATTACTGTGCACTATACATTACTGTGCACTATACATTAATCAACTGCTCGAATCAAGGAAAATTGTGTGGATATCGAGAAGTAGAAAGCATTAATCAAATCCAAATGTAAATTAATGTGTCTATAGTTAACCAACCGACACAACAACATGAATATTCAATGTAAACACTAAACGTAGGATACATCAAGTTTACCTGCGTTTACCTACACACATCTTCGCCGCATCAAACATACTGTCTGAGCATGATGGATTCTTATAATATTGCCAACTAGATGCACTAATTTCTCAAATTTATTTTCGAATAAAACTCTACATGTTTCGGACAGTTCCTCTATCCATCATCAGGAGTTTTTCACTGTACACACAGCAGTGGTATATGTGATACATATTTCCTGACATCTTGCGAGCAGTATGATGGACAGAGGAACTGTCCGAAACATGTAAAGTTTTATTTCAAAACAAACTTGAGAAATTATTTCATCTAGGTAGTTTTGTTATAAGAATTTATCACGATGCACGGTCATCAGAACGTCAAATTCGAACATGATGGATGTTTGTAACATGTGAGGTCCTTATGTTGGTGAGTAACTGTATTAAAGTCTTTTGGATTACAACGCCGTGTAATTTGTTACCCAGCTGTAACACTACACGTTGTCACATTCGAGACGTCTGCTTTCATGATCTGAGTCATGTGCCATGTACTATTATTGACATACGTATTACCGTCAACCACAACAAATTTTACTAACTACGTCTGTGGATGTCACATGTTTCGGCCCTGTGAACCATTCTCAGGCATTAAAATACACGACTTCAAAAAACACAAGTAAGAAAGCATGCAATTAGTTTCATAGAAATCGTGAGTTCTCACAAATTCTACTTTCTATTACAACATTTATGTAGCCTCGAAACATAAATATTTTATATACTTATGTGTGTTCCTTGATTTATGTCCTTCCTGTTATTGCTAAAGTTGTTATTAGTTCGAGTATTTAGTTGCCTGGTGTATTAAGGTCAATCGTAAGTTCGAAGAAATAAGAACTTTAACAGCTTTTAGAAGCAGCAGGAAGGACATTAGATCAAGAAACTCACTTCTTCTTCAGGCACTGAACTTCCTTTAGTGGTTGAAATTTATGGCCTTCTCAACATCTGTCCATTTCCCTTGATTCTGGACGCAGGTTATCCAACTTTTAACCTTGATTTGGCAACTTTCCTCTATGACTATATCCTCCCATCGGTACTTGGGCCTTTCTTGTGAACTTTTGCTTAGAGGATTCCATTTAAATATCTTCTTGACTGTTCTGGTATCTGGCATTCTTTGTCCATGACCAAACCAGCTTAGTCTTTGAGATTTAATATAATTGACTACATTTTTATGTTTTATCAGTTTATCTAATTCTTCGTTAGTTTTGATCCTCCATGTCTGATTTTCTTTCATAGGCCCAAATATTCTTCTTAGAATTTTCCTCTCAAAGACCAACGATTTCTGAATTGTAGTTTCTTTCAGCACCCATGTTTCGGAGGCGTATGTCACTATTGGTCTTATGACAGTTCTGTGTAATTTTAATTTCGAGCTGTTAGTGAATAAACTGCTTGAAGAACTTTTGGTTTGCAGAGTATGCCTTTCAAGTAGCGCAGGTCAGAAATATACAACACAGTAATAATTTAATGCTACATGAAGTTTGTAATAGATTGCAGAATTTATTAAATCTCACGAAATGTTCTTTTTTATCTGCATGCATTCTTGCTCATGTATTTTAAAGTAATACATTTTAATGCCTGATGATGGTCCACAGGACCGAAAATGTAGCATCCACTGACGTAACTAGTAAAAATCTTTGTGTTTGGCGGTATCACGTACGTCAATATCGATATGTAATAATACAAGGGGACGAATTCAAAAAAAAAAATGGTATGCTGCTGGCACACTTTCGTTTACAACATAACGTCTTTACGGCCATGTCTTGGTCTCATGGACCTAATCAGACAAAATATTGATACGTGAGGCTGACAATAATATCATTTAGCACAAGCGTTACACACATCCCGCACTTCCAAAAAAAAAAACTGCCCTTAAATAAGTCAGTCATTTTTTACCCTTTATTGGTTCGTGTTCAGAGGGAGCTATCATTCCTCTACTGACGTCGCCGTCACATAACCTACATAAACAAAGAATACTTGGGATCTATCGAATTGTCTCTAAATTTTATGAAGACTGTTGGTAGCACTGTGTCTAGGGAGCACTATACATTGTGCATGCTCACTGTGTCGAATTTGTAACAGTTAATGTTTAAGGAAAATTTGTCGACTTTTCTTTAGGGTTGGACTGCAACATTGAGGTGTTGGGGTGTACAAACTAGGATTACAACAGAATTTCAAGCATTCTTGTATTGCTAAAAATACTAACATAAAAGAATATAACGAACTGTTACTTTCCTCCACTGACATCAAAGGCCAATAAAAACTCCCTGGTTCTATTACATAAACTTCATCAATATTTTCGGCACTTTAACTTGGAAAATTAAAGCAGAGTTTCTACAAAATATCTGTAATTTTTATCATTTGAATCTGATGTACAGGTCTGAGTAAAAGATTCTACAACGAACGTGAAAATTAATAAATCGTTGTCAAGTAACGTGCGGACGAACGAATTGGCGCACAAGAAGTCAAATAAAATGAGGTCGGGTTTAAGTTATGAAATTTTCGACCACTTTCATGCAACTGGACATATTTTTCTCGACAAATTAAACCCTGACTGAGGATATTCGGTATGAGACGGAATGGGGAAAGAAGCGTTTTTAGCTTCAGTGTTGCTTCTATTGGAAAGTCAGTGGTGTGCGGGTCTGTCGCTTCGCCTGAATGCGCGCACTGATTGCGGGTTTCTCCCACTCGACCACAACTTCGTACAGCAACACCCGCGCACCCTCAACTTGACACCGTCTTACTGCTTTCACGAAGTACGTGCCTCGCCTGCAGATCATCCCACTGGCTCAAGTGTTTTTGAATCGGTTGAAGGAAGACTAACCTTACTGTTCGCAATGCTATTCTTTTTTGCTAACAGAGAAGAGTAATTTTACCGGCTTCTCAGTAAAATTCAGTTAAAAAAGAATGTTTTAAGATGGAGAATTTCATACTGAACGAGAAATTAATCTGAAAAAGATAATTTCAGTTTGACACAGCTTAGCCTGAGAAACTGTGTGCCTCCAAACATCATTTTATCAATTTTAGCTAAGCACTAATTTTCATTTTAATTTATTTACTTAAAAACAACAGATATAAGTTTTTAAAAAGTTTCAAAATCACCAAAAACGACACATTAGCAGTGCTGTTTAATAGCGCGTAACTAACAGACAAAAGGAGAGGACAAACTAATATTTTGGACTCAAAACCTTTTCATTTTTTTTCCTGTGGCGCTGCGGCCCAACGCGAACCATGGTCTCCTCATTCTTGAGGTTTTCTAGATCACACACAACAACGCACCACAGTCGGTAGGACTCATCTGGACGAGTGATCAGCTCGTCGCAGAGACTTCTATTTGACAACACACAACACTCACAACAGACAAAACATCCATGCCCCCCGTTTGATTCGAACCCACGATCTCAGCAGACGAGCGGCCGTAAACCTACGCCTTAGACCGCGCGGCCACTGGGACCGGCCAAAACCTTTTCATATACAACAATAAAATGTAATAATTAATAACAACGTTAGATAAGAGAATCCATACTTGAAACAAGCTTAGTTAAAGTGTGAGATCTGAGTCTACCATAGAAATTACGTATTTAGATATAATTTCCTGCAAGTCAGACGTGAATGAAGATGGCTTAACGTACACAAGACGAAACAAGTCGTCAGACTAATTCAGTACGTCACAAAAACAATAATTAAAAGACGGCAAACTTTATTTTTTCAATAGTAAATAAATTTTAATACGTGGAATGTATCTACTATAACGGGCTAACTGAATGATTAATAAAGATATTCGACCTTTACCAGAGCACCACTACGACTTTCGTGATTATGCATCAATCAGTGGACTCTTTTCCAGTTACTGGCGTCACAATACAACGAATTAATGAAAAGACAATAACACTGGCGATAACATATTGCCTAATTAAGTTTTATCTACAAAAATATTGCCAAATTGCAAGAATATTTGAATGACATTTCTTTACATGATACTTCAAATTCTAAAGTGAAAATTGATATATTTCTCTTGTATAGAATTGTAAAAGAAACATCTAGAATAAAAACAATTTAATACAGATTATCACGAGACACGAGATGTTGTAGTTTATGGAAAGCATCGTGGTCGGCTTTCAAAACAGAGTGAAAAGAACCTCACGCATTTGTGTTGAACCAACCACCACTGTCTTACATTTTTCAGTATTCTGAAGTTTGCTTCTCGTCTCTTCGCAGTCCTCATTTCACATGCAGCTTTACGTGATCATGTGCACATGAATTATTCTTACGCCATGTCCCCGGAACTGCGGCACGTGAGGGGCTATTAAGTCAACACGGCGGCTTACTCAGTACAGCAGAAATTGCGGGAGAGTAACATAAAGCAGAAGCCTCCTTTAGACTTCCGGTGATTCGGTTACGGGTTCAAATATGGCATAGCTGAAGAATGTATATATATATATATATATATGTATGTATTATGTATGTGTGTGTGTGTGTGTGTGTGTTTTGTGGGCCGGGATAGCTCAGTCGGTATGACGACTCGCTACGGGCTGGACGGTCCGGGGATCGAATCCTGGTGGGGCCGAGATTTTCCGCACCCATCCAGACCGGCCCTGGGCCCACCCAGCCTCCTGTGCAATGGGTACCAGGTCTTTCCCAGGGGTAAAGCGGCCGGGGCGTGACATTGACCACCCACGGCATCTAGCGCCTAGGTTAAGGAAAGAGTAGAGCTGGACCTCTACTCCCCCTCTGGGCCTTCGTGGCCTGTTTTACGAAGCACTTTACCTTGTGTGTGTGTGTATGTGTGTGGGTGCGTGTGGGTGCGTGCTAAAGCCGGCCACCTACTATTGGCCTAATGGACACAAAAACAAGCACTTTTAAGTACCGGGGTTTTCGCTTTTCTGGGATGTTACCAGCTTAGGTTGGCAGTTGGTTACCGACGTTTCGGACAACAAACTGTTCCCATGTTTAAGGCTCAAGCAATCCCAGACTACTGAAATCTCACAGTGTAAGTTTTGCAATATCAGCAGAGAGACACCTGACTTTGTAGGTCTTTAGAGTTATGAAAACCCAAAGCTTAAAGAACTATTTTGTGGAATAAAAGAATGACGTAAAACAACCTACATTTTATTTAAAATTTTCATTATAATTTTGCCAGATGACTTGATTACAAATTTTACGTTTATTCATGACTAATTTCAATTATTTGTCATTGTGGTACATCCACATGCGCGCGCACTGCCGTTACCTCGAGAAAAAACTCTAATTGAATACCACTGCTGGAATGCTTCTTGTAAATAACGGTCTGTGAAGACACGGAGAGAGTCGCTACAGAAGAAGTAGAGGTCTGTATTGGCTGAAACCTTTCAACAGGCTCCGGAAAATGGAAACCGACGCCGGAAGATAAGACAGACGCCCACACACCACAACTGCCTGCCACGTCCTTCTCATTCTCCTGTCAAGTGATAGGTTTGGGCATAAATTCATAGCAGCCCGTGCAATGGACGAGCACCAACTTTGCAAAAATATATACTTTGTGGGTAGTTACCGTTCAGCACTGAAAGAGAACCTGCAAAATGGCTCATTGGTTCTATGTCGGGTTAAGGTAGTGAAGGACAACGTGTACTTATTTTATGGAGACGTGATAGCCTACTCCGTATATTGTCTAGGCTACGGGATCAACGACCAAGTGTTATTGGTCAGATTTGGGGCTGGGACCGAAGATTTTTATCTCCTCCAAATTGTCCTGACCGCTTCTAAGGTCAGCCCAGCCTTCTAGTCAATGGTTACAGATGGCTGCTTCCTGCGGAGCAAAGTCGGCCGAGCCGTAAAACTGACCACTCACTTAGCATCCAGATTACGAATGAGTGGAGCTTTACCTCCACTCCAATATATGACTTCATGGCGTGTACTGGGTCACGTTTGCTACTGAATGTATTAATAAAAATGAGAGTACGTTACTGATAATACCCTTTTTCGATTTCTGAGTTCTGGTTTGTGACGTCCTGCACTTTCGAATGTAGGTAACAGCGTTTCTTAGCACCGTCAAACTTCCCCCGTGATGATGACGCAGGCAGTAGGTTCCCAAGAACTGAACACACGCAGTCACAACGCAGTTGAAGGGAATCTTCGCAGACACAACCGGGCCAAATCCCACATTAATACGACACAGCCTCAGCCACAAGACTTGACACGTGTCGATCAGTAAGTGGTACGTGTAATTAACACAAAACCAATACAAATTTTACGTTCACGGTTCCGTGCATCGTTGATTTATATTAATAATTGTCCAACGAGACGCAACACAAAGCAGTCTAATTATTATTCTGCGCGTTTACTCTACATGCTTCGGGTGTCAACAACACCCATCATCAGGAGTACACAAAACTGTAACTACAGCCTCCGTTACTGGTCATATTTTGTGCGGCTTCCTCCTTCCAACGTGGCCAAGCTAACTTAGCCACAAAATATGACCAGTACCGGAGGCTGTAGTTACAGTTTTGTGTACTCCTGATGATGGGTGTGGTTGACACCCGAAACATGTAGAGTGAACGCGCAGATTAATAACTAGACTGCTTTGTGTTGAATCTCGTTGGACAATTATTAATACCAGTACAGATCTTTCACTTTCAAAAATAATGTGCGTCGTTAATTTTAATTTTTAGCCAACTCATTTTGGGGAAACCGTATTTCGATAATTTGTGTAATGCAAAAACATTCGATATTAAGTTTCTCTCTTATTTGGTCGTTATTCTGGTTGCTACGCAACCGATGTCGTTTGGTACAAAGCAAAAACGATCTATGCCTACTGCCGTGTGTTTGCTGTGACAGCAACATGACGCAGGAGTAGATCATATGCGGAGTCACGGCGATAAAAAAAAAAAAAAAAAAAAAAAAAAAAAAGCCAACAAACATGACAAACACAAAAATAAAAAGGTACAAAGCAAAAACGATCTATGCCTACTGCCGTGTGTTTGCTGTGACAGCAACATGACGCA
>Ga0131853_10022987_pt1 | contig 11270 bp, 5 predicted proteins | sample TergutLab28metaG_FD_92764 | JGI IMG/M metagenome (GOLD analysis project Ga0131853, IMG submission 92764) | Labiotermes labralis P1 segment gut microbial communities from Petit-Saut dam, French Guiana - Lab288 P1 (version 2) (version 2) | ecosystem: Host-associated > Arthropoda: Insects >...
CAATCAGAGTAGGCTCTCCCTTCTCCCTACCCCACCTGAAGACAGAGACAGATCCAGCCTCTGAAACAATGTGGGGTGTTTAAGTGTAGGATGGTGCAATGTTCAAAATTTCAATAAAGACTATGTATGATCTTTGTAATGGATATGCAGTGTCTTCTGTGAGGAAGGAACTGAATTTTTTAAAAATTACTTAGAAGAACTTTTGGCACCAAAGGGAAAACCTTCACTACAGCTGGGATACAGAAAGCTGCAGGCTTGGCATGTAACACTATACAGTTGGAACCAGAATACGCTGCAATTTCAGCAATTATGTGATAACACCTGTGGTGACCTCTGTACAAATGTCCAGTATGGATGAAAAGAAGTTCATTAACACAATTGCAAAGTAATTTTAGGAACATATGTGTTTGCATGTACAGTACATGTTTCTTTTGTGCCTACAAACTTCACCACATATGTGGCTTAAAAGACTCACAAAACAATTAACAAGATTTTCCCAAAATCCGAAACTGCAGAGTTCTACTAAATTCATAAAAATCCATTATAATTTTTCAGCTATTAATGGACAAAGATAATGGACACTTTCCATACAGACTAACATATATTTCTACACACCTCTGAATGTAAATGGCTGATTACTCATTACATTGCAAAATGCCAGTTAAAGTGATAGTGGAAAATGAATCACAATTTACGTCCAACATGCCCATTTTGTAAGTCTTATAGTTTTTGAGATAATTACACAAAATGTAGTGAACATGGCTATGTTTGGAGCTCCCTCTAATGCATACATGCATTTGTCAACAACATTTTGATTAAGACTTCTATTTTAAAATAATTAGAGAAAATTATAGTTGTAGTTTGTTGTCAGTACCACTCGCAGCACTATAATCCATTCTCAACCACATCAATCCAGAGATTTTGAGACCTGTGTGTCAGTTGTGCCAGTATTCTGTCTTGTCATCAGTAGGTGGGCGTTGTAGGCTCTGTTAACTCTTACACACACAAAATGGACAAATCCCAAACACAGACTTTTGTATACACATATTCAATGTCAGCTTAAGACTGAACATTCAAGATATACAAGTCAACAGTTCAGACCGCCAGGATGAGAGTAAAATGGGGCATAAAAGAGCTATTAGCTGACAAAACAAAAATACTTCATGATCAATGGTAAGTTTACCACGAATGATTAATGTAAATTTAACTGTCCTTTCTACTTCATTTAATTTACACAAGTTTGGAAATGGATATTGTAATTTTATGTGGGTACCTTAGAGAAAAAATAATGCTGTATCCAGCTTCGACTAGCAGAGATAAAGAGGTAACCAAAGGATAGTGTATTTGGTACAGAGACTTGCTATGGGCTGGCTGGTTCAGGGTTTGAGCCCCAATGGGAAGCAAGACTTCCTGCACCCATCCACACTTGCCCCAAGACCCACCTACCCTCCTATTCAATTACAACCGGAGCTCTTGCCCTGGAGTAAAGCAGCTGGGGCATGGCCTTGACCACTGTCCCCCCCATCTAGCTCAGAAATTAATGAAAGGGTACAGCTATACCTCTACCTTCTGTCTGTGCCTTCGTGGGATGTTACAGGGTGAAATGACCTTTACCAGAGATATACAACTGTCCAACTGAGGATGAAGACTAACCAAAGCAATATTCACAACACATTTCTGTAATTACTATTTACTTTTGTGACTCACTTCAATTCTTCAGTTCTAATGCAAGGCCTCTGTTACTAACTGCGTGCACACACGCGACTGAAATACGCCACTGCCAAACGTATTTGCAACACTACAAGGCCATGCTATTCTTCACCCCACAGAGCTTTTAGAGAGGAAGTAAACAGCATGAAGAGGGACAGTGTGTTGGACATGATACAAATTATACAAATGTGCACTGCTTACAATAGAAACTCCACAAATGCTTTTTGTCTAATGATTACTTACAAACAAGACTAATAAATAACAAAACATACTTTGTACTTACTGTAAAAGAAGTGATATTTGCTTATAAATAAACATTTTAAAATATTAACACAACATAATGGATCACAGTACTTCTTGGAATGGCCTGTGATCTTTTCGTTGCCTACTGCTGTTGCTACGATCAGTTTCACTAGCACTAGTGACAAAGCACATCAAGCAAAAAATACAGTAATGTGAAGGCAGGGGTTAAATAGTGATTTAGTTCCTACATATTGGAGAACTGACATTCAACAAGACTCGCTGTGCCAGTAACAGCAGCAACATTACTAGCATGTGTGTAGCTGTGTCATGCAGTAAGGGATAGCAGTAACTATTTCATGTACCTTGCCAACACCATGGCATGAAGAATAGTTCCATTTGCAATTCTGGTTCAGCATCCTTCACCTAAACACATTCCTATGTGCCAGCTGTCCAACAGGCAAAACGTACATTTCAAGACCGTTGTACGTCACCATGAACCAAACAGGCTCTACTAAACCTATAGTGCCAAATGTACAAAGCTTCAACCCTACAGCAACTGCTATATTTGACAGCCGGTGACATCTGTTGGCATTTGAACTGAAAAGTATTACAAAAAAAGTTCCTGTGGGTTTGTGTGAATGTAAATATTATTTAACCATGTAAGAAGCACAGATGCCTAGAGAAGGGCACTGCCAAATACTTCGTCAACAGCAGAATGTGACCATCACATAAAACACATTTTTATTTTATCACTTGGATTTTGGACAAGGAATCGGTCCGTCGCAGAAATGTCTGCCTCAAAAGACAAAACATTAAAAACAGACAGACGTCCTTGCTCCAGGAGGGATTCGAACCCGCAGTCCCAAAAAACAAGCGACCGCAGACACACACACCTTAAACGGCGCGTCCACTGGGACCGGCTAATAGAAAATAATTCACGTGAATAATTGCACGTTTTGATTTTGTAACTACCTGTCAAGAATATTGGTAATGGCTTGATTGATTTCAAGAAAACAAGGTCGTTTATTAGCCTGCTCAAAATGAAGTGTCGGTCGTATTACATTTCCAAGTTATTCGTTTAGCCTGCTAGCTATTAAAGCTTGAAATCCTCATCTTGTGCTGTATGAACATAAGCATGAACTGACTGTTTGTGGTTATGTTCGTAGCACAGTTTGTGCAATATTCCACCATCCGTCTGAATGAAGTTACGAAACATATCGAGGCCGAGGCTCGAACTGGATACATCTGTCGACAAGGCAGAACTTGAAGGTGGCCGAGTCAGAACAGCAGGTTAACTGTCGTCTAATAAAGGAGCCGCCGCTGTAACCTCGCACAGAAACAAATGAAGTCACCCAGAGAAACAACTAATGATGAGCCAATACGTAACCGTATGACCACCCCACCACCCTTTTCATTCGCATACATGCACTGATTCAAGCTTTATAGAAGAAATAAATGCTCAGTTGGGGACCTGAAAGGACCTGTAGCACTAATACAAGACCGTAAGGTAAAACTAATGAAATTAGGCCTACATACTTCTGTTTGATCTGGAAAATAAAGACTCTCCTCCCACTAATTTTGTTATATCCTGTAAATTATCTTCGTACCAGTGTTAAGACGGTGGGTGTCCATTAATGACCATTGTTTCAGATACACAGTTTACCCCCCTCCCCCCCCCGCACGGGAAAAAAAGATAGCCTAAACCACATATGGGTGGCAGGGTAACGAATTGAAAGGATTTATCTGGTTCTGGGAGTTGTCCAGTGTGGTGGGGGAGGGTTGGTACAATGATTACAAATTATCAGGTTCCATTAAAAATAAAAAAGAAAAATGAGAGTGCTATTATCAGCTTCTCAAGGAGGAGTGCACAATGGCCAGATGGTTCTAAGGCTAAAATTATCCCATTACATGCCTGGACAGGCCTTTTTGGCTCCAGAAGATTGAGGTCCCAGGATTTCTAGACTACGGACACAAGAAGGTGGTAAGGATGTCAGCCCTACGCACCGGCCGTCTTCACCCCCTCCTCCCAGAATATACCCCTGGTACTAATTTGTGGTAGAAGCTGCATGCACCCCAGAGCCACTGTGCGACCAGTTTTTCCACTCATTTAAATTCAAAGAGATTTCAATTTCAGGATGTTTAGATGCAGAAAATTTAAGTAACTTCTTGTAACATAATAACTTACCTTAACTTCAGTATAACCATGTACTGCTATGTTTTAATAACTTAGTGCCATGAAATATTTTATGATTCACTATTGACAAAGCTGTATAATAATGCTGTACACGTCTTTATGTATTGTTACTCCCTGAAGAAGGCTACACATTATAGCCGAGACATGTAGGTGAACTCATATATGCAGGAATTAACGCACCTTGTTGATGATACAGTTTTTATATTTAGGAAGGAACTTCGTAATGTTCTTGCTGTCATTCGGTGCAGAATCATTTGTATTCCAGTTTGCTACCCAAAAATATAAAGATCAAGATACACAGGACTATGATTTTGCCTGTTGTTTTGTATGGGTGTGATACTTGGTCTGTCACACTGAGTGAGAAACATAGGCTGAGGGTGTTTGAGAATAAGGTAATAAGGAGAATATTTGGGCCTAAGATGGGATGAGGTAACAGGGGAATGGAGACAACTACATAATGAGGAGCTTGATGATCTGTACTACTCACTGAATATTGTTCGGGCGATCAAAACGAGAAGAATGAGATGTGCGAATCATGTAACACGTATTGGGAGATGAGACGAGCATACAGGGGTTTGGTGGGAAATCCTGTTGTAAAGAGACCACTAGGAAGACCCAGATACAGGTGGGAGGCCACTGTTAAAATGCATCTTTAAGTATTGGGATGAGGGCATGAATTTGATTGATCTGGCACAGAAGAGGAACAAGTTGTGGGAACTTGTGAAAGCGTTATTGAACCTTTGGTTTCCTTAAAATGTGGGAAGTTTCTTGACTAGCTGTGAAACTGTTAGCTTGTCAAGAAGGACTTTGCTCCATGGAGATAGCCTTGTGGTGGGTGTAGAGGACATAGACCGTTTAAACCTGTGCCATGTCTATGTAACTTTAGCAGCGGGTTACAAGTCAGCTGTGCTGTGTGCGTGTGACCAGAGTGTTCACTGTGTGTGATTATAGCATTTCAAGAGAACAATTTTTAACAGTCTTTTATGTATTTTTGCATCTTTAACTGGTTGAAACCTTTATAAAATGTTGACAATTTTTACCTTGCAAAATCCAAGAGTGAATAAAATCAAATAAGAATTGGGAATAAAAAATTAATTATGTTTTCATTTCATAATTTTTGTTTCATAAGATATAGACATTTATTTTCAAACACGTGCAAAAGATTTAAAGGGACATTGCAGAAAACTCCATACCCCAGGCATGAAGACCAAATTAAATGCCCGTTTGATAAAGGTTAATGTAAAGCTAATAAACATTCATTTTATTCAATCATTACATTTTATGACAGCAGCAATTGTAAGACAAGCTGCTGAAGGTTTAGATTTAAGACATGAAAAGGCCTGTGGAGTGAAATTCTTCTATTTCTGTTAACAGAAAATGGATATACTCCATGATGATTCGTGACTATTTGTTTATTTAAAAATATCTTAGGTTATCCTCCATTTATAACCATGTTTCAAACATTTCTCTGAAGTCATGCACTTATCTAGCATAGTCTCAATCAATGAGGTTATCAAAGTGACTGATAACACATTCTGTGCATATATTTTCTATAACTGTGGTAGCTTATAACACTGTATAAATGTGCGCATAATACATATTTACATTTTTCAGTGTCGTGGAAAAATATATTTGGTCTCTATGTGTTGGGAAATTAACTTTCTTTTCCGGTTAACTCTGAAAGTCTTGAGTCTGTTACTGCTTTGACTTCTGTGACAGTAACATAAGTATGTGGATGACACATGATGGCAAGAAACTATTATCATCAAAAACATGAAATTACCCTACAGCAGAAAGATGACTAACTTGTGATACACTGTATATTTATGAAATAATGCTGTGACTGTATGTTTTAGCTGAAAGAACCAACTCATCATCAAAATATAGCAACGAATTTCTTATTAAATAAATGGTAAATATGTCAGATTTTGGGTCTTCAGGTGGCATTACTGAAGATTCACTTCTTCTTTGGTGTTATGCTGTGTTGATGAGTAGCATCCTGAAGGGTTGAATCTTTGTTAAGTACCATTTTAAATCTTAATCCAAAAGCAGGTGGGTAAGAATTACAGTGTGTAAAGACAGTCAGACAGTAAGACAGATGAATTATAATATTTTTGTAATGTTTGTAGTATTAAGCACTGTAAATATGTATATGTGTATTTATGACTTGTTCAACATCCTACTGTCTTTATGACACACTTATGGAACCATGGAATAAATGTATGTGTGTGTGTCTGTGTGTGCATATGCGTGCCCATGTTGAGTTTAATTTTGAGTCAAATTTTGGGATACCAGTTTTGAATCATACTAAGAGTATAGTAATGTAATAAAATGTACATAATATTCTCTGTAAAATGTCATGTAACAATTCAGACAATTATTACTAAACTAAATGATTCTGCATTTTCTAATGTTTCAGGACCAACTGACAGTCATCATTTCACGTATAGTATTATAAATAAAATTAGATTTTGTCTGTTCATAGTTTGTTAGAACTGCTTGAATTAAACTGAATGCACATTTTTCAATATAACATAAAAATAAATTTGTGTATGTAGTTTATGAATACCTTCTTAAAACAATATTATTTAAACTCATCAGAAGATACAAGTTGTGGAACAAAATATCACATCCATATTTTTTCATAGCGTTGTTAGTGTATGAGTATTTATTAACTGTACAAGAAAATCTTTCTCACATGAAATCAGCGTTTTGTTACATTAATAGGAACAAAAACTAATAAACATGATAACGTTTTAATGTAGCATTCCCATGCAAAAGTGCATTCAAATCCATCTACTGATTTGGCAAAGAACCATTAGGCAGATTAATGGGTGGATAAACAGATATTACTTCAATATTGTATGTCCATTTTATGCAAAAAGCAGATATAAACACATTTGTTACTGACTTTATTTTACGGTGCCCCTAAATGGAGGTTATTGACAGTATGTCTGGTTGTTGGACTATTTGTAGGCACTTTTCATTATCAAAAAGGAGAAAAGAAGTTCTTATGATAATCCCCTGTTGTTTGCTGAGTTAGAGAAATACTCAAATTAAACATGAAGAGCACAGACTGCTTCTTGCTCCTTGAATGTCTGTTGTTACCAATCATTAATTAGGGGTAGGAGTGTAAAAGATGAATTTATGGCACCATGACAAAGCTGTATCTAAAAAGTGTGGAACAGAACACAAGGAAAGGAAGTTGTCCCTTTGCTTTACTATGCAACACACCATTAAGGCATACAGAAAAATGGAGGTATAACTCTAAATATTCTTAACTTTAAGACTAGTTGGAGGTGCAAGGTCAGCTTCATGCCCAAGGGAAATATCCCCTCAAGCCCAGTAGGTAAGAGGCTGGAATGAAATACAGAGTTTTCCCAAAAGTATTCTTTATTAATGTGCATTTTTCTGTAGTCTCAATAATAATTTAATGCCAATAACAATTGACTGAGATTCATGTATTCTGTGGTACAGATATGTGACAAAAATTAATGATGTAGAACAACATGCTAGTTTCTGTTACTTAGAGTAATTTAGTAACCAATAACTATGTATCATTTTGCTCATACACATTTTGTTAAATGTACACATCACCCAAAATAAAATGTGCAAATTACAGCATCTGTGTTTCATGTTATGTATCAGTTTCAGTGAGATGAGCTACCTTTGAGAAAGTTTATAAAGTCCAACTGGAGCTTCATATTAAGTGTTATAGTAACATCAACTGAAAAAAAATGTTCCTTACCACTTTTGGTGTGGATATCCAGTGATAAATTTCATTCTATTCTTTTCAGCAGTTTCACTGATGAAACGTGGAGAGCAGATGGACACACATGAATTCTTGTTACTGATCCATTTTTATCCAAGAATTTAAAACAAAGCCATTCTACCGTTTTCTTCAAGATTCAAATTTCCCCCAGAACACAACAATGTACAGTACATAGACAATACTGAAATAACCAAGGAATAGATTAATACATGGTAAGGGAATGACTGTATCACTGTTAACAGACATAGGACTTTCCATCAGAAAATCTCAGCTTGAATGAACTTGGAACAAACATCTGGGTTGGATACAATCCTTGCCCCAGTGTTGCCCCATAAGCACTTCAGTTCAGGGTGCACTTGAAAATCTTTTGGGGCTGAGGAGCAGCAACTGAGAAATAGCTTCTGGACCTAAAGACATCAGCAAACCCATCAACCTCAGTAGTCTAATGACAGCAGGTGGGTCAGAGCATGACAGTCCTATTTGAGGATAGCTACGTTCTAAAATGTACATCTGTCAGTGTAAAGGATAAGTATGTGTATTTTCATATGGAGTAAAGGTACAGTGACCAAGCAGTGGCGACATGAAATTCCCTGCTCACCTCAAACCAGAATTGCAAGATTGGGCTTAGCCTACAATGGGAGATCCAGTGGTACAGGAAGGGGAGCTGGAAGTACAGTGGTTGGAACACACATACTGGCTAGGCTGGTGGGTCACCGAAATAATTTGTTTACATATTTACTTAACAACACCGTCAATAACCATGATTATACAGTGTTCAGTGAATGAATGAGGGAATGAAAATGTATTACTTGCAAAACAAGAGTGACAGAAGGGCCTGTCCCAGTGCCATTATGTTCACTGAAAATCCCATTTGGGCTGACCTGGGCTGAATCTTGAGGGACAGGCAACTAACTGCTTGGAGCCTTGGTAGAGCCCATGGATGTTGTATTAGCAACTGACTGCCTAATACTAACAAGAAAAGTTTGCCTCTCACATTATTCACTAACCATTTATGTCACATGCAAAAAATATGTAGCCCCTCCCACCCCCCCCTACTACCCTAACTAACGAATTATGAGTGGATGATTTGTGAACTTGGATTCCTAGTTATGGATAAAACAGACAGCCTATAAATGAACAAATAAACAAATAAACATTCTTCATAACCTTTGTGTAATGTCTCTGTGGGCCATTTTCCTGCCAGACAGTGTGCTTCTCACTCTTGTTTCAAATATCAGGATATTACTAGCTAATAATGGAAAGCACGAGCACTGCATGATGGCCACCTATGATCTGTCTGTTTACATAATGCAAAAGTTATCGGCACACTCTTTAATTACATCTTTCAGTTAGTCTTATATAGCAACAGGCACGAATATAAGCTTAGAGGATCTGAACTTCAATAAATTTGTCAGGGATGTAGGGGAAGGGAAAGAAGGAAGCAAAGAGAGTGTATTAATCTCCTAAAGTTAGTCTATTTACCACGTTATTTCCAAGTTCCATTCTTCTACATTTAAAAATTTTCCAGTGCCTTCAATTTCTGTTTACAGTGATGAACAAAATTTACCTTTTTGCAAGACCCATGCTGTACATCTGTCACGCTTCCTACAAGGATGCTTATAACAACTGACCACATTTACATTCACTGTGGAATTGTGAGAGCTCCAGAAACTATTACTAATGTTCATAAATTTTCATAAAACACAACAACAGACACAACACTATATAGGATGAGCATTTTTTTAAAATGTGGTGCTTAACATTCACAGATATCACTGGCTCATTTGCTTTCTGCCTTCCTCTACAGCAAACTGTATGATGTAAGCGTTTTCAGCCTTAACTGTAACAAAATATACCCAGCAGAATAATTAATCTCATTAAAAATTGTGTTTTGGATTACGCCTTAATTCCAACAATTCTCCAGAAAATGTGGTGTGAGTAGCAGCTTACCAGATCTGAAATGATACTGTGGTGTTAGCAGTGGCTCCAGCCCTAAACGGATGAGGTTGCTTGATGACTATTGAGTGTCAGGTTACTCGCTCTTAGACTGAGGCTCGCAAGGCTGAAGGTGGAACAATGCTGGTTCATGTTGTGAGGATCGTCACAGTAGAGATACAGTCGAGAGCTCACTGAACGGTGACAATCTGGACATAGGCGTTTTTTCTTTTTGTCCCGGCGCTTCAGAATATCATGAGCGCATCTGAATCACATAAAACCAAACACTTACAATGTGAGACATCAGGCTACAACAGCAATGTTGTTGCAGATACAAGTTTTGTGTGTTATGTTTGTGTGGTGATAGGTCAATAGTTTACGATGTTTTGAAGGACCAGGGTGCCTTCCTCTGCAGGTTCAAGCAGCTCAAAATCCTGGAGATGAAGGAACAACAATCCTTCAAAGTAATGGAAACTACTCACCCAAGGATACAGCATCACACCCGAGAAGACTTGCATCATTTAAATAGTTTGCATTTAGATGCTGACATGTGTCATGACCAAGACAAGTGCCTATAAAACATGTGAAAGTGCTATGAGCTCTGTGCAGTAAACTATGGATGCTGAAATCCCAGGTGCCAGGTTAACCAGGTGACTAATATTGTACAGTGGCATCTAATATTTATGGACCTTGGTTCATGTCACCCACATGCTGCCTAGAATTTTAAGTTGGCTCCTAGATCTTTGAAAAATTCTTTGTAAATACAAACACAGTAAATAAATTTTGTAATGTAATGTAATTTAACATAATTTATTTGCCTTCTATAAATCCAAATTAGGATACAATCCTGTGGATGTAGACATTGTCACATACATACTGTCTAACATAATGTGCATACTGTTGGAAGAATCTTGGCTATAAATAAAAGTACAATAATAAAACACCTAAAACCAATTGTCAATTCAGTTTTCAATGGAATATCTCTGATAATTAAAATATTCTTTACTACTATAAAAGGAATTTATAAGTAAAAACCTCTTTAAAGCATTCCGAAACGGTACTATCTCATTAGCTAAGTCTCTGATATTGTGAGGAAGGTTGTTAAAAATTTTAATTGCCAAGTAGTACACTCCCTTTTGGAACTTTGTTAGATTGGCTGTGGGTGGATGTAAGTTGGTTTCAAATCTTGTGTGAATACTGTGGATCTGATTGTTTGTATAAAATAAATGTTTGTTTTTTTCACAAACATTGATATTGAGAAGATATATTGAGAATATAAGGGTAGTATTTCTAATTTTTTTTAACAGTTCCCTACATGAATCTCTCATTCTTGAATTTGTGATAATTCTAATCACTCTTTTTTGAATTTTGAAAATCTTATCACTATATGGTTGATTCCCCCCCCCCCCCCCCCCC